>Ga0075122_10002976_pt1 | contig 10872 bp, 10 predicted proteins | sample AntAceMetag02UKB_FD_69790 | JGI IMG/M metagenome (GOLD analysis project Ga0075122, IMG submission 69790) | Saline lake microbial communities from Ace Lake, Antarctica - Antarctic Ace Lake Metagenome 02UKB | ecosystem: Environmental > Aquatic > Non-marine Saline and Alkaline > Saline | place...
TTAAAAATAAGTGGGAATTATTGGATATATGAAAAGTTTAGGAATGGAAGATATCCAAGATTATCTTAATTTTTGTGATAAGAATGACAGCCTTACAGATCAAACTATATTTATTACTTCTCTTTATCACAGGATAAGTAAAGAGGAATTGGCAAAAATGCCAATAGATCATTTTTATAAACTTTTTTGTGAAGTTCAGGCTTATTTTAATACTTTAGGCTGGAGAATAGAAGCCATAGAACCTCCTAAAAAAACTAAGATTAAAAATAAGTGGGAATTATTGGATATATGAATAAAAGTTATCGATAATATATAAGCAGCATGTTGGGGAACTGTTGCTCCTTTCACTCATAGCCTATCAGATGAATTTCTGGTAGGTTATTTTTTTGCGGAGATTGAGAGAAATAATAAGGATTTTTGTATTTATTTTCGAATAATAGTAATTAAGTTCCTTTAAATAGAGATAATATATGAATTGGTACATAAAGACAATTTATTCTCAGATGGATACAGGTCTTACTGGATATCTACAAAGACTTAGGGCTCCTTCTGGAGTTATACAATTCATTACTTCTCAAGAAGAGAAATTAGCTCAGTTTTTAACTAATATATTTAGAAAAAATCCTGCATTAACTTTAAATGATTTACAAAATGTTCAAATACCTCAAAAAATAGATCCTTATTTGCCCAATGAATATAACCTTGCCAAAGACCATCCTAATATGCAAAAATGGATATTAGTTAATTTTAGAAAATTAAGACAAGGAAGAATATTTAATAGTCCTTCTTTAACAAACTGGATTCGAACAACCGAAGAAGGTCAAACATATCGAGAATTTGCAGCAGAACTAGCAGAAATAAAAGATTGGGTAAGCACTATTAATCCTGATTTATCTTCTTACTCTGCTCAGGAAGCCATTGAAGCTTCTCAGGAATGGCACAGAACAATAGCAGGAGAAGGAAGAGGTAAGATATACCAACCAACTAAGCCAGAGAATATTATGTATGGTCCTGTTTGGAAAAAAGAAGAATGGTATGGTTGGACTATTCAAAAAGTCATAAGTGGAAATGACTTATTGGTAGAAGGCAATAAGATGAATCATTGTGTAGGTGGATATTGTAATTCAGTTCAAACAGGTAAATCTATTATATATTCTTTAAGAGACCCTCAAAACAATCCTCATGTAACAATGGAAACAGACGGAAGAAATATAGAACAGATTCAAGGTAATAGTAATTCTGATCCTGACAGTGAATATCGAGCTATGATAAAAGAATGGATAACTGGTAAAAGTAGTTCTGATATCAACAAAGAAATAGACCCTTTTACTGATTTAACAGATGATATACACTATGATTTGGATGACATAAAGGATGCCATAAAAAAGATAGGTACTACTAATGAATATGGTTTAGAATATGCTCTTAAAGCACCTATCGAAAATCTTGCAAATGAATTAGTAGAATTAAATGATCAGGAACGTAATAGTAGGTATCAAAATGTTAAAGGCTTTTCAAAACTCTTAGTTGATATATCTTTAGAACAGAAACTTGATGATGATAAGTTTATAAACCTATATAGTTTAGAAAAAGAGTTATTACAAATGAATGAAGAAGTATGGAATGACTTAGATAGAAATCCTTATGGAACAACTCAGGATTATCGTCCTGTATGGGGTGCAAATTATACTGGTACTTTTGAAGAATACCAAAAAGAGATTGAAGAATATGAACAAGAAGAAACTGATACAAACTTTGAAATGATTAAGGATACTACAAGAGGAGGTTTTTCTTATGAAGGTTTGGATTATATAGAAGAATTAAGAAAAGATGGTATAATACCTTCTACTGAAAAACTGAAGAATTTACATGATTTTTATACAAAGAAAAAGAAAGATGGTTATAAGGGGATAATAGAATGAAAATTATAAAAACAGCAAAATATAAAGAGTTACAAAAGTACGGTTTTATTTTTAGCGAAGTAAATGAGAATAATATTGAATATGTTTTTAGTCAGATACTAAATTATAGAACCATTAAAACTGCTCAAGCTGTTAAAAGAAGAAAAAAAACTAGACTCGTTCCAGAAAGAGCTATATCTACTGTCTTAGAAAGAAAGATAATGAGTATAGCTAATAAAACAAATAAAGAGAACAGGGCAGTATCTGCAAAGCAAATATCTCAACAACTTGGAATAACTTCCAAACAAGTATTAGAAATTTTAAGAAAAAATAAATTTTCTGGACAAATACTTGGAGCTGGAGCTGGTAATAAAATTCCTGCTGAAATAATCCAAACTATTATAGATATTCAAAAAGAAGCTTTATCTCAAGAAAATTCTCTTCCTGTAAGAAGGATAATAGAAATAGTTCAAGAAAGAACAGGGAGGCTTGTAAGTAAAAATACTATAGCTAGAACTTTAGCTGAAAATAATTTAGCAAGTAAAGGTCAAAAAAGGGACCCTCTTTTAGCTAATTTACTTCATAAACTTTGGTCGAGTAAAAATAAGGGAATATGGAAAACTTTATCAGAAATGGATGAAGTTTCTCAAATGCAAAGTATAAATAATATAATAGATAATCAATTTAAAAATCTTAAAGACAAAAAAATATTAAAAGAATATTTCTTAAGTAATAAAATACAATTAAGAGATACTGTTATAAATAAACCTATTAAAAACAGACCTAAACAAAATCCTATTTTAAACAGGATAAATCCAATAAGGCAACAAGAGATATTAAATCATTTTAAAAATGGATTATCTCCAGAAGAAATTAGTACTAACACAAAATTAAATATAAATACTGTTAATGAAGTTCTTAATAATTACAATTGGAAAAACTTTCAATTTGACCCCAACCATCCATCTAACTTTTTAGGAAAGCAAAATGAATTGGTATAAGGAATTAAAATTTGCTGGATTACCTGCTTATAGTTATAGACAAATAGCTAAGAAGTTAAAAAACTTAGGTTTTATTGTCTTAAGACAAGGAAAAGGTGATCATGAGATATGGGGAAGACCTAATGGTAGTTGTTCTGCAGCTCTCCCTGTGACTAAAGAACCTTCATCTGTAACAGTAAGGGATACTGTTGTTAAAAGGCTTGGAATACCTTGGCAATCTTTTTTAAGGGCTTAACATGAATTGGTTTAAAAAAATAGCATCAGTAACATTTTGGATTGAAGATTCGGATAAGATATCTCAACCTATGAATCTTTTAGATATATGTAGTGATATAAGTAATTTTATTTATTATGAAGCTAAGATAGGCAAGGATACAGGTATTAGATTTGATCATATAGAACCTGATACTAGTAGATCTCAATTTGATGCTCCTATGGGTTATATTAATTTTTACTTACATAAAACTAACATAGATATTGAATATATAAAAAGAGTTATAGATATGTATAATAAATCCAGGATGGGCAAGATAAAAATAATGGTTCATCAGGAGGAGCAGTCAAGAGCTAGAAAAGGTAATGTTATAAGATTAGAAGTTATAGAGAATGATACGGTTAATTATGAAGAGGTACCTGACATAAACTTAAGTAATGAAAATGCTAGAGCATTATTAAAATTATTAGGAGATGAAGGTATATCTAATATATCTAATGACTTAATGGGTCAACTTAATATTAATGAATTAAAACAAGCTATTTCAGATATAGAAGCCAATGACTATGTTATACAAACATATACTCAAGAGTCTAGTATTGAAAGAGGGGAGCAGGGAGCAACTATGTATCAGGGAGGAAGAAGTATAGAGCAATTTAGAAGGTATTTTGAAGTATTAAAACAAATGATAAGTTATGTTGAGCAGAATAATATTCCAAATAGATTTATAAATTACGGGTAAAATATGAATTGGTAAAAATATGAATTGGTATAAGAAACAACTAAAATTAGCACAAAGAGGTCGAAGGACCCTTACTATTTTAACACCTCATGACGAGTCTGAGATAGTTAGATTAAGAAAAGATGAAAATATGTCTATTAAAAAATTATCTTTAAAATTTCACACAAACGAACAAAGAATTAAAAATATACTTGACAGTTATGGAGAGAGAGGCAGAACTTTACCTGAGCCGATAGTAGATTCTATAGAATTAAGAAATAAAATAGATCAATTATATGATTTACCCCCTAATGGAGAGGGGCTTCCTATCCCTGTTATCTCAGAGATGTTGGGATACAAAAAGAGTCAACTTTATTATTATTTCAAAAAAATTGGTAAACACATTCGCAATAGGAAAGAATATATACAAACTGATTTTTTTAAAAATCAGTTAAATAATATGAAAGTTACTGATGAAGATATAGAGCAGAAAATTCTTGAATTATATGTAGATGAACAGAAAACATCAAATGAAATAGCTAAAAAATTAAATTTATCACCAACAACTATAGTTAGAGTTATTAATAAATATGATTCTATGAGATCTTCGAAAGAAATATGGGATGTTCCCGGAGCAAGGAAAAGAATGTCTGATACTAAGATTAAATTCTGGAAAGAAGTCGGAAAATTGCCGGGATTGTTAAGAAGATATAAAAATAAAGAAGACGCTTTGAATTATTTACATGGTTTTCGAAATAGGATGGGGAAACGATGGGGTACTGAACGAGGATTTGCTATGTTTAATAAATATTTACCTATTGTAGAAAGTCTTCCTTCTAAATTAGATATCATTAACGACCAGACTTATCCTGATAAAATTAAACAACCAATAACAACTCCAGAAACTTCCCAACAAACCACAGCATCATTAAGTTGGTATAAGAAAGCAAACAAATGTTCAGGATGGGCAGCAGTAGTTTGTAACAAAACTATCTCTAAGAAGGTTCAGGATTGGGGCAAGAATAATATATCTAAAGAAGAGTTAACTGATGATGGTAGAGAGACTGAAACTCACGTAACTCTTATATATGGTATATGCACAGACAATGAAGAATTAGTAAAGCAAATTTTCGCGGAAGAAGGAAAGATTAAAGCTTCTTTTGGTAAGGTAAGTTTCTTCAGTAAGAGTCCTGATAAAGATACTGTTATAATAAGGGTAATAAGTAAAGATTTAGAAAGATTACATAAGAAGATAAAAAAAGAATTAAATGTTGAGACTACTTTCCCTATTTACCAACCTCATTGCACCATTGCTTATGTTAAGAATGGAGAGGGCAGGAAGTATGCTGGTGATACTTATTTTAAAGGGACTAAGATAATCTTTGACAAAGTTGTATTTGATGATAGTAAGGATAAGAGAACAGAGATAAAATTAGGAAAATAACTCTTTCTCCGCAAAAAATTAAGTTAAGGTAAATTTTTATGAATTGGTATAAACAATCACAAAATAATAGAAGAACTCAAATTAACCCAAATAGTTTGAGTAATTTAACTACTAGAAAGAGTCTAATTCCTGAAGATATCCAAAAGCAAATTATAGATATGTATAAGGCTAAAGAGGATGGTGGTCAGCAGATAACTATGACCAATATAACTAATTATTTTAATTTGAATATTGATGCGGTTCGAAGAATTTTAATTAATAATAATATTCCTCTCAGATCTAGAACTAATTTAACGCCATCTCAAGAACAATCAATTTTCCAATTATATAAATCTCCAGAAGATGGTGGTAGTGGAATGAATTATACGGAAATAGCAAGAAGTATTGGTAAGCCTGATTACTATAAGGGTATTATGGGTATAGTAAAGAGACTTGCTGAAAAAGAGAATTATCCATTGAGAGCAGATCCTCATGCAAAAACTATTTTAACTCCAGAAGATATAAAAAAAATATTACATCTATGGGATAATGGGGAAACTGTTACTAATCTTAAAAAAATGTTTAGCACACAACTTAAAGAAATATATCAGATATTAGACAAGAATAGCAGGAATTATAAAAGGGGGCCAGAACGTTTTAATCCATCTCCAGAAGATGTTGATTATTTATTGCAGTTATTCAATAATGGGGAGTCATTAAATGCTATTGCTGATTTGTTTGGAGTATCTAACAAAACAATATCTGACTGGCTTGAAAAAGGAGGTTACAGAGAAAAAGAGGTTTCTAGTTTTAATAAATATATTGATATAGCTCCAATGGTTGGATATATGTATGCTTCTCCTAATGATGGAGGAGAAGGGATGACTATGCAGCAGATATCTCAAGCACTTAATATGACTCACCAAGCTGTCTCAACGGCATTGCAAAGGGCGAATGTTAAAACTAGACCTTCTGCTGCTGAACCCATGCCTTTTTCTGAAGAGGAGCAAAGAAGGATGGTAGATTTATATAATAGTGGAAAATCTATTAATGATATTACTAAGGAGATGGGTGTCTCAAAAACCCCTATTGAAAGAGTTATATTTAGAGAACAAAATATAGTTCCCAGAAATCAAAGTGAATCAAAAAAAGCATGGTGGAAAGAATATTTTGCAAATAATCCGGGTGGATTTGATGCTTATCTAAGCCGATTTCCTGAATCAAAACAACGAGAAATAAGACGAGTAATTGGAATTAAAAGAAGGGTTAGTTCTCAAGTTATTGCTTCTACAAATTGGTATAAAGAAAGTCAAATAAAACCTATTAAAGGACAACCTAAAGATTGTTTTAGGAATTCTAGGTTAGCGGCTAAAGAAAATCCTAGTGCGGAGGTAGTTCATGGTAGGGTATTTTCTCAGATGGACAATAGAATGATTGACCATGCTTGGGTTGAAATGGGTGGTATAGTATATGACCCAACTATTGATCTTCAAATAGATAAAGATAGATATTATGAATTAACTAAAGCAGAGGTAATAAACAGGTTAAGTTCTGAAGAGGTTCAGGTATTACATATTAGAACTGGTAAAGATGGATTATATACTGCTGAAGAAGTTGGGGAGTATCGTCAAATTAAGAATAGATCAGAAGAGAGATTGAATAAGTTAGAAGATAGGATAACTGAGCATTAAAAAGGTTTTTTCTTTCTCCGCGAAAAAAGTGGGTCTGTAAAAAAAATTGCGGAGATGCGTTCAACAAATAAGTTCGTAAAAGATAGGGAAAGTAAATGAACTGGTATAAGATATCTCAAACTATAAATTTGCAACCCTTAATAGAGGAAGCAAAAAAATATAAAAATGCAGAGGAGTTTAAAGCAAGAGGCTTTGAGGCTATGCAAAAATTATTCTTTGGTTTTCAGACTAATGACATTATTAATCTTTCTCCGGAAAATATAAAAATTATATGGGAAACTGATTTTCAAGATGCCACAGAAGGACCAAGAGCAGTTGGGATAACTAAACAGACTCCACCTGTTGAAGTTGAATTTAATATAAATACAGGAGAGTTTACTTTACTTGATGGGCATGCAAGATACGTTGCCGCCACAAGACAAGGAGTTCCTTTACAGGCGAAAGTTCTTCAAACTAGAGGAAATATTGATGATATGGAGAGGATATTTTTATCCAAAACAGGAATAACTCAAGCAGAATTTTTTAGACAATCTACAGGACAGGGAAGTATCAAAGATATCGAAGAGAAATGGAGAGCATTAGGAATTACTTTATATGTCTTTGAGAATACAAACACAATTGTCTTAGATTCCATTATAGTTCCTAATAAAAGACAAGGAATAGGAACTCAGATTATGGAAGAATTAACTAATTATGCAGATAAGGTAGGAAAGCGTATAGAATTAACTACAGGTCAAAAAGACGATATGCATGGAACTACTTCGAAAGGAAGATTAATTAAATTTTATAAAAGATTTGAATTTATAGAAAATAAAGGAAGAAATAAAGATTACACAACAACAAAAAATATGTATAGAGAACCAAGATAATGAATTGGTATAAGATAGCACAAAATTTTGAACCTTGGCAAATAACTAAAGAAGAATATGATTCTATGCCTTATCCTCCTCTAAAGCCCAATAAGGTATTTTATGTTAACGTCTACGGGAAAGATATTGAAGTTATTCAAAACCCAACAGGATCAAATACAAGACAGATGAACAAAGAAGTCTTATCTGAGAGACCTGGAATGCCTCATGGAACTCCTAAACTTAGATCTACTCAGGATATTAATGGTAATAAATATTATTGGAAAGCATACGAAGCTGTTCATGCTCATATAGAGCCACTTATAGAAAAGATGGTTAATTCTAAATTGAATCAAAATGCAGGCAGAGAATCTCATTCTAGGATTGTCTTTCGGGCTTTAAAAGAGAATAAACCTGTACCAAATAATGTGTTTAATGAGTTTGCTCAACAGTATCCAGATCTAGCAGGACAATATAGGAATATAGAAAAATAATGAATTGGTATAAGAGAGCACAATTTACAGGAGAGTATTGGATAACGGATACTGGAGAATCTCTATATGCTGATGGAGATGTGAGTGAATATAATCATTCTGCGCATGTAATGGAAACTATCTTATGGAATTATTTTGATGAAACAGAGTTACCATCTGATATGTCTGTAGGTCGTGAAGAGATGTTAGAAAAAGGGATGTCAGAAGAAGAAATTTCTCTCATAGAGGGAGAAGGAGACCCAAGAGAATTTGCTATGAAAAATTGGGGATGGAAAAGAGTTGCTGGAACTAATGTTCAAACATATTTTTTAACTAATAAAGATTTATCAACGATTGCAGATGGATTATGGAGTTGTTATGAAGATTGGACAGAAGAGGGGAATTTTACTATTGAAGTTTTATCTAATAATAAAATATTTCATAATATCCCTTATGATGTTATTGGTAAAAATAATGTAATGAGTATTGTTAAATACAGGAATTTTAATGAACTGGTATAAAAAAAAATAAAATAGCATCATCTAGAACTCTCTATCATGGAACAAGCATCAACAACTATGATTCTATAAAAAATATAGGATTAGTTCCTAATACAGGTCAATTTGTTAGGGACTCATATGAATCAGAATATGATGCTGCCGGAGTTGAATTTAACCCTGTTGAAGTTACTTATGCTACTGATAAAGATGATTTAAGCAAAGCAACTGGTGCTATGATTAATGCCGTATCTAATCTCTTAGGTAAAAGTTTTCATGAAGTTAATTTAGATGAACTAAGACAGTATGGGATGTTAGTAATTATAAAAGAAGGGGAAAATTATTTTGAAAGAAGGCCAGTAGAAGAAGAAGGACCATGGGGAGATTGGCAGGGAGAAACCGATAATAGATATCCCGCTGTAGAACCGGGAGACTATTTCTCAGAAGATGTTCAAGGTCCTGTTAAAATCCTTACAGGAAATAAAATGATTAATTTTTTACAAAAAAACGGGATACAACTTATAGCTTATTCGGGACAATCTAAGGAGATAAGAAAACTTCTTTTAACTATGGCTATAAGATATCATATAAAGAAATCTCCTGAGAAAAAAGAAAATGAGTTTTTAATTCTTATATCTCAAAATCCTCATGATGTAGCTTCTATGTCTACTGGAAGAGATTGGACTTCATGTATGGAATTAGGAGAAGGATCTCATCATGAAGATGTCTTTTGTGAAATTGAGAAAGGTGGATTGGTTGCTTATTTAATAAATAAAAATGATTTAGAAATAGAAAGTCCTTTAGCTAGAGTTCATATACGTAGATTTGAAAACAGAGAAGGACAATCTGTAGCTATTCCTGAAAATTCTGTTTATGGAAACCAAGTACAAGGTTTTTATCAGTCTATACAACAATGGTTAAAAGAAAAACAAGGGAATATCAGTGCTGGAATATATAAAAGACAGGGAGGAGAATATTCTGATAACTTTGGAGATGATATGTTAGTTGCTCCAACAAGCCCAGAAGATGTTCTAAAATGGTGGAAAGAGGAAGGCAAGGATGTTAAATATTCAACTTGGTTAGTAGAAGATAATTTATATGAATATTTTTCTGAAGAAGACGCTAATCATTATTATGAAACGGGTGGAGATTCTTATGATCCTGGCGAAATAATTTCAGATGCATCCAAAACATTTAAAAGCAAAGAAGAAGCTGAAAAATATTATGAAGAAATGAGAATAGAAGATTTGAAATATGGAGAAACAGATAGAGAAGAAATAAATAGAATATTGGGATATGAAGTTGATAATTATAACGATGAAGAAATAGATATAGAAGGACCATGGACTAAAAGACAAAAATCAGGTCAGTGGGATATGCAAAGATATTCTCTTAGAGAAAAGAAACATGATAATAGTTATACTATGAAAAGTGAAGCAGCAAAGATAATATTAAAATCTGAAAAAGGACAATATCCTATAGAAACAATAAAAGAATTAAAAGATTATGCTTTTGGTTCTTTTGGATCTAGACAGGATTTAAAAAAGACATTTATTAATAAATATCCTGAGTTATTAACAAAAGAAGATGTAAGTAATCTTACAGACCAAAATAATATAGAATACGTATTAAAATTACAAGATGGAGACCCGAAGAAACAACATTATATATCTGAATGGAGAAATACTATAGAAAAAACTTTAGAGGATACAAGTATATTAAATGATGCTGATATGCAGAAATGGTTACAAGAAATAAATATGGCAACAGACTATGTGGATAAACATGGTTTATATGATAGATATAAAATGCATTTAGAACTTAAGGTACATGATTATTTATTATCTCCTCTACAGCAATTATTTAAACCTATCCCTGAATCTATCATTCAAAAATTAGTTATTCTCACTGACAAATTAATTAATGAATATTTTAATTCTATTCCAGATGATTTTAAAGAAAAATTTAAACAAAGGGTAAACTCTAACATTGTTCATACTTTAAGTTTAACTCATTCGGATACTCCTACTGTTCAAAGATATTATGAAAGTTTAATTCCTCTGTATCAGGATGAATATTTAAATAATTATAGCACTTTAAATG
>Ga0075122_10002979_pt1 | contig 10870 bp, 8 predicted proteins | sample AntAceMetag02UKB_FD_69790 | JGI IMG/M metagenome (GOLD analysis project Ga0075122, IMG submission 69790) | Saline lake microbial communities from Ace Lake, Antarctica - Antarctic Ace Lake Metagenome 02UKB | ecosystem: Environmental > Aquatic > Non-marine Saline and Alkaline > Saline | place...
ACTTTACCCTGGCTGCCTTGAAAATTCCTCATATTTTCTAATTCAGTTACCACTCTTTCACGAGTCAGGTCTCTCCCTGCTCTTTTCATCGCTTCAACCAGTGGTTCTGCAAATCCAAAACCGGCCACAAAAAATGTTCCCCAGCGCTCACCTTTTGTCGCATATTTAGCAAACACTTTTCGATATTTGTTCAGAATTGGAACATCGGCATCTAAAGGCTCATTAAAGCCAGCGGTAATGACACCTGCCCATAAACCCCTGGTGATTTTATACATAAATGGGTAGTCCGAGACGGTACTGGTTGCCATCCATTGGGGTTTAAACTTCATGGCATAAGCAGTTCCAATTGTTCTCGCAGATGCGCCCGGGGCAACCCATAATAGAACAGTATCTGCTTTTGATTTGATCAATTTGGACACATGGGGTTTGAAATCTGTTTCTGATAGATTACTTGGGATAGCCACAGCCAGTTTCATTCCGTACTTTGCCAGCTGTGCTTTTGCACCCGCCAGTCCATTCTTTCCGTATTCGTCATTCTGATAAACAATGGCAATTCTTTTTTTCCCCATTGTTTCAATGGCGTATTTAACCAATGCTTTCGCTTCAACAATATAAAGTGGATAGGTCGGAAACAAATATTTTTGTGGCGGATCAATCCAGGCAAAAGAACCTGCAGAAGGGCCTACCCAGATAACTTTCCGGTCCATCAAGTAATCTTTAATAGCCATTCCCGGGGCTGAACCGACACCTCCAACCCAGCCGAAAATGCTGTGATCACTTTCCTGCAATTGCTTGACGCCAGCCTTTGTTTTGGCAGGATTATAGCCATCATCAAAGTGATGATAGACAATTTTTCTACCATGAATGCCGCCCTCATCATTAATCATTTTAAAATAGGCATCGGATCCGCGGGCAACGGCCCCCCATGGAGCTGCCGGGCCGGTTTGAGGTCCGAATGATCCGATATGAATCTCTGTACCTGTGACACCCTCTTCAGCAAATGCAGAACCAGTAAAGCAGATCATGACAGCAATTATCGCACTTAAAATGACAACCAGTCTTGTTTTCATCAGCTCTCTCCTCTTTTTGATTAAATGAAAAATAAACACCCTGACCTAGACTTTTTTAACATAATGCCGAGCGAATAGGCCGCTGGGTTTGAACCACAACACAAGAACAATCATAGCAAACGCTACTACCGCTTTAAATTCGATGGAAATATAACCACCAAAAAGATTTTCAACAATGGCCAGGATATAGGCGCCCGCTACAGCACCGGGTAGTGATGTCATACCGCCAAGCACTGCTGCAGAAAAACCTTTCAGCATGGGACCCCACATCATGAATGGTTCCAGGAGTATCGGGGCAGTGAGCAGGGCTGCAACACAACCCACCATTGCAGATATTCCCCAGGTTAACATCATGATTCTTTTGGTTCTGATTCCCATAATCCTTGCTGCAATGGGATTTTGTTGAGTGGCCTTCATGGCCATACCCATTTTGGAAAATCTGTAAAAAACAAATAGAACCCCCATGACAAGGATCGCAATTGCAAAAGAGAGCAGTTCCAGATTACTGATAAATGTACCTGCTATCTCTATACTGTCATAGGGACCGATTGGAAAAGGAAATACCTGTTGGTCGGCTCCGAATTTCCAGGACACAAGACCCAGAATAATAAACTCCATACCAATGGTGATAATAATAAGTCCCAGAAGATTGGGTTCCTTGGCTCGCCTTAACACCGCAAATTCCAAAACTGCCCCCAGGATAAGGGAGAAAACAAATGCCAGAATAAAAGCGGAAATAAAAGAGAATCCGTAGATCTCCAAAAGCATAAAAGTGAAATAGGCAGATGCGAGCGCCATTTCTCCCTGTGCGAAATTAACCACCTCAGATGTTTTGTAAATAATGACCATTGCCAGTGCCATGAGAGCATACGAGCTACCGACTGCAAGAGCGCTGACAATCATCTGAAAAAATTCAAGCATGGTGTCCTTTTGGGTTTAGTTTTGTGGGTTGTTGCGATGTTTCAAATTAACAGGCCGACTAAAACGGCCAGGTCATCCAGTATTTTTTTAGTCTGATCCAAATGCCAAACAACCCCAGGGGTTCAAAAACCATTATCAGTACCATGATCAACCCCAACACGATATATTGAATGTTGGAGACACCCGTAATTGAAAAGTAGCTTTGCGAAAGAGAATTCAGCCAGTCACCTAGATACGGTACATCAAGAATATTTCTAAGTTGCAGATCGAGCCAGGAGATGAGGCAGGCGCCTGTAATCGCACCCATAATAGATCCCAGACCACCTACTACAATAAAGGCCAGGAAAGTAATCGACATGATCATGCTGAACAGTTCGGGTTCGATGAAGCGCAGCACAAATGCGTATAATCCGCCTGCAACGCCAGTATAAAAAGCACTGATAGCAAAAGAGAGTGTTTTATAATACGCCAGATTCACTCCCATGGTCTCTGCGGCCACATCGGCATCTCGGATGGCAACAAATGCTCTGCCGATTTTTGTGCGCACCAGATTTCTGGCAAACCAGGCCATAAAAATGGTTATGGGAATAAGTAACATATAAAAATCAAGGTCAGACTTAATCTGCCAGCCAAAAATAGATAGGTCAGGCGCATGTAGTCCATTCCGTCCACCTAAAATCTCAATTTTTCCGATGATCAGGGTGATCGTCAGCCCAAATCCAAGCGTTAAAATCGTTAGATAAGGACCTTCCAGTCTTAGCGCCGGGAATCCAATCAGAAATCCAAAGCCTGCTGCAATCAGTGCAGCTAGTGGAAGTGCAATGATAAATGGCAATCCAACCAATGACATCAACGCAACGGTACCATACGCTCCGATAGCGAAAAATCCAGCATGTCCCAAAGAGATTTGTCCGGTGAATCCAACCAGTAAGTTAAGTCCGATGGCAACAATGACATTAATGGCCATATAGTTTGCCACGTAAACGTAATAGTTCGGAAAAAGGAAGGGGTACATAATAAGTCCGCCAATCAACACAACGAACCAGAATATGATAGTGCCTGACCCAAATAGTTGGACATCTTCGAAGTATTCCCTCTTCATATCCATAAAACGTAGCTCCTGGAAATTAGTTATCGTGGTGTTAAAAGCGTCGCACCCATTCCATCGTTATTCAGACCGACATCCCAAAGTGTGCCTCAGCCCTCTCATGCATCAGGCCAGATAGTTGCCCAGATAAATTTTTCGCATATTTTCTTCTTGAGTGGGACAGTGGGGGAGGTAGATCTAGAATGGTCAATTCTGGAAGCTGTTTCGCCGTATCCGTCTAAAGAAGCGCTTGTCAGTTTAGACTTTTTGCCATTGTACTCAAAGCGAAATCCATGTCAAGCGTATATTTATTTTTTTTTGTTTCTCCGCTTTCATTTGCACTTGTTACCCAAGCAACTTAACATGTTTTGTTCTATGTTTTCATTCTCTTGGGTTCTTAAAAGATCTATTTTTTTATTCCCCTGCCAGGGAAGATAATAAGAAGAATTTCGGCAAAAATCCACAGATTATAAAAATATGCTCTTACTTTTCTATGAATACTAGTCTTTTACATTCATGAATAAGCGAAAAACGTAGAACTTCTCTTACCCTTTTTTTAAATTCCTTTGGTATGCTCTGGGAACAATAGCGATCACCCCTGTCACTGAAGCCTGGAAAAGTATTTTCTCTGTTTTTTGGACTGTTCAAAGTCCCAAATAGGTCTTGCGCAGTGTTTCATTTTCAAGCAACTCTGCTCCGGTTCCATCAGCGATGATTTTTCCTGAGGAGAGCACATAGTTTCGGTTGGAGATTTTAAAAGCCCAATTAACCTCCTGCTCAACCAATAGAATCGTGATCCCCATCTTCTTGATCTCTCCGATTTTACTAAAGACTTCTTCCCTGACCATGGGTGACAGGCCCGTTGACGGTTCGTCGATACACAGAAGTCTCGGATGGAGCATCAGAGATCGACCAATAGCCAGCATCTGTTGTTCCCCGCCTGACAGTGTGCCCGATATCTGGTTTGATCTATCAGACAAGATGGGAAAAAGCTGGTACACCTTTTCGAGGTTTTCTGTTGTTTTCGCTACATCTTTTATAAGATAAGCGCCTGCCATCAAATTCTCAAGAACCGTCATTTCCCGAAAAGGTCTCCTTCTTTCCGGACAATGAATCAGTCCCTTTTTAACAATTTCATGGGCAGGAATCTGATCGATACGCTCTCCATCGAACGTCACTTTTCCTGTGAGTGTAATATCGCCGCCAATACTGCCTTTTTTGATTTTCTTTTCCCGGCTTACCAGACCGGTGACCGCCCTCAGCAGGGTAGATTTCCCTGCACCATTCGGCCCCACCAAACTAACCAGTTCACCTTCGTCAATATGAAAGCTGAGGTCATTGATGATCATAGCCTTGTCATAACAGACTGTGAGATTTTCGACTTCGAAAAGCAATTTAAGCACCTCCTTCGCCAAGATATGATTTGATTACTTCTTTGTTTTTAACGACTTCTTCTGGTGGACCATCCGCAATGACGATTCCGTAGTTCAGTACGATAATTCGATCGACAATTCTCATTAATTGCTTCAATTTATGCTCGACAATGATCATAGCAGGACCTTCACTGTGCAATCGACCGAAGCGCCCCCCTTTGTGCAACCTTTTGATTGAATTTGCCATCAAGTCGGCTTCGGCGGGGCTCAGACCGCCAAAAGGTTCATCCAGGAGTAGTAACTCCGGTTCTGTCGCTATGGCACGGGCTACTTCAAGTCGTTTGAGATCGCCTTGCGACAATGTAGATGCTTTTTCCAGGGCCATATCAGATATACCGGCGAACTCCAAAGCATCCATGGCTTTTGATTCAACCCGTTTAACCCATTCCCCCCTCCGCATGGAACGGGGGCTAAGACATGGGACAATTACGTTGGCAATAATGGGCAAGCGCCGGAACGGCCTCATATTTTGGAACGTGCAAGCGATTCCCTGATTGACAATATCCCAGGTTTTTTTCCCTTCTATTCGGTTGCCTTTAAAAAGAACTGCTCCGGAATCCGGCTTAAGAATCCCGACGATCAATCGCAATAGGGTTGATTTTCCAGCACCATTAGGACCAATCAAACCGACTATTTGATCTCTTCCGACACTGAAACTCACGTCATTAGTGGCCTTCAAGCCACCGAAACCTTTGTTGAGCCCTTTGACTTCCAGAAAGTTATCTGTCATCCGTTCACTTCCTCCGCTTCAGTCCTTAATTCCTGCCTGGATACCTTTCCCACATCTGTTTTTGGCAGTTCTCCTCGAAATTCTATGATTTTAGGAACTTTATAATGCGCCAGGTTCTCATTGCAGAACGCGAGAATATCTTCTTCCGAAATTTTTCCTCTGGCATCAGACTGCAATACCACAAACGCTTTAATGAGTTGTCCGACTTTAGGGTTCGGCACCCCGACCACACCCGCCGCTTTGATTTTCGGGTGGGAATTCAACACCTCTTCCACATGTCGTGCAAACACGGAATATCCTTTATACTTTATCAGGTCTCGTTTACGATCAAAAAAGTAGAAATACCCCTCGTCATCCATTTTTGCAATATCACCGGTCCGCAGCCATTTCAGACCCTCCAGCTCAACGAACGCATCTTCAGTCTCCTGCGGGCGTTTCCAGTATTCCTGCATAATATTGGGGCCACTGAGAATGAGTTCCCCCTCCTGTCCAACCGGCATGGCATCCGTTCCGCTGACATCGATGATAGCGGCGACCATATTGGGAATTGGAACACCGAACGAACCCACTTTCGGTCGATCGGAAGGGCTGGAATGGCTCACAGCTGTGGTTTCCGTCATTCCGTACCCTTCCAGTATGCCAACACCGGTTCGTTTTTCCCACTCCTTCATGGTGGAATCGTGTAAGGTATCCGCGCCACAAGCCAGCATTTTTAAGCGCTTCCAGTTTACGCGGCTGGTCTTATCATAGTCCTTAAGGTGTTCGTACAAAGTAGGCACACCGAAAAACGCCGAGGCCTGGTATCTCTCCAATGCGTTCAGTATATCGTCCATATCCGGGGTCGTGAACAGCACCATCGCGTTACCGTGAGTCAGTGTATTCAGCATTAACACGACCTGACCGTAGATATGGAAGAAAGGGAGAAAGGCCAGCACGATTTCTTTACCGTCCTCAAACTGAGGCCAGAAACCACTTGCCTGGGCCTGCAGCGCCACCAGATTGTGATGGGTCAAAACCGCAGCTTTGGGAAGGCCCGTTGTCCCTCCGGTATAAGGCAGAGCAGCAACATCCGTTTTAGGGTCAAAATCAATCTGAGGTGGATTCGGGGGGTATTTTTGAATCAAGTCCAGAAAAGGGTAGAGGCCTTTTTCCCTCATCTGTTCAACCGTAGGTCCCTCTACTCCGCGATAGGCCTTAGCCAGTTTACTACCGGTAAATACTTTCTTCAACAGCGGCAGAAAGTCGCTGATACTGGTTAGAATAATATTGTCCAGAGCGGCTCCGGATTTTTCAATGTTATCATACAGGATATCTTCACAAATCACCGTTTTAGCACCACTATTCTCTAACTGGTGTTTCACTTCCTGACTTGTATAAACCGGACTGACCGGTGTCGTCACAGCACCTGCTTTCAATGCACCAAAATAGGCAATCACATATTGGGGACAATTGAGAAGATAAAGTGCAACCGTATCACCTTTGGTAACTCCCAATTCCGTCAACGCCGTTGCGAATCGGTTGATCAAATCCTGGAGCTTTTTATAGCTTATTTTCTTTCCATAAAAAATCAGGGCGGTTTTGTTTCTATATTTTCCTGCTATCTGATCTATCAGTTCAGGGACTGCGACATCTGGTACATCTACCATTTCCGGAACCCCATCAGGGTAAAATTTCACCCATGGTTTACTCAGGTATGCTCTCATAATCTGCTCTCCATCATAATAGCTGAATCAGTGCGACTATTATCTTTATTCAAAAGGTATATGTTGAGTTTCATGCTTGTGTCGGTTGGATTTGGCTGACCTGATACTGCATAAGCCAGCAAATCATTGTTTGTCATTTAAACGATTATTCGAGTGATGCGGTGCAAACCCGACAACTTTTTCGACGTGCCGTATTTCGAATTTTACAGCGTGGACATTCCTTTTCCACTTTGTCCCGTAACCAAGGTAACAGGCCTTCCGGCATAAATAGAAGTATCAACAGGACAATGATGGCAAACATCAGCATCCGAACTTCAGGCCAGAAGCGCATGAACTCAAGCAGTGGAAAAATCACAAAGACCGCTCCAACAGGACCGTATATCGTAACCATTCCACCAAAAACCGCCCAAATAATAATTTGAAAAGACATGGATACCTCCAGGGTAGACGGACCTGCGATGCGCATAAAATGTGCGTAAAGCCCACCGGATATCCCTGCAAACAAAAAGCTGAGGCAAAAAGCCATCAGTTTATATCGTGTGGTATTAATGCCTGACGCACGGACAGCAATTTCATCTTCCCGAATCGCATGAAAGATAATACCAGTATTAGAATCTGTAATCATCCACATGATGGTACAGGATACCAGCATGATAATCGTAATGATATAGTAGTCCATGACCCTGGAGTTTGAAATTCGATCCAGGCCGGACAGACCCAGCTCGCCGCCGGTGTATTCGGGTAAAGCGACAATGATCCCCAACAGAATAATGGGAAACGCCAGAGTTGTTAGTGCCAGATAAGTTCCTCGAAGCTTCAGGCAGGGTATCGCTATGATCAAACCCGTTAAGACCGCAACCGCGGCTCCAGCTGGAATACTGATAATGGGTGGCAGTCCCAGATTAAGATTCAAGAGGGCAGAGCTGTATGCGCCGACGCCAAAAGGCAGGGCGTGACCAAAATTCATCTGTCCGATAAATCCGGATAGGAGATCCCAACTGGCAGCCAGGATTGCGAACAGGCTGGCGAGAATCATGATTCTGAGTAGGTAGGGGTCGTCAGTGAACACGGGCAGCAGAAGTAAAATAATTACAAAAACGGCCACCGCCGTTCTGCTGGGTAGTACCAGAATTTCACCCTTGATAACAGCCTTCAATTTACGAATGTAGTACATGAGCAAATCCATTGCTATCTCTCCTCTTCAAATGAAACGCCGAATAATCCGTCCGGGCGAACCAACAAAACCAAAATCATAATGGACAAAGCGACAGGTCCTTTCAGGAAGGCGCCAGCTGGTAATAGAAAGACAACAAGTGCTTCTGCCAAACCAAGAATGTAGGCGCCGACAAAACTCCCTTTGAGGCTACCCATGCCACCCAGCACGACGACAGCCATCATCATGATCAAGGGGCTCATCCACATGGCTGGATGAATAACTGAAAGAGGGGCCACAACTGCTCCTGCCAAAGCGGCCAGGCCGATAGAGATGGCCATGGTCACAACGGCCACCATGCCTTCATCCATCCCCATCAAACCGGCAACTTCCCTGTCCTGGGCAGTCGCCCGGATTGCCAATCCCAGTTTGGTTTTCATCAGTAGCCACCAGGTACCTGCTAATGTAAGCAGAACCACAATAATGGTCAGTAGTTGCTGATAGGCGATTTTGGCGCCAAAGATCGAAAAATAACCCGCTATTAGGGCCGGGACACTACGGAACTCTCCTTTGAACGCTAAGAGGGTCAGTTCCTGAAAAATCATGGCCAGTGCGATGGTAGCAATCAAAACCGCTGCTTCGTGTTCCCGGATGGATTCAATCACCAGCTTATAGGCAAGTATGCCCAGCAGAATCGCCAAGATAATGGCGATCAGCATGGCCAAGACCGGATTGAGGCCTAAGCGATGGGTTAGGAAAAAGATACAATACGCGGCCAGCATGAAAAAGGCCGTATGGGCTATATTGACAATACGGGCGACCCCGAATATCAATGAAAAACCGATGGCTAGAAGCGCATAGATGCTCCCATTAATCAAACTGGTGATAACAATGTCAAACAGCATATGACCTCAGCGAGTAAAATTTCCTGAATTTAGTTTTGATACCGCTTAATATTTCTAGGAGCAGATTTACGATCCACTCAACTTCGATTCGGGTGAGCGGATCGCTGATGTGGGCGATGATCTATTTTTTATATTTTTCGATCATCCAGGGCGGAATTAAGATGGGAGACATGCCTTTGTAAGTCACTGGCGGAAGGCCCTTTTTGGCGACCCAGTTGTTTGGCCAAACACCTTTCAACTGACCGTTTTGCCACTGAACCCCAAGACTGGTTAAATAGCCTGGTCCCCATACAAGATCATGATCTTTGGAGTATTTGATTTTCCCTGAGGCAACAAGCCGCTCTGATTTTTCCATCATGGGAATGATCTTTTCCGGATCAAGCGTACCGGCCTCTTCAATAGCAGGAACTAACGAATGTACAATAGCTGAGTAGGTATCTGCTGTGTAGGTTGGCGTTTCATTGAATCTGTCAATGTAGGCATCCATAAAAGGTTTGGTGAGCTCGTTCACTTCAACACCCCGGGCGTATGTATTAAGTGTCATTACATAATCACTCTGACCACCTGTTGCTTCGTGAAACCCATCCTTTTGCGATTCCACATTGATACCAACCATGATGGCGGGGATCTTGAGTTCGTTCATCTGCTTCACAAAAGTGATGCCAACAGAAGCGGAGAATGCAGTGAAGACAATGTCTGCCCCGGCACTCTGAATCGCAGAAAGCTCAGCAGTAACGTCACTGGCCGTTTGAGATGGTTGCCAGACGCCGACGACCTCCATCCCCATCTTGGGAATGACACCGACAGCAGCATTTTTGATTTTTTCGACCCAGGCCTGTTTTTCCATCACAATCGCAACTTTTGGCTTGGCAATGCCCAATTCCTTACGCAGCAGCCCCGCCACTGTTGCTAAATGAATGAATGATGTTTGCCCTAAATAAGTGGATTTGAAAGGGGTGCCCCTGAACCAGTATTTGTAGCGATCATAGTCTTCTGAGACCTTTGCGCAAAGTATATCATCCGCAGCACCACAGCCGATAAAGATCTTTTTGTAATCCATAGCAATGTCTTGCATGGCAAGTACAGCCTCTGAACGAAATCCGCCGACGATGAAATCAACCTTGTCTGAGGTGATAATCCTTTCCATGGCGTTGGTCGCATCAGTCATACTGATGAACTCATTCGAATCGGCTTTGATCAGCTTAATTTTCATTTTCTTATCGCCAACCATCACGCCACCTTTGGCATTAATCTCCTCCATAGCCATCGTGGCGCCGTTCCAATGTCCCTGCCCCTGCGTGAAATTCATCGGACCAATGACGCCGATGCGAATCTCTTTAGGAGCATCCTCTTTTTCCCAGGGCCAACTCCAACCGAAAGAGGTTGAACTTAAAGCAAAAGTAAAAAGAACAGCAAACAATCCACACTTTACCAGATAATTTTTAATCATTCCTTCACTCCTTTCAAAGATGTGTTAATAAAGCACTAAAATGCTACAGACCTTTCCAAAATCTTTCTTTTGATGCCTCTCTAATGAAAAACAGACTATTCAATTTGCGTTTTTTATGGAAAACAGCTGAATGAAGATTCTGGTTCACTTGAAGGCTGATCTATAAGTCAAAATTATAGTTCTACATCATGGTTCCATCGGGATACTAGAAAAATCATATCTCAAAGTCAAGTAGTATCTTTCTTTTTTTTTGTTAACTAATTACAGTCGGGATGCACTCAGTAAATCAAGCTCCTCTGCGTGAAAACGATAAGAAACGGTTTTTGGATTTATGGCTCTGGAAAAACTCACTCCTCCCAATAGCCATTTTTAAATTCCTTTGGTATGCTCTGGGAACAATAGCGATCACCCCTGTCAC
>Ga0075122_10002982_pt1 | contig 10864 bp, 9 predicted proteins | sample AntAceMetag02UKB_FD_69790 | JGI IMG/M metagenome (GOLD analysis project Ga0075122, IMG submission 69790) | Saline lake microbial communities from Ace Lake, Antarctica - Antarctic Ace Lake Metagenome 02UKB | ecosystem: Environmental > Aquatic > Non-marine Saline and Alkaline > Saline | place...
ATTCGTTATGATTTAGCTCCTAAAAAATACATTAAAAAAATTGCTGAAAACCATATTTATGACACTTTAAAAATTGCTCCAGAACATGTTGACAAAAAAGTTTTACATTTAATGAACAAAGATCACGGTGATTTTAAAGAATTTTTAAATTTCTTTAATAGTTTAAAGTCTGGGAAAGAGTTATCTTACTATTTCATTACAGCTCATCCTGGAAGTTCTATGAAAGAAGCTGAAGAACTTGCTTTAGAGATTAGAGATTTAAATAATGTTAGTGTACAAGTTTTTACTCCGACACCAATGACAATGTCAACGTGCATGTATCATACTGGATTGGATCCTGAAACTAAAAAGAAAATTTATGTGCCTTATTCTTATCGTGAAAAGAAAGAACAGAAACGCGTTTTAATGTAAACCAGATTATTTTTATTCATTGTTAACACAAATTCTATTTCTGGAACACAACTTACCGCAACCGAAGTTTTTAACAAAATACTTTTCATCATAAAATCTTCCTGTAACTTCTTTCATCAAATAAGCGTCTTTATAATCAACCACTGCTTCAACTTGTGCAGGAGTAAGTTCAAAATCAGAAAATAATTGATTACAAAAATTAACTTCACGCTGTTGTCTCATTTCAAACTCAACTGTTTCTTTATGCAATCTAGCATCATATTTCTTAACAATACCATCAAAAAGTTTTAAGGGATGAGCTTCTTTATCGTTCCAGTCAGAAATCTTTTTCATTTTCCGAGATTGGTGTTCATATTTATGATAAAAAACTTGAATATAAGGTTCAATATCTTTAATGCCACTATCTAAAGAATCATGACAGATAGACAAGAAAGCGTCATAAGTTGCTTTCAAACATTTCCGGAAAAGTTTTTCAGTAGCGTTTTTCCTTCTTGTTAAAATTAAATCAGTAGTTGTAACTTTACCAGTTTCAACCAAATAACTTTTAACGTTATTAAGAATGAACAAATTCTTGAAAGCTTGATAAATTCTCTCTTTCTCACTAAATGCAGATAAAGATTGAATATTATGCATTCGGTCGGCAAGTTTCACTCTGATTGCTCTCTCTTGAATTGCTGGTTCATCACAAGAAAACATTTCACCAAGAGAACGATAATAATTATGTCTTTTATGTCTAGTAAGAAGTTCAGTAGTTTGAATTAAAGAATGAGAATAAGTTGATGGAAGTCCTAACGACCGACATTCATCAGATAACATCATTTCAAGTTCCGTAGTTAAATCTGATTCTAATTGTGCAACATCATCAATTTGTGAAGAAGCGATTACAGCATCAATTTTATCTTCTAAACGATCATGGATCAAACCAGCAGCAACATCAAGAAAGTCTGCTTTTGCTCGTTGTAAATAAGTAGCAACATTAACTGGATGGGTTAAATGTGGTTGACCATCTTTTCTGTCTGGAAAATTTTCTGCTTTAACCAAATCATGTAAAAACACTAGTAATTTATTTTTTTGTTTACTATAGTTCAGCAAATGATTTATTGTAACCTCGCTGGAGGGTTTCCATAGTTCTATTTCTTTAAACACCTTTTTTGGAGAAGTCATAATTCTGTACTTTATTGCATAAAATGAAACATATTTTAAGTAATTTTCGATGATATTATTAAAAACTGGTCTCTTGACCACTATTTAGTGATAAAAAGACAAAACATTTATAAAGAAAATAATATTTCTACCTCTAGAAGATGGCCAAAAACAAATTATTAGAATTCATGGGTTCTTCGCTAAAAAATGAAGATATTGCTAGCTTACTTAATCTTCCTGGTCTAATTTTTGTAGACGACCTTGAAGAAGCCCAAGAATTAAAAAAGAAATATAATTCTCAACGTTATAGAGTAATTCATTCTCCAGAAATAGTTGCAAATTATGAATCTTGGACTTTCAGACTTGGCTGGTTCGGCGAAAATCAACCAGGAATTCTTGTTCCAGGTCATCAAGTCAGGGAAGCCATGGCATACCTCTATGAAAAGTCTGGAGAATCTTCACAAGGAAACATTCAGGGAACATTACAGTCATTAGAAGATAGCATCCAACAAACTTCTGCAGAAAGAACTCAAAACATGGCTGCTTTAGAAGAGACCGCTAAAAGTTTACTTTCTGAAAAAAAAGAAGATCAAAATAATCAACAATTGATGCATTTCATTCATGACCTAACCACATCTCAATTTGAAGAATTAGAATATTTCAGTAGAGAAGCAATACAAAATGCTGACGGCTCAGCTGAAGATAAAAAAAATAATCGTATTGATATTTATACAAATCCAAAAGAAAGAATAATTAAATTTTCAGATCAAGGAAGAGGTATGACTCAGGATGTAATGAACGATGTTTTCTTTAACATTTATGCCTCTTTAAATGAAACACTTAGTCATGCTGCAGGGAAATTTGGTTTAGGAGCAGTAAGTTTTTTTGGTTTAGGACATGAGTATGTTAAAGTTGACAGTAAACCAAAAACAGGTAGCGGAGGAATGGCAATTATTGATGCTCAGCTAAACAGAGAAGCAGGATTCCTACCTAACGAAAGAGAAGGTTATGGAACAACTATTGAAATTAAATTAGCTGAGGATTCGGAAGTAAATTTTGAAAGGGTTATTGAAATTCTTAAAGAAGATTGCTGTTATATTGAAACACCTCTTTATCTTCATCAAAATGATACTAGTGAACAATTAAACAAATCTTTAAAACCAGCAAAATCAGTAAACACAATTCCTTTTCAAGAAAATAATTTAGAAGGGTTCTTAACAAAACATTCCGGAGAGGGAAGTTTAAATTTGCTTGCCCACAGAATCAAATTAAAATCTATTCTTTTACCTGGACTTAGCGGAGCAATCAATTGCCCGGAATTAGATACTAGTTTTTCACGAGACACAGTTTTAGATGATCCAGTATTGAAAGATGTACTGCAATATGTCCGTGTTAAAAGCAAAGAGTTTGAGTGCGAGGATACTGTTGACATTAAAAGCATGTCTCTGGAAACAAAATTAAGACACTACCAAGACTTTTTACAAAACACTCTTTTCACTGCTGACGGCTCTCCGAATTTACCTTGGATTAAAGATCATCTGCATGATTTAGTTAATATGGACTATCCCCATCCAGAAGATTTTCAAGATTGTTTGGAAAAATCATACGTTCATAGAATATTAGGAACAATCGTCAATACAATTATCTCTCCGTTCAGAACAGATAAAGAATTCAAGCCAAACAAACATGATATTGCGGGGTATGGGTTAACGACAGTAGGAATAGGTTATGTAGGAGCTTGCGGAATGGCATTATTAGAAAGTGTAATTACTGGTTATTCCATTGGAAGCCAAATGCCTGCCTATGTTGGTGTTGCTTTAGCAATCACAATGGCAGACATTGTTGGTGTTAGTGGAAATTATACTTATAAAAAAATAAAACGTGGTGCTCAGAAAAAACTTATTAATCGTTACAGTAACAAATTAAGTGAGATGGCTTTTACCACTTCGTTAGAAGAGCAGGTTAGCGCTGCTGGAAGAACAGCCAAACTTGCAGCGACAGGACTATTGGCTGGTTCTTTAATTTTAGGAGGAGTTGTAGGAGTAAACGCTCTTTCGAAAGACGAGAAACCTCAGACAAAGAAAACACAAATAGAGAGAGTACAAAAAAAATCTCGGAGAAATAAATCTAAAAAGTTTGAATTATATGTTCCTGGAGAAGAATCAGAAGAATTACCGTTATACATTCCTTTACTAGGAGCAAGTATACTTGCTGCTGGAGCTGGAACTTTAGTCTGGAGAAGAAAAAGAAAAGAAAACTTAATGAGAGAAGCTTATACCGAAGTATTAAGCGAAAAAGAACTGCAAGTTTTGGAAGCAGTAAAAAAACAATTTGGAGAACTGCCTTTTGCAGTGGACACTTATTTTGGAGCTAGTCTCCAAAAAGAACAACCATTTTATTTGGCTAAAGGTGCAGTAGTACTTAATCCGCAAAGATTAGATGTTGTTCCCGAGTTGGTAACGTTAAAGTATGTTTCTGAGATTAGAAAAGAATTAGAATTAGCTAAAAATATTGCTGAGAATTATGCCGTTCTGAAAAGAGGTGAAGAAAGATGAGTAAAAAATTCGCTTTCAAACTTTCTGCTGTAGACTTAATCAGAAAACTTAGACACCGTTATGATCATCCATTGGATTATTTAGATAATTTTGTTAGTCGTTTATACAAAGAAGGAGAAGAAATAGATATCTCTTTGACTGACACTGAAATTAAAGTAGAATCGCCAGCATCTATTGATGAATTATTTTTAGATGAACTAGAACAGAACAGCATCTTAACCGTTGCTGCAGTTATCCCTCCAGTTTCAGAATACACTTCTGTTGAACTGCGTTCCGGAGAGAAAGTAATTGAAATTGGAGAAGATAGAAAAATTAAAGTTGAAAAAGCAGAAAAACATTTTTCAGGTACCCAAATTATAATCAACAGGGAAAGAAATGGTCAAAGTGAAAAAGATCGAATTTTAGAATTGTATGACCATTCTGACTTAAATGTTAAAGTTGATGGTAAAAAATTAAAATCTTCAGAAAATCATAACTTCAGTTTTAACAGAGACGGATTTAAAGGTACGCTTACTTATAATCCATTTCATGAAGGAGGATTACATTTTTTCCAGAATGGGCGTTATGTTTCAACTGAATCTTTAGTGCCAGGATTAGAGTTACATCTTTATGAGCACGGATTTCAACCTACAATAACTAAATCTAGAATGATAACTCGGGGTCGAGGTAAAAAAGAACATCAAAGATTAGAAGAAAATATTCCGAAAATTCTTTTATCTTATCTTCAATCAGAAGCTGTAAATTCTTTACGTCAGAAATCAGAACGATCTTACCAAACAATCTTAAGAGCAATCCTTCCCGAATTTCATCAAGACGAAAAATTAAGAGCATATATTAAAGAAAATATTAGTTTGGCTGAAAGAGAAGAAGGCTTGGTAAAATTATTAGAAAAAGAGGAAGAAAAAGAACTTAAAGGGCCTAGCAAATGGTTAGTTGGAAGTGCGGTTGCTTTTCCTTTAGCAACTCTGGCTGCAGGAATTATTTTAAATTATCAGGTAGCCACAGGAAATAAAGAAGTTAATAACTCTTTGCCAGATAAACCAACTGTAACAAAAATAGCTACAGAAGGTAAAAATGAAAATTCAAGATTAAATTTTGTTCCTGGTGGATCATTCCAAACCAGAGAATCTTTAATTATGACACTTAATTCACCATCTAAAGATGGAAAGGGAGGATATCTTCGTACAAATACCGCCAATAGTTTAACTTGTAACGAACATTATTTTCCTTGGGCTAATGAAGAACCTTTAGATCAGTTAATTGTCACTGGTTGTGATGTAAGAATACCTGCAGAAATTATTCAAGAACTAAACAATCCTGGCTTAATTGAAAAAATATCTAGAGATGCTGGCATAACGTCAACTTTTGATGCAAAATTAAAAGCAATACAGAATTACATTCAAAGAAATTTTGAATATGATTCTTTAGATCCAAAAATGATTGGCCAAAATCTCACTTTACTTGAAGCAATGCTAGCTGAGAAAAAAGCAGTTTGTAGAGAAGGTAATTCTTATGCAGCAATGTTGCTTCATGAATTGGGAGTTAAAGAAGGAGTAAGATCAGCCAGTGGATATTTTAATGGAATTGGCCATGTCTGGTTAGAAGTTAATAGTGGTACAAGAAATGATCCTTCCTGGGAGATATATGATTTCACTCCGGATAAAATAAATCCGGATGTACTTGCTGGTTTAGATAAAAATATTTCTTCAGATCAAATCAGAAGAGGTCTAGAAGGAACCGCACAAGAACTTTGGAGAAATCCTACAGGAACAATTGTCAAAGGAGGAGAAGCAGAGTTTAAAATGTTGTTCGAGAATCCAAAATCATATTTTGGTACTGCCGGCGGACAAATTGTTGGCTTTTCTCTTTTAGCTTTATTAGCAGCAGGGCTATATCTTGGAGGAGTAAAAGCATCAGCAACTGTAAGAGATAGGTTTTCTGGTGAAAAAAGTATTGAAAACACTTCACAATTTGGTTCCTATGAAAGAAGCTGTTTACAGTTACGTGACATTTTAGGTTTAGAAAATGTTGAACCTACAAATGAAAATGAGTTCATTTATGAAAGAAAAATACTTTCTGTTCCAAAAGAATATTTGGATCAACAAACAATAAGTAAGATTGCTTTAGCTGCTGTACCTCATTTAGGTTTAAGTGATAATAAGCAATTAAGACTTTATAGCAGTATTGTTGATGTTACGGGCAAGAATTAAGTAGATTACTCAAAAAGGTATTCTGCAGCTGCTGGGATTTTTTCATACTGTTCTTGTAACCAATCATAAAAATAATCTGAGTTTTCAACTGGGTTCGTTTGTGAAAATATCCCTAGATGTCCGTCTTCAGGATTACGAGTAAATCTCTCATGGACAGTAGAAATTATTCCTACTCTTATCGGTTCTCTTTTTAGGATATCCTCAACACTTGCTCGATCTTGAGGCCCTTTAGATTCATAAATTAATCCGTAACCTATTAAGAGCATATCTAATCTTTCTCCAGTTTTAACGTCAAATTTCATTGGAAAAGCAATTCCCCATAATTTGTTTATAAGTGTTTCGCAGAGAAACATTTGAAATACACTCCTAAGTCATAGTAAATCTTATAAACTGCCCCCATTCTAACAATTTCATGTCAAACAAAGATCCAAATCTAGAAGCAATTTTAGCTTGCCCCTATCATACTCCTATTAAAAGAATGTTTTCAATTACTACGGGGCATGACCATAGACTTTTATTGCCTCCTTCTGAAGACAGTTATTTTTCTGGAATAAGAAAAGAAGTCGGAGCAGAGAACTTATTTATTCAAGCATTAAACATTCCTACCATTTTACAAAACCTATTTTCATTTAGGAATCCTGAAACTTATCAAACAGTAATTGATGTTATAAAGAAGGTAGACTGTAGTCAAGCTCAATTAAGATATGAGAGAGAAGAATTTCTAAAACCATTGATGGAAAATGAAGACTTAGACAAAATTGGTAGTTTGTTTGCTAGCTATCATCATTTAGAAGCTCAAAAACATTTCAGCGATAGTCATGAATCCTCTTCTCAAAGTATATCTCGTAGACATCCAATACTAAAAGAACAGATGAAAGTGTTGGAAAAAATAATTGAATTAACACCTGGAACTCCCATTGAAGAACTACAGGCACAAATAGATAAAACTAGAAAAAGTGATTGGTTCCAAGGGTTAGAAGAAGGAGATAGAAGAAGAGGAAAAGGCGTTTATGATAATTATGATTTACTTGCAAGAATTAGGCATGCTTTAAGTGGAAATATTCGCGATACTTTAGATTACTTCGTTGGATTCGCAAATGGTTTTGTTCGATTGAAAGAAAATGGTGCCAATGTAATTTTCGCAGAACTAGTTCATTTAAGTGGATACAAATATTGCAATATCCAAGACGGAGTGAACCCCGTACTTTATATTGGTGAAAACGCAAACAAAGAAAAGATCCCTAACGATTTCTTCACTGACGAAATGTCTTCAGTAAAAGTTATCACTGGAGAAAATGAGTATGGTAAAACAATAGCAATCAAAACTAAAGGAATCATTCAAGCTTTTGCTCAAGCTGGTTTGCCAGTGATTGCAAAAAGAGCCGTTTTAACTCCTGTTGACAAAATCTTAGCAAACATTGGTTTAACTGAAGATACTGTTAAAGGAAAAAGTACTTATGCAAATATTAATACGACCACTTATGACCTGGTTGAAGCCGCAACCAAAAAAAGTCTTTTAATTTTAGACGAACCAACTAGCGGTACTTATGATCTTAAAGCTATTAGACAAGGTGAAGTCTACATTAGAGAAATTGCTCAAGCTGGTTATGAAGCTTGGATTGTTACTCATCATTTAGAGTTAACAGATTTAGCTGATGAAGTTCCAGAAATTTTCAACTTAACAACTGAAGTCCGTGATGGCAAACCAACTTACAAATTAATAGAAGGTGTTTTCCAACCAACAGATGATAATGTGAATTTAGAATACCCTTTAGAAAAGGTTCAAGCTGCAACTATAGGGAAATCTTCACGCAAAATACCAGGTGGAACAGAACAGTTCCCAAGTGCAAAATCTTTGAATAGGCAAGAGATGCTAGAAGGAAGCAAATTGCCAGAACATTTAAAGGGCCCACTTGAAGAATATCTTAGTGGACAAGAAATGGTATTTGTTAAAAACTGAGTTCTAAATTATTTGTTTCAGAAACATTTAAAATAAACCTACCAATTCTAATCACTATGAAACTAGTAGACATCCATTGTCATTTGAACCAAGAATTATTTAAGAAAGACCTAGATGACGTTATTTCTCGGGCTAAAGCTGCTGGTGTTAAAGCAATTGTTGTTTCCGGAACAAATCCATTAGCAAACAAAGAAGTTCTTGAGATGGCTAAGATTGATCCGATTATCAAAGTTTCTTTAGGTCTGCATCCAATTGATGCTCTCGGTTTATCAGAAGGAGAGACGGGAATTGTTAAATCAGAAGGTAAAGTAGATTTAGATGAAGAGTTTAAATTTATTGAAGAAAATAAAGATAATATTGTTGCCATTGGTGAGATTGGTTTAGATTACTATTGGGATAAAGAACATCATCAAGAACAGCAAGAAGTTTTTAGGAAAGTTTTAAGATTAGCTGTTAAACTAAAAAAACCAGTAGTTATTCACACTTGGGCAGGTGAAGAAGATTGTATAAATATTCTTGAAGAAGAAATTCAGGATAAAGTTCCAGTAGTGTTACATTGTTTTGGCGGCAGAAAATCATTAGTAACAAGAGCAATAGAATTAGGTTATTACTTCTCAGTCCCACCATCCACTATAAGAACGGGAAACTTTAATACAAAAATTAAAAAGATTCCAATTGAGCAATTATTGACAGAAACAGATGCCCCTTGGCAAGGTCATCTTAAAGGAGAAAGAAACGAACCAGCTTATGTTTTGGAAACTGTGAAGAAGATCGCTGAGATTAAAGATATTTCTGTAGAAGAAGCGGCTGAACAAATTTGGAAGAATTATGAACAGGTTTTTGGAAATTCTAAATAAAGACAACAAACACTAAAAGCTTAAGTTCTTAATCTTCATTGATTAGTTTATGAAGTTATCACTCGTTAATTACAAAAAGTTTATAAATGGAAACCCAGTTATATGATTATAATAATTAAACTAAAGGTGAAATCATGAATTACACAAAAATTATGTCAACTACACTTGTTGCTGTTGGTTTATATCTTTCAGGATGTGGATCACAAGAGCAAGAATGTAAAGAAGAAATGGAATACACTTGTTTAGCACAAGGAAATACTTGTTCAGAGAACAGATTCGCAACTCCACAAGGTTGTTTAGAAATAACGTTAAGTTGTATGAAATTAAAAGAAACCTGTGAGAAATAATTTTTTTATTTAACTCCCACTGGTCAACATCGTTTGTCCAGTGCGAGAAGAGTTAATTCTTATAAATTATACAGAGAGAAGAGTTTTCTATAGCCACTGGACACACTGGTCAGGTGTGGACAAAGGTTATAAATAAGTTCTACCACTAGCTCTATTATGAAAAATGCTTTAATCGTGTTTGAAGGAAAAGAAATCAGAAAATTATGGCATAACAATGAATGGCATTATTCCATTATTGATATTGTTGCTATTCTTACAGAAAGTCAAAATGCTAGAAGATATTGGTCTGACTTAAAAATTAAACTTAAAGAAGAGGGGGTCGAGTTGTACGATTTTATCGTACAACTGAAATTACCTACTACTGATGGCAAATATTATACCACAGATTGTGCTAATAATAAATCTTTATTCCGAATAATTCAATCGATCCCTTCTAAAAAAGTAGAACCTTTCAAAATGTGGTTCGCTCAATTAGGAAAAGAAAGAATTGAAGAAATTGAAAATCCAGAACTGGCACAAGATAGAGTAAAAGATTATTATGAACTGAAAGGTTACCCAAAAGAATGGATTGATAAAAGACTAAGAGGCATTGCAATTAGACAAGAATTAACAGATGAATGGAAGACGAGAAACGTTAAAGAAAGAAAAGAATTTGCTATCTTAACAAATGAGATTTCTAAAGCCACTTTTGGCAAAACTATTGGAGAATATAAACAATTTAAAGGATTAAGCAAACCATGCTCAACAAATTCTTCGAATTTCTTGGCACCGACAAGTCGGAACCAAAATTTAAGAGATCATATGAATGATTGGGAATTGATTTTAACAATGGTTGGAGAAAAAGCTACAACTGACATTACAATTTCTAAAAATGCAAAAGGATTTCCCGATTGTAAAGAATCTGCTAAAGAAGGTGGAACAATAGCTCAACATACAAGAAAAGAATTAGAACAAAAAACAGGAAAATCTTTGCTTTCTAAAGATAATTATTTGTATTTAAATAACAAAAATAAAGAGAAACTAAAATGAAAAAAGTAAAATTGTTTAGAAAAGGAAGATTTGTTGGATTAGTACAAGAAGATTTTCATCAAGAGAAAAAAAAGGTTAATTTATTGTGGGAAAATTTAGGAATTAACAATTTATACTAGGAATTAACTACAATAAACTAAAAGTATTAACTCGCGGAATATCTTCATTACAGAAAGGGCAAGTTGATGGTTTCTTCCGAAAAGGATCGTATTTGAAAGAATATTTACATCCTCGACAAGTGCATTCAATGTGATCAGTACCGGGAATTCTTCTGAACTGTGGTTTCTCTTTTTCTCTCATTCGTTGATGTTTCTCTAAATAATCATCTTCGATATCCCAGCCGGGCGGTTTT
>Ga0075122_10002986_pt1 | contig 10854 bp, 3 predicted proteins | sample AntAceMetag02UKB_FD_69790 | JGI IMG/M metagenome (GOLD analysis project Ga0075122, IMG submission 69790) | Saline lake microbial communities from Ace Lake, Antarctica - Antarctic Ace Lake Metagenome 02UKB | ecosystem: Environmental > Aquatic > Non-marine Saline and Alkaline > Saline | place...
CTGGAAGCGGCGTCAGATTGCGGCGCGTATACAGTCGGCAGCTCTCGATCCGGAGAAGCTGCGTGCTGCGAAACACGAGAGGGAATGCCGCACGAGGGAAGCCGAAGACTCAACGAAAGGAGAACAATAATGCAACCGGATTGTTGTTATGAATCCATGCCAATAGACAAAGGGGAGAAGAGCATGGACAATTCAGCGCTGAAACTGGAAGTCAACCACATCATCTGGATGTTCGCAGACCGAAAGCTGACCCTGGTGGACGCAGAGGTGCTTGCGTTGCGCATCTTCGACTTGATCAAGGCCACGACTCCAGGCGGGTCGTTCTAGCACCACACACCCGGTCGGGCCGCGCTGGGGAGCGCGCGCTCGGTTCATTGGTGGGGCCGAAACTCCCGACCGGCCACTAACAAAACGCCCCCTTACGCGCTACCATAATGGTAGAGCCTAAGGGGGCTTACTTTCTAACATAATGGTAGCGACTAAGACCTCTTACACGCTACCATTATGTTAGCGCGTAAGAACCTTCCTCTTAAAGCACCTCTTCTTGTTGAAGTCTCTTCTTGAATTCCCGTGCTCTCTTGTTATATTCATAAACATTCCCACGCAGAACCCTCTCCGTGTCTAGTGCCCGCAATCTAAATCCAAGCATCTCACTGATAACCTGTTCTGGAAATTCTCCCCGCTGCCAAGCTTTAATAGGCCTAGTAACAAACTTCCCCAGCGGCGGGAACATCGTCGTCATAGTGTTTTCTGTTCCGCGCGAAACGGGCAACACAGAACTAGCCTCTCCAGGGAATCTCTCTTCGGGCGCGCCCAAGAACAAAGAATATCCTGTGTCAGGAATAGTCTCAAAGATCCGCTTCAAGAACGGATGAAGACTAGCAGTAACATCCTGCCGATTAGCCTTGTTCAATTCCAACATCGGCATGTCAACTTGCAAGAACAATGGCTTGTCCTTTCGGACAAAAGGAATCTGCAGCATCGCCATTTCATCATAATAATCCGGCGTTGGCAGATCCTCCCAGTCATTACTTAAATTCTCAATCGCCGCCCGAAACTTAGGAATCCGCGCCATCCTTCCAGGGTTCTCAATAGTCATCATAACCATTCTTGGCGCAGCAAAGCGACTCCAGGCATAGAATGGAAGCACTACACGGAAGACTTTTTTCTCTATTTCCGTTAGCTTCGTGTAATCAAAGTGATTTATTTTCGTTGCCAACGCAGCGTCAACAGCGCTTTGGCCCTTCTCAAGGCGGTCAATAAAAAGAGCCATACGGAAATTGTTCTCTGAAATCTGTGACAAAGCTCTTGTTCCCGTAACAAGCATGTTCTCAGTACCAAGAGCCTTGTTAAGAGTCTCAGTAACAGGAGCCTTTACTCCAGCGTCATAAGTAAGAAGTGCTTTTGTTCTTGGATCTAAGTCTGCTTTCATAATACTTTCAATACTAACCGAAGGCTCCATCTCGTCCCAGACGCCTTTCAACGCATCTTCCCCAGAATTCCAAGCTCTAGTCGCAGTCTGAGTGACATCATGCTTTTCCGCCAACCAACCGATTTCTTCAAGCGAAAGTCTTTTCCCGTCAATCACCACATTCGGATCAGGAACCGCACGCATTCCTTTCTTCGCTAAACCTGCTGTCGCTGCATCTGCGAATCTCCTAGCTCTATCAGGAATCTTCGACGCCCCGTCCATTATGCTCTGGACCCTCAAGGCCTGAAGATGCTTCAGCACATACCCACCGTGACTCGCTGAACCTACTTCTTGTAACCAGTTAATAATCATCCCTGTCGTGTGATTCCGCGCCAGATACCCAGTTCCAACAGTCGCCCATCCACGCCAGATACTAGTGACTTTATCAATCCCAGTCATCATCGTACCGAGATCATCAGTGTTTTCTAGCAAAGCTTCTGTTTTCTTTATAAAATCAACAATCGGAACTGGCATTAAAAAAGCTCCAGTCACGACATCCACATGCTCTCCTCGAATAAGTTTCTTTCTAGTCGTCTCAAAAACATCATACCCCTCAAAATACTTAACCACATTCTCCTTATAAGTCTTCCACTTCTCTGGGTCCTTCAAAGTCTCGGCGCTGTAATTACTCAACTTCGCAGCGATTCTGTTATCATTCACGATGTCATTGATAAAAGCCTTTGAATGAATCCATCTTTGACTCTGTGCAATTCTAGCTGGAAGGATATTCGCCACACTTACTTCTGTGGTAATAATATCCCCAGCTCGATTCCTATTAGTTCCACTAAGACTACCAATCAACCGATCCCCAACTGTGGGGAACTTCTTACTTTGTGCAAACCCCGCAGAAGTATCAGCATAAGGCAATCCTGATGCACCGATTCCTGTATTCACTCTTCCTGCCGTGTCTTCCACCGCTTGTGTAATCGCTTTTCTTCCAACAGAAGTCTGCGCTTCAACACCATACATGTAAAAGTCATCTATAACTCTCGCATCCAACAACCCATACGCCACTTCCGGCACAGCAATTTCTTCATAATTGAATTTCGTCAACGTATCCACAGCTTCCATAGCCTGATCAATTTGGCTCTGGTCCAGGATGTTAATGTTCTTCAAGTGCTCCAACTGATCCTTCAACAACTTAGGCTTTGCCATCAAGCCCCCGACCATCCTTCTTTGTGTCTCATTCAAATTAGCATAAAGATGCCGCACGTCATCTGTCAATCTCGCCGTCGAATGCTTTGCCAAAGACTGCTGACTTCCTAGTCTTTCTAGAACAATATCTTTCAAATGTCCCACTGCATCAAGTTCCCGGTCCTTCGAAAATAACATTCTCCCCACCCTCCCAACAGCCCCACTTTTCTTAACAGCTTTACTTCCTTGCTTCAATAAAGCTTTTGCTATTCTCCCCCCAGGCACAAAGTTAATCGGATCCAGCACAATATCCATCATCAATCCTAAGGTCCAACCAAGAGCATTATCCATGTCCATCTCATCAAAGACATCAATAAAACTCGGCCTTCTTGCTTCTTCTAACTCCACAAAAGGAAGCGCATTAGCGAATTCTATACTCGCTTGCTTAAAGCCCTCCCAAGCAGAGCCGGTTCTGACAATCTCCTGAACCATTCCTGCCATAGTATAATTCCCGATTGAAAGCAAATCAAAAGTCGGTGTAAGGACATCTTTTAATTCATAGTCTATGGTCCCAAAAAGTCCAGTCTTTCCTTCTTGCTTCAAGTAAGTCTCGAATTCTTCTTCTCTTCCAACTTCTGCAAACTCAGAATAAAGTCTGCGGTTCTCTCTTTTCGCCGCCCGCTGTCTCCGCATCTGAGAGCCAGAAAGTTCTAACGTCGTCGCTGGTGTTCTTCCAGCACCACTAGAATACTGCATCCCAAGAAGTTCTTGAAAGTTATCTGAATTTGGTGCTGGTTCTGTAAGAGAAAAGTCAGAAAACCTCTGCGGAACCAACTCTAAGTCATTAGCAAAACCGGCAAAGCGTCCCATAATTACCGCCCTCTTGTAGAGTAGGCGCCCGCAGCGCTAGGCATTCCTATACCTTGTAGTCTTTGGTCTAATGAAGATCTACTCCAAGGAGTAGGCTCTGGAGGCTTGAACATGTCGGTAACTTGAGTTTGCTTCATAAAAGGAGGAACAAGTTGATTTCCTTCCTTAAGCCAACCAAGTGCAAGCAAGGAGTTCTCTAGTCTCTTTCTTTCCTCTTCTTCTGTTTTCTCCAAATTCCTATTAACATTATCCACCATCTCTATCTGCGCTTCCACAGAAGCCCCAGCTCTTACTTTAGCATCTAAAGTCTGCGCATCTGCTTCTATTTCCTTTTGCAATTGCACAGTCCGCTCGAAGTCTGTCGGAGGTGGACCGAGGAAAATAGGCTCCTCATGCTTACTCAACTTTCCCCACCGATCAAGAGTCATGGTTCCTTTTACATCCGCGGGCCAAAGATTATACAAATTAGCCCCTAAGTCATAAGCGTTTTTTCGCCCTTCTGGAGTCATAGCCCAATCTGCATACTCCATTTGTCTCTTCTTCCAAGTAACCATCTCAGCGGCCTGGACCACAGAAGAAGCAGAGGCTCTCAAGGACTCTGCTAACCTAGTATCAATAGACTCCAACTCATCTGCCGCAAGATAGATCAATTTCAAAGACTCTTTCTTATCAGTAGCTCTAACCATCTCAGACAAAGTTAAGTATTTACTTCCTGCCTCCCAAGCCTCAGAGATCCGTTCATCTCCTAGTTCTTTTCTGCTTGTCTTTGCTGCGATTTGGAACCTGTCTGAGACCCATGAGGAGACGTTCCCATAAGTAAACAACCAAGCCTCCATCGCCGCCGGGTCACGCTTCATAGTTTGAATCATTCCAACCGCAAACTGATCTCGCATAGTTTGGCCCCCACGCTTCAGGCCATTGATATTCTCTCTTGCTTCTTCTACAGAAACACCCCCTGCAACAAGAGCCTTCTCATATCCATCAAGTGCTTGTGCATAAGACGCCGCAGTGCTGGTCGGATCAATAAGAGAATAAGCTCTAGTAATAGCTTGAATAGAAGCACTCATTTTTGTAGCCGTCTCAAGAGCACCTCTCGCTCCAGCCACAACAGGACTAGAAGTTCTTTGGGTTTGAGTTCCTAAGAGTCGATCTTGGAATCCTGGTCCAGAAGTAGGCGCAGCTCCATCAGGGAATCCTACGACAGCTCCAGGACCAGGAACAGGCGTAGGAGCAAAGCGAGGATCTGCCAAGCCCGCTGCTAGCCCAGGCCCCATAGCAGTGATCTGCTTCTGCGCCGTGGCCCGTCCCTCTACCGAGCCCACGTCCATCGTTTCCATAGCCTGCCTTGCACCTGCAGACGCAGCACCAAGAGCCTCAGTGTCTATCCTCAGGCCCGAACTCTTCCGGCTCTCTAATTCTACTTTAAGCCTATTTAACCCTGCGTCTTCCGCCGCTTGAATTGCCCCATCCTCATCCCCTGCAAGGAATTGATTCCTGATTTCTGTTGCTTTCTTTGTATCTCGTTGTTCTTCTAGTCTTCCTGCCTGTAACCCTGCCTGTGTTCGGGCCATCCCTACTTGAGTTCCCACTGACAATCCCGGACCGAGCCCCGCTGCAAAACTCCCGGCCAGATTATCGAGCTTCTTAAAAAGTCCCATGCTCTTACCCCCTACCATTGTGGTAGATGTTAAGTGCTCTTAGAGATTAGACGCTGCTACTTGTCCAGCAGTGGCACCAGGAATTATCCCTGCCGGCCCAGCAGCCACAAATCCAACTGTTGCTCCTACAATAGTGCCAGCCAAACTTGCAAAGCCACCACCCTTATTATTTGACGCCACGGCCATAGAATGCCCGTTCACAAAAGCAGCCATGGCTGCAAGCTCTTTTGCATCAAAGTCAGCCTCGTAAAAAGTTCCTTTCTCTCCTGCTATCAGAGAAACCAAAGTAGCATCGTCTATTTCATATCCCCAATAATCCTCAAGGACGCCCTTCAAATAAGCTTTTTGTGCTTCTTCATCAGAGCCAGAACGAACTTGAACCGTCTGACCTTGCTCAAGCGCGGCTATATGTAGAGTCCCGGCTTCTCGACCATAAGCCGCTAAGAAGGCAGCTCCTAGATCCGTCTCGTATTGCTGCTGTAGGGCATAATTACCATGTGACTGCGAGAATGCTGCCCCAGTCATTAAAGTATCAGCCATGCTAACCCGTTCAAATGAATCAAGTTTTTCAAACTCAGGATGCTGCCCTAAAACAGCCTCCAATGACATTTTTGCACTTCCAAGATCCACACCAGCCATAGTACTTCCACCAGACAATACCCGATACATCTCAAGTTGCCTCTCTTCATGAGGCAATGCTTGCAACGCAGAGTTTGTTTTAGATGCATCATATATCGCCCTCAGCAACTTATAAGCTGTAGACGTGTCAACTCCTGGTTTGATTTGAATTGTATTCGCACCAGATTGACTTGTACTCGCCTCAAACCAGTCTGACATGTCTCCGTCCCCAAGAATCTCTAAGGCAACCGCATTCCCACTGAGCATACTCTTTGCTGTTATAGCCTCAGGAAGAGCTGACCCAACAAGGCTCTCATAAGTCAAATCAGGAAGTGGCTCAGGTCTAGTAACTCCCAAAGACTCAGCACTAACATCCGTAGGCTCTCCAGCCAAAGCTCCGGCCAGCTCTCCCTGATTAACGATCCCTCTATTTACTAGAAGGTCCATGTCCATCTTAGTCTGGTCTCCAGACTGTTTCAACATGTCATTCCAGATCTTGTCTCTCTTTTCTTCACTCTCCTGAAACGCTGTCTTGGCATCAAAATACTGCTTATAAGCAGCAGTAAACTTCCCAGTTTCCTCATCTGTACCAAAAAGCTGCGCGTAAGTATTAGCCTGTGACTCTGCGAAGTTATCATCAAATTGCTTAACAGCTTCGGTAAAGCGCTTCTCGTCCATCCCGAATTGTTGCGCAATTTGACCCGTCGTTGCGGCCCATTGTTCCCGAGAAAACGAAGGCGCGCTTTCTACAGTCACAGAACCATTCCCCATCAAAGCATCCAATTGCTCAGTAGTTACCTCAGTTCCTGCTAGAACAAGAAACCTATTAGTCATTTCTTGTCTAGCCGCGGCTGCGGCCTCTACATAAGCTGTAGGATTAGCTGGGTCAAACACAGGAATTTCAACCATCAAAGTCTCAGCAGAAATATCCCCACTATATCCTAGCATTCCAGACAACTCTGTGTCTACTTGCATCTTCGCAAGCATGAATTTATTCACATCAAGCCCATATTCGTTCGCCGCTACATCAGCGGCAAGAGCATAATTATCATCAAACTGATCCTGGGATTCGATAAACTTTTCCCCTTCCAACTCATAAGTCCTACTAAACTTAGACAACTCCGCTTCCCGGTCAAGGCTTTGTTGTGAAACTGTAGAAGCTAAGGATAATGCACCAAGAGTCTTTTGTCCTTGTACTTCGATAGAGCCACTATTCAAGAGAATCTCTAATTCATCCGGTGTAGGAGCACGGCCCTCAATAGCTTCAAAGGCCGTAGAAACTGTAGTTTCAAACTCACCAACCGCCGCCAAAAAGGCACCCTCAACAGGGTAATCCGCTGCCAAAGGAATCACAATTCCAAGATCCTGCGCGCTGAGAACTCCCGTCCCAGTAGTTTTCCCAGTTAACTGTGCCCAGTTCAAATTACTCTGCGCAGTGAACTCAAAGGCACTTTGTGTAAGTTCTTGCCGGGCCATCTCAATTCCGGCATTAATTTGAGAAATCTGCGCCGTGCTCAGGCCTTGTCTCTGGAGTAATTCTGCCGTGAAGTTCTTTGAGGCCGTGGTTTCTTGTCCATAAAGAGTCCCAAGAATAGAACCCTCTTGAAGCTCTGCTTCTCGCGCCGTCGCACGCGCGTCAACAGTCTGAATCCTAATTTCATCAAGCCCTGTGTCAATAGCAACGCCAGAAAGAAGTATCCCTAAGTCCTCAGTAGTTAAAGTCTTCCCAGTCGTCGTAGCATACAAGTCTTTAATTCTTTGCGCCTCAGTGGTAAAGAATCTGTCTGCTGGATGTATGTTTGTTAAGTACGAAACATTCACTCCAAGGTCTGCCGCAGTCAAGACACCACCGGCCCCCATTGTAACATAACCAGTAGTCTCTGCCAGGGCCATCTTCTCATCAAAGGCTTGCTTTTGCGTCAGAAGCGCTTGGTTAAAAGCCTGCTCCTCTCCTCTCAAAGTAGAGATGTTCTTTTTCGTAACGGGATCAAACATCAATCCCGTCATCTCTGCCCGGTTAATTGCTTCCGTTATATTAAGTTGCTTCTGCGCAATTGTTTCAGTTCCATCCAGTGCAAGAGTCTGGCCTCTTTGAAGTGCACTTAGCTCTTCTGGCGTTATAGAACGGCCAGTATAAGCAAGGAACCTCGCTCCTGCGTCTTCCCATTGCGCTAGGTCTTGAGGAGATGCTGGGGTGTCTGGATCTATAAACGGAAGGCCAAGAATAGCTGCACTAACTCGCCCGCCCCCTACTTGCCCTGTTAATTCCGCTCTTCGAGCAGAATTCTTTGCTATTTCTGAAAGTCTTCTAAGATTAAGTTCCTGCACTTGCAGCGCTGAAGAGGCGTTATAAATATCCTCATCTAGCGTAAGTCTTGCCTGTGCAAGCGTATCAACGTCTTCCCAAGATCCAGTTAACTCCGCCGCAGAAATCTTCGCACTAAGCGCCAAGCGATCCCGCTCTAATTGCTGCGTCGAGACCTGCTGCCCCGCCATTATTGCTTGTTGTCTAGCAGCGAGACTTTGCGTAGTAGCAGTAGTGACAGTCCTTCCCATTAGAATGTCTTGACGGTCATCTACACCAAGATCATCTAAGCCTGCCGCCTGTAAAGCAGCATTTAATTGATCCACTGCCGCAAACCAAGCATCAGTCTTCCCAGCAACAAAATCCCCATGCTCATCCAAATAACCAGCTGTGTTAATTCCAAAAGTCGCCGCAGAAACCTCTCCCCCAACACCTATGATTCCTGTTTGATCAATCAAGAATCGAGTCTGCTCTGCCGCTTGGGCGCTCCGTTCTAGTGCTAATTGCGCTTCAGACAATTCTCTTTGAAGAGTATCAACCGCTACAAGGCCATCACCGGTATAACGCCCAAGAACTTTTGCTTTCTCCAATTCTAACTGCGCTGTTTGCAGACTACTAGCAAGCGTCGCAATCTTGTCTGCACTTCCTTCTTGTGTCAACAAGCCTGTTAATTCTGCAGTCTTGAAAGCGTCAAAAGCTGTTTGAACATCACGTTCAAGTGTTGGATTGCCTACAAAAATCCCTGTAAGTCTTCCCGTTTCAAGAGCAATCCTTTGATTCTCCAATGCTAACTGCGCCGTTTGCAGACTACTAGCAAGCGTTGCTACCTTGTCTTCGTTTCCTTCTTGTGTCAACAAGCCTGTTAATTCTGCAGTCTTGAAAGCCTCAAAAGCTGTTTGAACATCACGTTCAAGCGTTGGATTGCCTACAAAAATCCCTGTAAGTCTTCCCGTTTCAAGAGCAATCCTTTGATTCTCTATTTGCTCTACTCTCACGTTCGAGGCCGCCTGGACAGCTTGGTTTATCGCTGCGAGAGTCCTAGAAGAAGTAGTAGTGACTGTTTCTCCGAGGAGAATCTGTCTCTTATCCGTTATGGTCAAACCCGTAAATCCCGCAGCAGTAATAGCTTCATCCAATCTAGCCATCACTTCTGCTTGCTCTTCAATACTACCATGCATTCCGGTTAAATCAATCCCTAATTGCGCGGCAGAAATCTCCCCAGCTTGACCTATGATTCCTGTTTGCTCTATAAAGAACCTCGCTTGCTCTGTGGCTAGTGCCCCACGAGCAAGTCCTAATTGTGCTTCTTGAAGGCTCTTTTGAAGCGTAACAACAGCATCTTGTCCTTCAGCCGTATAAGTCCCTGTTAACTTCGCCTCCTCAATAGCTGTTTGGATATCTTGCATCTTTGCCGCAAGAGTCTGTGTCGCTTCAGCGTCATCCTCTCCAGGAATAACTCCAGACAACTCCACCATTCGATACGCATTAAGTGCTGTCTGGATTTCCTTCTCTAGCGTAGGATTGTCTGCAAAAATACCTGTGATCTTTGCTTTTTCTAACGCTAGTTGCTGCTTTAAAAGAGTATCATTCTTTCCGTATTCCCCTGTCAAGCCCGCTATATCCATCGCAGCACGATGAACTTGAATAGTATCATCTAAGTCTGCTCTTTGCTGCTCGATGGTCTTTAATTCAACGGCAATCCCATCTTGAAGAATAGTCGTCTCACCAGTAAGGGCAAACTGCTGCAAGGCCCGGTCTAATTCTCCTTGCGTTTGCTCCAGCGAAGTAAGAGTAATGTCCGTCTCAGGATCAGTCCATTCTCCCAAGAGCGCTACTCTCTCCAAATCACTCTCTAGCTCAAATCTTTGCTTCGTTAAAGTAGTAAGTGTCCCTAAGTCTCCCGTAAGCGTAGCAGTCTGGATCTTGTCTTCCAACAACGCCAAGTTCTCTTGGACCGTAATAGTTCTAGACTCTAGCGTATCGTCTCCAAGCCAAGTCCCAGTAAACTGCGCCGCACGCGCTAGTTTCTCAAACTCTAGTCTTTGCTTCTCCAACGTATCAACTTCATCCCACAATCCTGTAGCAGCGGCTTTTGCAATTTTCTCATCCAACGTCACAATACTTGTACGAACATTCAATTCTTGCTGCGCTAGTGTCTCTTGATTCTCCCAAAGCCCCGTCATTCCTGCCTTAGACGCATTTATCTGATGCGTCTGAAGAGCTAAGTCATTACTAACTTGCTGCTGCTGAATAGTAGCAAGGGTCTTTCCAGACTCTGGGTCTACGTAATTTCCACTAACTTCCGCCCTTTGTAACTCTTCTGCAAGAGTCGCTCTTTCTTGTTCTAAGGAAGTATAAGTAATTCCTGTCGCTGGATCTTTCCACGTACCATAAACTGCAACTCTTTGAAGCTCTTCATTTAAATCAAGTTTCTTTTGTTCTAAAGTCCCAACTTCATCAAGCTTCCCTGTAAGTTGTGCCACTTGGATTTTTTTATCCGTGGCAGCAATGCTTTCTTGAAGTACTAAACTTCTAGTAGCAAGAGTTTCTTCCTCTGCATAAATTCCTGTAAGCCCCGCTACCTCCATCGCCTTCTGATGCGTGAGACTTGCAGTATCCAAAGTCAAACGTTTTTGCTGGAGTGTTGCAAGTGTTTCACCTGTTTCTGGATCTACATAATTACCAGAAATTTCAGCTCTTGCAAGAGCTTCCTTTGTAGCAGTCTTCTTTTGCTCCAGAGAAATAAAAGTCTCCCCTGTAGCAGGGTCCATCCATTCTCCGTAAACAGTCGCTTTCTG
>Ga0075122_10002987_pt1 | contig 10853 bp, 12 predicted proteins | sample AntAceMetag02UKB_FD_69790 | JGI IMG/M metagenome (GOLD analysis project Ga0075122, IMG submission 69790) | Saline lake microbial communities from Ace Lake, Antarctica - Antarctic Ace Lake Metagenome 02UKB | ecosystem: Environmental > Aquatic > Non-marine Saline and Alkaline > Saline | place...
AAATCCTCCGACGACAACATCCATATACTTGCCTCAGTTCCGATAATATTGTCAGCGTAAATCCCGAACATAGCAATAGGATTTCCATTCTCAACTGTCGCACAAAAGATAGATTTATCTAAACACAACGTCAACGCCTCTTCCGGTGTATGATGGTGCGACGCCCATACCTCATTTACATCAGATGGTTTCATTGTATATTTTAAAGAGCGAACGTCAGCCTTAATAGAATTTCTTACCCTTATTCCGTCTTTATCGTAATAGATCATCCGCCAACCTCAATTTCTACCTCAATCGCGGCTATGGTTACAGGTAACGGATCGACCTGACGATAGAATACACTTCCACCGTCCTCGTACCCACCACCCAACGGTTCACGTTTCTCTCCTGTAAATAACGGAACAGGGACACCGTCTAAATATTCATTAGGGATAAATGCCTCGTACAGATTATCATCGTCCGGTCCGATATATCCACCTCTTGAATTGATGAACCTAAACGTCACGTTCCCAATTTTTACTTTACTGCCTATCATTGACCCGGATTTAAGAGCGATATGAACATTAAGTTGAGCAAGATCAGCTGTATATGGAAGTCCTACATGAACCCTTGAACACGCGGCTGGTAGCGTGACTTGCCCTGTCGCTACCGTCTGTTGTGGATAAACCTTTCCATTCCCAAGAATAGCAACGTCCTGACCTTCAAGATGGTCTAATCCATAAAATACTGTATCAGCCCTTCTGATAGTTCCACCACTAACGTATGCGCTCGCTAAAGTCGTAGAAACGTCATCTCCGGTCTCTTCATCTGTCAATTCAAAATCATAAACTCCTACATTCGCAACTTTATACCTATTTCCATTCAGCTCTGTCATTCCAACAATATCCACGATATCAACATAATCACCATCTGCTAAGGCATGAGCTGCCGCGCATGATACAACGCCCGGGTCTGCCTTTGTTATGCTTGATATAGAAACAGGATTATTGAAAGATAAACCGCTATCAACAAAGAACTGATCTTGTGAATCTGTCGATGCCATCCTCTGGACCATTCGCTCAATGAATCTTCCGCCATCTCGGTTGACTGACATCCATACTTCGTCATAACCGTCAGCCGGGATAACACAAATTGACTCAATCACTCCATCAGTAGGATGTTTCGCCCAGGCAATAACCTCTTGTTCATATAAATATGTGCATGAAATAAGGTCTCCGTTATCTAAAACTATCCAGATAAGACTATCAGGATCCTGCTGATACGCCATATCAGCAACAGTCCTTCCTTCAAACAAATGTTCTGCTAATACACGAATATCATCGCCTGTATATCCTGCCGACGTATCTCTATATTCAAAATTTCGTACAACTTTTCCATTCGATTGAACGTAAATGACTTGGTTTCCTATAACAATAGGCTGGACAGTACTCGATCCGCGATATCCTTGAGGCTTTTGACGTACCGTAGTTGGTGTTATGATCCCTGAGTCTGAACCAATAACCCATTCTGATCCGCTTGTAAATATCAAAAGATCGCTTAATGGAATAATGCTAAGAATAGGGTTTATCTGACGACTTAATAAATTTATTCCTATCGCGTCAGTATCAAGAAGAGAAAGAGAATTACGTCCGTGGCTTTCATAATCACCCGTCTTTGACATCTTAATTGACATAGGTTCTGCCTCAGCACCGCCTAGACATAGCCTATCTTGCTGAAAAGCATTAACCGCGGGCCATCCACGGTAATCGCTCCACGCACCTTCACTCCACGAATACGTTGACGTTGTAAGACCTATGTCCTGTAACACCGTACATATTGCCTCAGTCGCACTATTTACCGCTGTAATCTCAACAATACCTTCCTGATAAAACGCATCTGTCGTTAAGTCTACGTTACACGTTCCGCTTGTATAATCAAAACAGTTCGCTCTTACAAGGAAAGGTTCACTATGTATTTCAATATCCTCTGTCCCGGATGTGTTGATGTTAAAATCATCTTCACTCGTAAATGTCCTAAGAATAGTCCACGTTGTCCCACCATCAATAGACTTCTCAACCCGTATCTTACCAGTCCACGTTCCATGAGATATGATCCTCCATGTCGTAAAACACTTTATTTCTGCCGCTGCCGAAGTTGCAGTAAACGAAGAGGACTCTGTTTGACCTTCAATGTAATGAACGAGTTTCCACAACGCACCAACATGGTCATCATCGAATACAGCGGAAGCAGAGGACAACGTAATGCCCGTACCAGTAACAGCAGCGGCAGACAATGTCACAGCAGTATCAACATTTTCAGGTAAGAACGGCCCGTCTTGTGGATCATATTCTGATAAAGCCCAGCTTGCATCGCCTGACCGGGTGAGTTTACGCGTCTTTTGCGTTGGACACGTTATATAAATAATATCAGCTGAACTTTTAACGTCAAGATATGGAAGTTCAGACGCTGCATAAGGTGCAGAAATCTCATAAGCCTCTTGCTGAGTCCAATATGTTGTTTCTGTTGATGGGTTTTTATCTGTCCCGGACTTAATTGAATAATAAACATCTGCATTATACGTTACAAAATCTTCAAATGCGTCGTAAGTAGTCGCAGCGCTCCACGTTGCCGGAGAATCTGCTGCAATTTGACCTTGATCCGTAAAGAATCTTATATAATTAACTCCAAACTCAAGAGCATAAGCCTGTGATCTTGAGAATATGTAAGGAATAACGCGAGCCTTTGCAGTCTCATCGCCCTGTTTCGATACAAAATACGTCCCGGGACGGTTGCTCGCTCCACCATATACATGAGGAATCATATTCCTACAATACTTTAATCCCGTCGTATACTTGGCAAGATCAACACGCGTCCATATCTGAGGAGAAAACTCACCACCAGCAAAAGATGTTTGTGCGTACGTTAATGGCATTACCTTGAGTTCCTATATGAAGATGTAATTTCTCGCTTATTAACTTTTTCAGAAAAACCTATTACCTTTGCCTCTTCAATAAAAGCACGGGCAATCGTCATAATATCTGTCCCGGACTTAATCGTTCTCAATAACGTATGCGCTGCACTCGCCGCAAGTTTATACGATAACGCCATAACAAATTTTGGTGAATAAAGAGCTGTATCAATAATTTTATATGTATACTCGCAATAAGCGTCGTCTAAATTTGTCCCAATTATCCTTCGGCTATATGTCGGTTGGTATATCGTTTCAAACTGCTGTTCCTCTTTTGCTGTCATTGTCCCTTCGTTATAAACAACCCAAACAGTCATAGCTTCTGTTGGTCTAAGGTATGAGTTTTCCCATTCCAACTCAAGAACTGTATCAGTAACGGATACAAGTTTCTCTTTAACCGTAGCAAACGGCCACCGATACTCGCTGAAAAGATCTTCAAGGCACGGATTATAAAGCGTGTTTAAAGCATCAGCAGACGGATTATTCGCGTCAACACTTGTGACTTCTTTCATTCCAAGATGAGTTAATGCAAGATTATAAATATCAATTTTAGATGACATATCAATCCTTTATGGTAATAGGGGGGACGAATCCCCCCGTTTACCTCAGTTTTTCTTTTTGCGTCCGCGCGTTTTAGGAACCTTTGGTGCTGCCTCTTCTGCTTTATACGCAAACCCTGAATTGGGTTTTACAACTTTATGCACTTGAGACAACGCAACAGGAGCATTTTCGTTTACGGGTTCAGGTTTCTTTTCAGCATTATTGCCGATCTGCTTGAAGTGATGAGGAGGAATAACGTTGTTTCCAACCGGAACCGTTTCCCCTTTTCTCCACCTCTTGCCTTGAAACCCTACGCAATCACGAATAACTTCATACGTTTTCATTAATAACCCCTTATGCGATTAGTAATGCGTTAATATCAGCGTCTTTAACAATAAACATATCATACGTTCCTGTCAGTAACGGACCAGTCGCGATCGTAATATATCCTCGCAGATACCGCTCAACTCCCGAAGGAATACGAGCTTTATATACGATTGTGTTAGCTGTCAAAGAAGCCTTTCCAATAGCACCGGACGAAATAAGAGACGTTGCAGAAGCAAACGTCGCTGTGCTATCAGTCTGTAATGCAAACGTCGCTGTAGCTGCACCACCTGCAGTACAAGCCGTTTCAACTCTACAAACGAACCAGTCACCGACGTTAGCATCACCAGCTGCGATTGTGTCAATATAGCTGTCAGACGCAGCACTAACAGTTGAATCCTGAACGTCTGCAAGCAATAAATAAGCATCTAAAATCATTATAATTCTCCTTTTATTTCAGTTGGTGATTAAGTCAACGCAGTTTCGGTTGAAAGAATCGAATCAACTCTACGACAAGGAATACTCATAAACTGAAGCTCTTTACGAGATAAACCACTTGCCCCGACGACATCATTAACAGAAAGATGTACGTTAGTTTTATCCATGAGTTTTACACGAAGCATTGAGCGTGTTGCTCTGTTCATGTAAAATACAGGACGATATCCACCACCTGGCGGCAGATAATCAATCGCCATGCTCATATACTTAATCAAATTAGCTGATGTATCAGAAGTATCGCTTGCCGTAGCAAGAGCTGAAACGTCAACGTTGGCAATACGAACAACATTACGGTAATCGGCAATAGCGATACCACACATCCATTGATACCAAGATATGTACGCACGCATTGTCGCACCGGTTGTCGTACTTGTAATGACATCCTGAAGACCTAAATCTTCATGCTGAAGACCAGCCTTTGAACCCTTTGGAAAAATACCGAAAACTTTATCCATAGCCCAACCAACAAGCCAGATGGACGTATTATCGGAACCTGTTCCACCAGCGTCAATAACCTGCGCTGATGTCGTTTCGCCACTTAAAGAATAATAACGTGACGCCAATCCGTTAAACTGCTCCGGATCACTTGAAATGTCACCATAAATAAGAGCGTCAGCGAGTCCGTCAGATAAACCCTCGATAAATCCCTTATCCTGTGACATACGATAAGCTGCCGTATTGCCGTTAAGCTCAGCGACATTCTTATCAATCTGGTTTCGTGCCTCAAGAATAGCGCACCCTTCAACGATCTGCCCGGTCGTGCTTTTTGCCGGGACAACACCTTGGTTTAACAATCTAAACGTAGGCGTTGGTAAACTTGTCCTGATATTCAACTGATGTCCCGTAGGGAGGTTTCCCTGCGTCCATGGAATATCTTCAAGAATATCATTGTAGTTCTGCATTATTTCTGCTACTGCGCCAACATTACCATTCGGATCCATGATTCTAGCAATATCAAGCAAAGTAGGCATATTAGAACCTAAAGCGGCCATAATTATGCTCCTTTATTTTTTCATTGATGGATATAGCACATCAACTGGATTAACTTTTCCAGACGTGCTTCCATCTGGAAACGCGTCCTCGCTGATGGCTTTTCCTGCCTTAACGAGAAATCTTACCATTGCTGGATGATTCCCCACTCCGGTCTCATTTAACATTTCGGACAACTGTTCATCTCCGAACTTGTCCCTTACTTTAGCCACATACGCAAGAGCTTTCTTGCTTTCAATCCCTAACTCTTTAAGAGTCTCAGATTTCCAGCCTTCAATCGTCTCTTCGTATGCCTTTAACGATGCCTGTTTGATGCTTTCTCCCTGCGCTTCAACAAGCGGAGCGTATGTATCTGTGAGCTTCTGTGCTTGTTCTTGAGTTATTCCTAACTCTTTAAAGACAGGTGTAAACGCTTCAAGCATCGCCTGATCTAACTCCATTCCTTCGGCTACTTTTAAATCGTATGCCTCAGGAACTTCACCCTTATTTTCATCCTCGGTCTTATCGCCACCTTCATCGGGCTTTGATTCGTCTTTAGCTGAACTTGCAAGGGTTTTTTCCTCCGGATTAATAGCGGGAGTTTCTTCTACAACAGGGGCATTAGTGTCATCTGTAGCGACTGTTGGTTCAATAATTTCATCACTCATCTTGCTCCTCCTCTTGAGACTTAACGGCTGAGATTGCTTCAGATTGTATCTGTGCAAACATCTGGTTATTGGCTTCAAATATCTCATCTTGAATCCAACGACCAATCTTTTGCGCGCCTATATTGTAAAAGGTTTGTGAGTTTCCTGTCATGGGATCTCGATACAACCCTGAAATACCTAACAATCTCCAAACAATCCTTCTACCTTCAGGCAGAGACAACACTTTTCTCCAATCGCTAAGCTCCTTTTTACGTTTAGATTTCTGTTTTTTCTTATCTTTTTCTTGTCTTTTTGGGTCTAGTATATCGCTCATGTATTTGATCCCACCATGCTAGATGCACGAGTTAAGGCATTATCGCCCTCCATATCCGCAGAAGCTAGATTCTTTGCCACGTTAGCCCCTTGATCGGCAGCAGCAAGATTCGTCATCATCTGTTGAGCTTGCGCGCGCTGGTCTCTTACCATTTTAACTACGCGTTTATCAATTACTAACTTTGCCGGGATTCCTTCCATATTGGCATACTCACGAGCAGCTTCATCAAAGTCAATCACATCAAGAACCTCTGGTTTAACTGCTGCAATGTTTTGTATACGATTCAATGTCCTATCAATCGAAATAGCACCAATAGCCTTTTGTGCCTGTGATAAAATTGATATGAACTCAATCTTTATGTCTTGACCTGAAATCTCTTCAGGCGGAGGAAGGAATAAACCGTTCCTATCCATAATCGCATATAGACGCTCAAGGAATCCGGTCAACATCTCTTTATTCACGCGGTTAAGCAACGGACCCATCATCATCACATTCTCTTGTTCACGTTGTGCAACCTCCGTCGCTGTCATGTTTGTCTTATCGAAATTAACCATCATCAAGAATACATTCACAAAGAAAGTCTTATCAATAGCCTCTTTCAGCTCAACCTTTGAGTTATGAAGCGATTCAAGATTAGGGTTGATCTGATACGCTGGCTTCGCTCCGGTATTTGGATTATTGCTTGTTGTCTTTGTCTTACCACCAGGCATATAATTCGATACACCAGACACCGTGCTATCTTCAATCATCGGAGGATCATAGCTTTTTTCTTTCGATATCAACTCATCAAGGCAAGTCTTCTGCAACTGTTTGACGTTACCGATCGCAAACCATCCGGGGCCATACCCATAAACCTCGTTTGAAGTCACCGTATCCCATCGTGGTGCGATAACAGGAAACTCAATGAATCCTGTTGTTGAAAGAAATTTATCTCCACCTTCGCTCAGCTCCCAGTAAACAGACCTATAAAGCATATTCTTATTATCGTCCATACTCAAATCAGCGTTTGTATTTGGCTCAATCAGGTGACGGATAATAATATCAACGTCAACTCTGTTGTTATCTTTATGCTGTTGGATAACAGGAGAGCAATTATTATACCCGAACATCTCAACACATTGACCGACCTTCAACTCAAACTCACGAGCGAACGAATTAACGATACCGCGGCTATCGGTCCCAAGATAATATTCACCGGCTGTAAAGTTCCTTAATCGGATCACAGAGTCATAATCCTCAAGAATAATCGAACAACTCGTTGCGAACTGCCCCAACTCTTCATACATTGAATAGAAAACGTCGTATGTATTGCTGTTAGCGCAGACATCAAGCATCTTTTCGGTTGTATCATCAAGCCAAACACGCACAGCAGGAACCTTATTCCTCTCTTTATCAGCGATATTAAGCCTACACCATGGCCTTGAAGGGCTTGTCATGCCCGACTGCATACCGCTTGCAAGGATCTTAATTGAATTAGTCGCGTGATCGTCAAGTAAAGTCTTATGGTCGATCATCTGACCTTTAGTCTTTTGCGTGACAAACTTGCCGCGAGTCGGATTTAGATACGTTGAGAGCGTCTGAAACGCGCTTTCAAACTTCTTATATTCACTCTGCAACGAGTTGAATCTCTTATTAGCTTCTGTTTTCTTATCCAAATTAGGCATATTACTGTCCTAGTTTTGTTTTGCCAGTTAATTGCGGACTTAAAAGATCAGCTGCTTTCCCCACACCAGTTGGTGAAGTCTTTATCGTGCTTGCTAATCCGAACCGTGTCTTTTCAATTCTCTTACGCCTATCCTCCTGCGACTGTGCAGCAACTTCCGTCGGTTCAATCGGAGTCGGAGCTGGATCAGCTTTATACGGCTCAACATTTGGTGCTTTCGGTGATGACATACACATATCTTCCTCCTGTTTCCCAACAAAAAAGACGATCCTAGCTAGCGCGCTAGAACCGTCTTATAATATTTGTTGGCTTTACCGGGGATCAATCCGGAAAGGGTTTTAAATTATGATAAAGAACTTAACGGATTGTATTGCTCCTGTACTTGTTGGACTTTCATGCTTAGTGGGTCGTATTTTACATTCTTTTTTATTAATCTGTCAAACTGGTTCTGACTTTTATTCATAACAGGGAACGCAAACGTCAATCCTAAAGCGTCCGCATCATCAGGAGAGTCTATCCCTCTCCTTCGCATATCATCTTTTGATTCAAGAATAAGTTTACCAGCTGACGCTCCTGTTTGCTTTTCATACGCTTCAGGACTAATAAGATCATTAACAAGATCCTGTTCATCAGGTATTGAACCACCGCTACCAAGCCATTCTTTCATCAATCCCCACATCTCAATGCGCTTATTAACATACTTATTATCAATAGGAGAACTGCCGAAATTAACAAGTATCCACTCTCTTCCCATCTGCTTACCGGCTGAGAACAATCCTGTTCCATAACCAAAATCAATAAATACCGCGTCAGCTTTATATTCATCCTCATACCGCGCTAAATGCCCAGCAACAAGAAAATCATCTTCATTCTTATTAAACGTAGCAAGTTTCTTACTCATTAAACCTTGGCGTAAATATATCTTTGTTTCGTCACCCGACCACGCTCGGTCAACACCAATAATGACAGCCGCAAAATTATATTCTTCGGGACGCAAATGCTTGCCTCTGGCGTTTTCAACTATATCAGATGGAATGAACTGATGGTCACTTGACCGTGGGAAGACTCCTCTAACACGAACGCGAAAGAAATCTGAATCTTCATCATAGACTGAAAGCCACTTATTAATCTGTTTCTTATTAGTAATCTTAACCTCACGGCTGTCGATCTGTCTATGATTCCATATATTTCTGTGGGTATTGAAACAATCATAAAATCTGCCTGTGTTTCTCGTTGGATTCCCAAACGCGAACCACATAATTTCCGTATCCTCATCAGTCAATGCTCCTTCCGTAACCTCCCATATAACATCAGGAATAGCACTTGCCTCATCATATAAAACAACAACCCTCTTATCTTTATTATGAAGTCCGGCAAATGCCTCCGGCTTTTCAACTGACCAAGGTAAAAGATCAGCCCTCCATGTTTTCTCATGATTAGGATCTTTTGAATAAATTGATGTAGCAGTATAATTAAACCAGTCTTTTGCTATAAATAGACGAAGCCATTTCTGGCATTCCGGCCATGTTTTTGTTTTTAACTGTGATTCTGTATTTGCTGTTACAATAACACGAGTATCAGACTTTGTAGACAATGACCATAATATTATCCATGCCACTAACGCCGATTTTCCAACACCATGCCCTGATGCTACGGCAATTTGAATTGCTTGATTTGAGCTTAACAACCCATCCCTTACATTACTCAAAATATCTATTTGCCAATTATCTGGCCCATCGTATTTTTCTAATTCTCCTTTTCTCCACTCAAAAGAGAAATAAACCCACGCTAATGGATCTATAGAAAGACTTTCCATTTCCACAACAAGCTGTTCTTCTAATTGTTTATAATTTGTTTCCATTTATTTTATTAGTAAAAATTTTTATCCATTCTTTTCTATACTTATTATTTGTTTTTGAATGGCATGAATTACATAATGTTATAAGATTATCTGGGTTGCTATTATCCTTTTTATAATCTATGTGATGAACACAAAATGACTTGTCTCCCTGTAACGCTCCGCATAATTGACAAGAATATTTATCTCTCTCTCTTATAGATCTTCTTAAAGTTTCGTTCCAGTCTACTGAATATGGTAAATATGAAACTCCGCCTCTCCACAGTGGATGTTTGTCTAGGGATAATTTACCTTTTCCAGCTTTAGACAACTTTCTTCTTGTCTCTTCAGATACCTTGCGTCCAATTGCTTTTTTTCTTATCTTTGCTTTAGTTTCTTTTGAATGATGTTTTCCATACATTGGATTATTTTTTCCACTTATATCATAATTGTTCTTGTGCCCTAAATTTCTTTTTCTATTTGCTTCAATAGCCTCAGGAGTTCCTAACACCTTTTTACAAGTAGCACTAATCCTATCTTTAGTTTTCTGCGAATGTTTGAAACCTTTTGGCATCGCCATCTATTCTTCTCTTTCTTGCTTCGTCTAGCTTATTCGCTAATGTAAAAGCAATTTCTCCAGAATGTTGAATCTCTTTTTTATCAGACCAACTGAATCTATTTTTCATATTAGCATACCAACATCCTGTATTAAAAATTTCTTTATGCAGACCTTCTCTTCCAGCTTTTTCCCACCATGCTTGGCATAAAATACGCGATATTTGGATGGTAAGAGAAAACTCTTCATTAATTTCACGCAAATGTCTCCACATCCATTGGACAGATCCAGCCGTCAAACCGTTTAATTTTAAAAAATGAGATTGAATTTCAACATCAGAATGTCCATCTGAAGAAAGTTCAAATATAATATCTTTCCAATTTTCAGGCATATTATAATCTTCAACAGTGCTTTTTTTAGGTCTCCCACCAGCCATTATTCTTTCTCCAATTCTTCATTATATTTAGTAAGCACAGCTATAATTATTCTCATTCTTTCTTCAGCAGTATATGGCATTATTTAACCCCCGCCGCATCCA
>Ga0075122_10002990_pt1 | contig 10844 bp, 5 predicted proteins | sample AntAceMetag02UKB_FD_69790 | JGI IMG/M metagenome (GOLD analysis project Ga0075122, IMG submission 69790) | Saline lake microbial communities from Ace Lake, Antarctica - Antarctic Ace Lake Metagenome 02UKB | ecosystem: Environmental > Aquatic > Non-marine Saline and Alkaline > Saline | place...
TACGCAAACGCCTTGGGGTAATTTTTGTCAAACCAGTCAATGCTGTATCTTCATTTACTGCCCAGGTAGCTCCTGTTTCACCTTGTTCATTACCAATACTATAAAAATCTGCAGGAGAATTCTGATTGTTATAAGAAGTTTCTACCCAAGCTTCGCTTCTATCTGTATTTGAAATATGTATCTCATCAAGAGAGCCTGACTCAAAAGCAGAAGTACCATCTCCCCTAGTCATAAGTTTGATTGTATCAACAGCTCCATAACCTGTGGGTGCAATGGAACTACCTTGTTGAACCCCATCAACATAAAGTTCGGCATTAATACCATCAAAAATAAACCCATAATAGTGCCAATCACCATCACCCAATAAATCACCACCATCAATAGTTTTTGTTCTAAACCACAATCCATTATTTTGATACCCTAATATCCAATCACTTGAATACGACACTGCATGAGACTGTGTCATTAAATATTGAAGGCCATTAGAAATATCTTTTATCCAAGTAAAAACACTAAAAGCTCCATTTCCAGAAAGATTATAACCCATCATTGTATCTGTATAAGTACCACTAACACCATCAAAACTATCAGCTCCAGAAATTTTTCCAACAACATCTTGGTCTACTCCTCCGTAAGTAGTACCGTCATAATTATTTGCAGTGGCATCCATTGAACTACCAGTGGTTTCTTGCAAATGATAAACTAATTTATAATCATTAGACCATGTATCAGTATCGTCTGTTTCTGAAGCCGAACCATTTCCATAATAAAGAAAAATCTCTAAATCCTCATCTTTATCCATTGTGGGAATTTTGACCCAAGCATATAGATCATCACCAACATGGTCAAAAGTTTCTATTTCTCTTTTTAATTTTGTTTCGCCGTCATCTTGTGTGAAGACTACTTCACTTTTACCAGAACAATGACTCCAAAAATCTGTTTCTGAACTATCTATATGAATAAGAACTGGAAAATCTGAATGATCTCCTTCAACTTTAGTATGATCAATAATTATTTTTTTTCGATATGACCATGAGTCGTCATACCACACAGAAGAAGCATCTCCTTCACCACCATCATCATTTCTCCAACGATAATGGACTTGTTCTACTATTGGAACATTAATTTCAGGATAAACATCATAACTAAAATTAGTAATTGAACCAGCATTGGTCAAACGAAAACAATAATTTTTCCCTGTAGCAGAGCTATTAGCAACAATTGAATATTCAGCTTCCAAAAACTCAGTCGTAGCCAAAGAAATAGACGCTGTTTGAGAAGAAGTATCTTTGATAGCCATATTAGGAGTTTCAAAAGTAGTATTTTCATCTGTCATACCACCACTGCTAGGAGCAATATTAGTAGTGTTATTACCGTCAGTTAAATAAGTAGAATCCGACATATCCCAATCACCCCCACTACCCCCAACATCAACCCAAGAAGAAATATCACTACAAGTATTTATTTTTTCTCCATATTCCAAACGATAAGTAGTACCAGAAGAATCAGCCGTACCCTCATTTGATATTTCTATTCTCAATCTTTTTTGATCACCCGTTTTTAATGACAAGCTAGTATCTTCAACACCACCAGTTGCAGAAGTAGCGACCGTTTCCGAACCGCCATCATTACGCCAGTGATAATGAACTTGTTTTAATTTTTCTATAACTGGAGCATCTTCTTCAGAACCTAAAGCATAAAAAGAAGCTGGTAAATTTTGATTTGTATAACTTGTTTTAATCCAATCAGCCCCTCTAGATGTATCAGAAATCCTTATCTCATCAACCACTCCCTTAAATTGATAATTCGACCCATCACTCGATGCTCCAAATCTAGTAGGGGTTATATTGTTACCATATGAACTTAAATTATATTGTTTATTGTATTCTCCATCGATATAAACCTTCACAACGGTACCATCCCAGCTGGCTGCCAAATGATACCATGTTCCATAAGTTACTACAGATGTAGTTTGTCCTGCTGACCAACCAACACCTGTGTTAGCACCAATAGTAGCAGTCAACTTATCACTAATATCTACACCCAACCAATAATCAGTACTACCGATGGTAGCAGACGAACCCTTATGCAAGGCACATTCATAACTACTACCACCACTTTCTTTTTTTATCCAACCAGAAATAGTTAAGGATATGGGAGTGGGAGTAACATTATTTGTTATTTTAACGTAATCATTTGACCCGTCAAAAATCTGTGCTTGCGCTATTTGACCACTAGTTGTTTCGATTGGTTCAGTAGCTGTTTTTTTTGTACCGTCGTTATTATTTGAAGTACTATCCTCAACAGTAGTAGTAGCCCCATCTTTTAAATGATGAACTAATTTATGATTACTATCCCAAACACCAGTGATATTTTCTTGACTATCACAAGTTGAATTACCGTAATACATATAGACAACTGTGCTGGTACTAGAAGATAATGCCGGCACCTTCACCCAAGCTTGAAGTTCTCCGGTTGTACTATTGAAATATTCTATTTCATGATCTAATTGTACGTCAGCAGAAGAAGTAAAGGCAATATCATTACCACTCTCTTGAGCATCGGCAGCCAAATCAGCATCAGAAGACAAATCAATAAGTACTGGAAAATCTGAAAGGTCACCTTCGACCTTAGTGTAATCAATGGTAATTGTTTTACGTTTTTCCCAACTACCACTCCACCAAGGGTCCAAAAGTCCATAGCCACCCTTATCACCAATAGCTTCAATATAAAATTCTCCAGAAGAATTTGGCAAAAATTCTATATCCATTTTGAAATACTGGGTTTCATTAGAACCAATGCGATGACTTTTTCCCTTACTGCTTTTTTTAATTTTTAAATCTTTTGGAATTATTTTTTTGTCTATTTCTTTTTTAAATACTTTTTTTAAAAAACCTGACTTATCTGGCAAAGCATCTTTTGATAATGATATATTCTGCCAATCACTTTTTTGTCTATCTTCTTGATGATAACCAACTTGAACTTGATTTACAATACAATCTACACTGCTTTCACCAAATTCATCACAATTTTTTATTATATCAGTAGAGTAACATTTATATTGATTAGAATTTTCCTCAACAAGCTCTACATCTTTTTGCCAACCCTCTTCACAAAAATAACTAACTACATCATATTCTGGGACAGATATTTCATAGGGAATATTTTCTGTCCACTTGGCAATTTGTTTTACATCACCATTATCATGAGGAAAATAAACTTGGAGGTTGATTGACTCTGCTCTGTCACTTATGTTGGTGACACTAAAATAAACTTCCCCACGAGATAAACCAATATAAGTTTTTTTGTCAGTTTTAATAATTAAATTTTCATCTGTATTGTCATCAGTAAACGTAAAGTCAACTACCTTATCATGAACCTCCAAAGACTCAACCTTGGCATAAACCACGTCTAATTCAGGTGGCCAATTTAGACCTATATCTAAAAATGACCAACCAGAAAAAATCCAAGCAAAAATAATCACAGATATAGTAATTTTCTTTAAAATATTTTTTATATTTTTATCTAAACGTAACTTCATAAATACAACCATACTATAGCACATTTTTACTATTTTAAAAAATATTTTTTTAATTAAAAAAACCACCCAAAGGATGATTTTTTGATAACTATTAATACAAACTACAAAATCTCTACACTAGATAATGTTACAGGTTCTACTGGTGTTGAAGGTTCTCCTGAAAGACCCATTTTGACCTCAGCTTCTGCAATTGCATCTACTACATCCATACCACTTTCCACCTTTCCAAAGATAACATAATTCTTTGGTAGAGGTACATCAGCATGCATGATAAAAAACTGACTACCATTTGTATTTGGACCCGCATTGGCCATAGCCACAGTACCTCTATCATATTCACCTTCAAAAGATTCATCGTCAAACTTGTAGCCTGGACCACCCATACCAGTACCATCGGGACAACCACCTTGAATCATAAAACCTTTCAAAACTCTGTGAAAAATTGTTTCGTTATAAAAATCTTTCTCTGCAAGAGTAAGAAAATTTTCTACTGTCTTTGGAGTTGCATCTGCGTTCAATTTAATTGTTATGTCTCCTGCAGTAGTGTGCAATACCACTGTATCACTTACTTTTTTATTCTCTGTTTCCATAGTTTTTTCTATTGGTATATTATTTAAATTAACTTCTTTATTTTGTACTTTTGGTATTGGGATATTTTCTATATTCCCCTCTTGAACTTTTGTTTCTGGAACAATACTACCACAACCAGACAACAACAGAATAGTAAAAGAAAGGGCAAAAAAGATTTTTAATTTTTTCATAATAAAATATTTTATTTAACACACTATTTACCTTTACGATTAAATTTATATAAACCAAAATTATGATGCCTTTTCCAAAAAGACTCTTCATTGGTAAGAATTGCATCATATGCATCCTGAACATTTTCTATAGAAAAAAATGCTCCGGGATGATATTTTTTTATTGCCTCTATTAGTTCCGGCAAACGACTCCTCCTTACGGTTGTATAAATTAATTTAACAGGACCATCATTACCATCAGCCTGCACACTAGTCACTCCATAGTTATTATGATTTAAATATTCAACAAACTGACTGGCGTCCTTACCAGTTATAATTCTAACCAAAGATAATCCATAAGCCAACTTTGATTCTACCCACATACCAACATATGTACCACACGCAAAACCAGCAGCATAGGCAATATAATAAACTGGATTATCCAGATTTTGTATTACTCTACTAATTGCAATGAGCCAAATTAAAACCTCAATAAAACCAAAAATAGCCGCCAAAGATCTTATTCCTTTAGAAACAAGAATAATTCTTATAGTACCAAAAGAAACATCGAGAATACGAGCTAAAAAAATCAATATAGGTATAATGACATAAGAAAACCAAAATGTATCCATAAAGTATTCCATATTTTATGCTAAAAATAGCGGAGAGTGAGGGATTTGAACCCTCGATACCGTGAGGTATACCGCCTTTCCAAGGCGGCGCACTAGACCACTATGCGAACTCTCCATAAATTCTACATAAAAATACCATAAAACAAAGGTATAGTCAACATAGTGATTACTTACCCTCTACTAATTCCATAATACTCTCAACATCATCTACTATCTGATAAAGCTCATCATCTTCGTCGCCTACAGTTTCCAAATCATGTATCATAGTTTGCTTTATAAACTTGTGCATTGGCTCCCAAAATTTGTGATTGTACAAAATCACTGGCATCTTTTTAATCTTTTTTGTTTGCATCAAAGTCAAAACTTCAAATAACTGGTGCATTGTTCCAAAACCACCAGGATAAAATACAAAGGCATCGGATGGTGCAGTGATAATTAGTTTTCTAGTAAAAGGAAATTGAAAACCAATACTTTTCTTTACATAAGGATTTATTCGCTCTTTGAAACCAAAACGCATATTAATACCAATTGATTCTCCACCAGCTTCAAAAGCACCTTTATTCACTGCCTCCATAGTACCAGGACCACCACCGGTCACAGCTGCATAATCACTCTCTGCCAAAAGTTTACCAAGCTCATAAGCACTATCATAATATTCCCCACCTGGTTCGGTACTCTTTGTTCCCAAGACCGTAACATTTTTCTTCAAAGTAGAAACAAATTCAAAACCCTCAACCAATTCTGACATAATTTTAAATATCTTCCAATCAAGACCCGAATCACACTTGAAACTAGTCGGATCAAGTTCACAAAAATTTTCTTTATCTTTTGTATCTTTTATAAATTCGTAGGCTTCCTCGGCTGTATCTACTACGTGTATTTTTTCTATCTCTCCTTCTGAAATAGAACCAAGTGAAGCAGATTTATTTTCCAAAAATTCTACTACAGGTTGCCAAAATTCTTTTCCTACCAAAATAATTGGTACACGATTCATTTTTCCCAGCTCCATCAAATCAACTACTTCAAAAAATTCATCTAGAGTTCCAAATCCACCAGGAAAATACACAAAAGCATTGGCGGGACTCGTAAGCATTACTTTACGAGTAAAGAAATAATAAAAACCGGTTGATTTCTTTACATACTTATTTACACGTTGTTCAAACGGTAGTTGAATATTAATACCAACAGACTCACCACCAGCCTCATATGCACCTTTATTGGCCGCTTCCATTATTCCAGGACCTCCACCAGTCATAGTAGTAAAACCATTCTCTCCCAGAAGCCTACCGAGGTCTACTGCTATTTTATAATAAGGACTGTCTTCCTTTAGTCTGGCAGATCCTAAAATTGTTACTTCATTTTCAAGTTTTGATAAAAACTCATAACCTTCTACAAACTCTGCCATAATACGAAAAATCCGCCATGGCTGACGAAAATCTGTCACTTCTTGTGTAGCAGAATAAGAAAAATCCTTACTTGCTTGTTCTTGCATTTTTTTTATTTCCTCCTGACGCATAAAATAAATTTTAAATTATAATTGATTTGCTAGCTGTAAAACCTTTTCTTCTTCTAGACGCGCCCCAATAATTTGTAACCCCACCGGTAAACCTGACTTTGTTTTTCCAGCCGGAATAGATATAGCGGGAATTCCTGCCACAGCTGCTGGACTCACAAATACATCTGCCAAATACATGGCCAAAATATCATCTTTTTTCTCCCCCAGACCAAAAGCAGGAGAAGGTGTTGTTGGAGTGACTAGTAAATCAACAGTTTCAAAAACTTTTTCAAAATCCTGAATAATCAAAGTTCTAACTTTTTGTGCTTTTTTATAATAAGCATCGTAGTATCCGGCAGAAAGTGCATAAGTACCGATCATTATTCTACGTTTTACTTCTTCTGGAAAACCCTGTGCTCTCGACTTTGCATAAACATCGTAAAGATTTTTAGCTTTAGCACGAACTCCATAACGAATACCATCTAGTCTTCCCATGTTTGAGCTGTCTTCACTAGGGACAACAATATAATAAACTGGGATAGCATATTTTGTCATTGGCAGACTAACTTCTACAACTTCATAATCTTTTTTAAGCTCAGCAATTTTATTTTCAACAATCTGCTTTGCTTCCTCATCCATTCCCTCTACATTGAAATATTCTTTTGGAATACCTATTTTTAATTTGGAATTTACACTATCAAGTTTTTTTGAGTATTCAGGTACTTTGTCTCCAACAGTAGTAGCGTCCAAATCATCTTGTCCTGCCATTACCTCCATAAGCACAGCTGTATCCTCTACTGTTTTGGTCATTGGACCCACTACATCGAGTGAGCTTGCCATCGGCATAATACCATGACGAGAATTGCGTCCATAGCTTGGTCTAAACCCAACAACACCACAAAAACTAGCTGGTTGACGTATAGAACCACCAGTGTCTTCTCCAATTGCAAAAATGCATTGATGATCAGCTACCGCCGCAGCCGAACCACCAGACGAGCCACCAGCTACCTTTTTTTCATTATGTGGATTTAAAACTGGACCATACATTGACTGTTCATTACTAGCACCATGACCAAAAGCATCACAATTAGTTTTCCCAATCAAAACTGCACCTTGCTCACGAATATTCTTTATTACAGTTGCGTCATATGGAGAAGTGTAGTTATCCAAAATCTTTCCTCCAGCAGTAGATCTTCTATCTAGTGTATTGATAGCGTCTTTTACTGCAAAAGGAATTCCGGTCAGAGCTTGCTGACGTCCAGATTTAATCATATCATCTGCCATTTTTGCTTCTTCCAATGCTTCGGTCTCAAAAATAGAAATAAACGCATTAATTTTTTTATTACGTTTTTTTATTTGTTTTAGACAAGCCTCAGTCAAATCTACAGATGTAAAAGCCCCGGCTTTTAGACCGTCATGAGCTTGTTTGATTGTAATTTCATTTAAATTCATAATTATTCTTCACTGTCAGTAAAAACAGCTTTCACTTTCAAAAGATTACCCATCTTGTCTGGAAACTGCGCAATTAATTTTTGTCTAGTTTCTTCATCACACTCATGTGCCACATCTTCTCTCACGACGTCTTCTAAACCTGTCACCTGACAAGTTTCTTCTATTCCGGTAGTATCTACTTCATCTAGCATTTCTATATAATCCAAAACAACCGAGAGTTGCTCGGCATACATTTTTTTCTCTTTGTCAGTTAGGTCTAGTCTAGCCAACTGAGCAATAGCTTCAATTTGTTCTGGAGTTAGTTTCATAATAGTTCTATTTTAACAAATTTAGCTAAGAGTAGCAAATCCACACCTTGACAACAACTAAAAACAATGCGATACTCAAAATGAGCGCCGTAGAGGGAGGTGGTTTCTCTCATCCTTGTGTGAACTAAACTACCGTGAGGGGTGGTCTTGCCAAAGACCTGTGTTGCACAGGGCTTGAAAAAATGTGGGTCTCATTTGCTACGACCACCCCTTCCCCCTCGCCAATCGCAAAGCTCGCGCGTCCTCTATCTACGAGGACGCGCCCACAAAAAAACCTCGATTTTAATCGTGGTTTTTTTTGTTTAATAAATTTATGCAAACAAAAAACTCTGATTATTCAAAGTTTTTTGGGAATGCCGCAGGAAGAACACATGCGGCGAGAATCTCCTAATGAGCGTGGAAAATTGAGCTAGAACCGAACAGCTCTAGCTAGAATCTGTCAGATGCTCCCGATCTCCTTGTTGGTGAGGGGTTTTTCTCTCTCAGCTTCAGGAGAAGATGGGGAAGAATCGCCACCACCCTAGACATCGAAGAATGACTGCAAAATGTCGGCTGAAGGAACGGAATCCTGGTGGACACCATCCTCGATCCCGAGCACACCCTCCTCCACGACGTCAGAGCAGCCGTGCTGATCAAAGACCTCCTTGACGACCGTACCCGTCCTGGGCGCTTCATCCGTGTCCTTGCGCAGGTACTTGATGAAGACCGGCGCAAAGCAGACCGCAATGAGCGACAGAATGGCGCCCACGATCAACAGATCGATCAAGGTAAAGCCATGTGTACTATTGAAACACTTCATAGCACCCTCCATCTTATCAGACCCTTATGGGTCGTTATAGACCATTTCAAAACTAGATTAGCATAGATATCTATTTTTTTCAAGTACAAAACAGACCCTTATAGATCTGTTTAGTAATTTATATTTGTGTATTATTTAATCATTTTTCCAAATCCACTCTCATCTATAACCTTCACACCCAAATTTTTGGCTTTCTCATACTTACTCCCTGGAGAATCTCCTACCAATACATAATCTGTTTTCTTACTAACAGAGCCAGAAATTACTCCACCGAGTTCACGAATCTTATCTTTGGCTTCATCACGAGTCATGGTCTGCAAACTTCCAGTAAGAACAAAAGTTTTATCTTTAAATTTTGTATTTTGTAGTTTTGTAAGTTTTGTATTTTGTATCCTTATACCATTCTCTAATAATTCTTCAATCAATTTCTTGTTTTCATCATCTCTAAAATATTTAAATAAAGATTCGGCGACTCTCGGGCCTACATCATTTATATTTTGCAAATCCTCCGGACCAGCTTTCATTATTTTATTTAAAGCCCCAAATTCCTTAGCCAAAGTAATACCGGTTTCTTCTCCCACATGGCTGATACCAAGTGCAAAAATAAACCTAGGTAAAGTTACTTGCTTGGCTTTTTTAATGCTTTCAATCAAATTGTCAGCTGATTTTTCTGCAAATCTTTCTAATGGTTCCAAATCCCCTTTTGTAAGAGTAAAAATATCTGCCACATTTTTTATAATTCCTTCTTCTACTAGTTGTTCTACAATCTTTTTACCAAGCCCATCAATATTGTAAGCTTTTTTTGAAACAAAATGGATAATATTTTTAAGTTCTTTGGCAAAACATTTTTTATTCATACAAAACAAACCAGCAGATTTACCAGATTTTTTATTAAGAATTTTTCTTCTCTCAACATCACTTCCACAAATTGGACATTTGTGTAGCTCACCAACTCTCTTTTCCGAGCCGTCCCTCATCTTATCTAACACTCGCAAAACTTTTGGAATAATCTCTCCTGCTTTCTCAACTATTACAGTGTCACCTATTCTAACACCTAGACGCTTAATTTCGTCAAAATTGTGCAGTGTAGCATGAGTCACGGTAGTACCTGCAAGCTGAACTGGATCCATAAGTGCCACAGGTGTAAGTGCTCCTGTGCGACCTACCTGTACATAAATATCTTTTATTTTTGTCTTGGCTTGCTCAGCGGGAAACTTAAAAGCAATCGCCCAACGTGGAGCCTTCCCTGTAAAACCAAGAGCATCTTGGTATTTTTTTTGGTTAACTTTTATTACTACCCCGTCAATCCAAAACTTAAAACTATCTTTTCTCTTTTGCAATTTATTATAAAATTCTAAAATATCTCCCACATTTTTACAAACTTTCCAATTATTATCTGTCAGAAAACCTAGTTTGTGCAATAATTTTAACTCCTGTTCTTGTGTTTCTGGTATTTCTCCCGCAGAAATATCATAGGTTGTTAAACTCAAATTTCTCTGCGCTACTACTTTTGCATCGAGCTGACGAATAGTACCAGCCGCTGCATTACGAGGGTTAGCAAAGAGAGGCTCGCCATTTTTTTCTCTTTGTTTATTCAATTTTTCAAGCATTTTTGCTCCCAACCAGACTTCACCCTCAGCAACCAAGTCAATATTTTCTTTTAGTTTTAGAGGTACAGAGTGAATGGTTTTGATATTTTGGGTAACATTCTCCCCCACTTTTCCATCTCCTCTGGTAGCGGCAGTTTTCAAAAGTCCGTTTTCATAAGTAAGGACCATATGAAGGCCATCAATTTTTAATTCACAAACATAGTCCAAATCTTTAGGACGTGAACCATATTCTTTTTCCAAAATTTTTAAAATTTTCTCCTGCCAATC
>Ga0075122_10002993_pt1 | contig 10840 bp, 9 predicted proteins | sample AntAceMetag02UKB_FD_69790 | JGI IMG/M metagenome (GOLD analysis project Ga0075122, IMG submission 69790) | Saline lake microbial communities from Ace Lake, Antarctica - Antarctic Ace Lake Metagenome 02UKB | ecosystem: Environmental > Aquatic > Non-marine Saline and Alkaline > Saline | place...
ACGCTGATGTATATCCACAAATAAAACCTGATGAAACAACAAATGAAGTTGACGTAGAATTCCACTCGGAAAAAGGTAATAAAATGTACGTCAACAGAGTTAATATTACTGGTAACAATGTAACAAGAGATAATGTTATACGTCGTCAAATAGATATTAGCGAAGGCGATTTAATCACAACAAAGAAACTTAACGAATCCAAATCTAACGTTGAATACTTAAGTTTTTTTGAACGAGGCGGAGTAAACTGGAAGATCCACAGACTTTCTAACGATTCCGCAAATATTGAAATGAGCGTTAAAGAAGCCAAAACAGGCAGTCTTCAAGTAGGCGTAAACTATGGTAGTGACCAGCAAAACCCAAGACCATCTCTAAAAGGTTCTGTAACGTTAGAAAAGAAAAACCTTATGGGCTTTGGTTGGGACACAGGGTTTATGGCGCAAGCAAATAGACACGGCGTACAAAAACTTCAAGCACACTTTTTTGATCCTAGTGTTTTTGATACAGATGTCTCTGGTGGCATTAACATTTACAGAAGGTGGGCTGAATATGAGCAATGGAAAAACGTTAATACAATGCCAAAAGAAACCACTACTGGTGGTAATATTACATTTGGCTTCCAACTCCCATCAATAGATAAACGATTACAATTATTATTAGAGCTGGGCGTTGAAGATATTAGATTCCATCAAAAGCTATATGCAACAACTAACCCTTTAATTTTCCAACCAATCGTGGATCGCACATTCCAAGAAGGTACCATGAATTGGCTCGGCCTTGACCTGATTAAAGATACAAGAAATCATCAGGTATATCCTAACAAGGGTTACAAAATCATGATCAACACAAAAACAGCTCCTCCATTTATCAACCAAGAATATAGTTTCTTCAAAGCTGAACTTGATACTAGTTGGTACAATGCATTAATTGGTGAAGACGATCTGGTTCTTGTATTACATGGCAAGCTGGGAGCAGTAACTTCTCTTGGTGGTACAATTAAAAAAACAAAAAAGAAAAAAATCATTCCATACAAAGAACTTTTCCATATGGGTGGACAAAGCACTGTTAGGGGTTTTGTTTGGGGTAGCATTGGGCCAGCCTGGGTTACTAATGATCCTCTTGGCGCAAAGTATGCATTACAATTTAATGCTGAACTTGTATTCCCTCTTATACCTGACTACTCCATGAAAGGTCACGTCTTTTACGATGCTGGTGCTGGTTGGGATACACCTAAATATGAACCAGGAGAAGAACGATACCTTAAGCGTGATAAGTTTAATTTAAGACACTCAGTTGGATTTGGTTTAAACCTCACAAAACCTATGCCTGCTAAGATCGATTGGGGTTATAAATTAGACAGAAACAAGGCGGCTGGCGAGTCTCCTTCTGAGTTCCACTTGAGCATGAACTACGCCTGGTAAAAGTTATATTTTTATTACCTTGATTTTTTTCTTAAATGCTTTAGGATTCTTATTTAATCCAGGTTTTAAATACATTATTATTTGCCGTTCGCCCTGAGGAGCGTAAGCGTCTCGAAGGGTTTTAACGAACGCCCAATTATATAAACATTAGAAGGTCTTCATGAGAATTTCTTACATGCTTTTAGTATTACTATTAACTTTAACATCAACAAAAATAATGCTTCCCTCTAATAATTCGGGACAGCAACAAAGATTTACTCATACAAAAAATATAAAAGCACTGCATAAACGAATAAAAGAATTAACAGCAAAGCTTGAAGTCCTAGAAGAAAAAACAGAAGAGCAAGAGTTAGTTCTAGATTTAAACAAAAAAATATCTAATAACGAAGGCATGTCCAAATTTAATTGGAAAAACTTTTTCACCAAAGTTAAAAGTGTCGGTATAGGTAAAGCAGCTATCTTAATAATAACTCTTGGCACAGTAACAGGATTAATTAACCCTCTAAATATTCTAAAACAAATTACCGGAATTGCAGCCAGATGGATATGCAGAGCTTTATGGTGTATAACAAAGCAGGCACTTCAAACTATGGCAAACGGAGCAACCATCACAGCAGAGGCTATAAAAGAAGGCTACCACGATTTACAAGAAGACTATGCTCAAGATAAACAAGAAGGCTATCCTCATGGTCTGTATAATTATGTAGCCAATGGTTGTAAAAAAATAATTGATCCAGATGGTAATGTAATAAAAGACTTTGATAAGCCTGGAATAGAAGCTGCCGTTAACTGGATGTATCTATAGACTAAATTCATGAAAAAAAAATTACTTTTATTATCTTTATTATTCTTTAACAAAATAAACTTAGCACCTGATCCATTGTCTAAAATAGAGATAACAAGTGATAAGGCTGTTTGTCGAAAAGATAAAGATAGTAAAAACAATTTTACCTTTAAGTATATTGATAACGTTAACGTTACTTTCGCTGATGAAAGTACAATCAAATCACAAGAATTAGAAGTAGAAATTGATACAACTAAAACAGATACTAATTCTAACGTTAACGACAAGACATCTGTCATAAAAAAAATCACCTTCAAAAACCGGGTCAATCTTGTAAATCAAAATAAAATTGTTAATGCAGATTTCGCCGAACTTTATCCCGAACAAAAACTTTGTAAACTTGAAGGTAATGTTACAATAGAACAAAAGAAAGTAACACCTAAAGACTTGCCTATTCAAACAAAATGCCAACAAGCAATCTTGAATATGGAAACTGAAGAAATTACATTACAAGGCAGCGCTCAAGCGCCTGTGAGCACAGTGATAGAACTTGCAGGTAAGCAAGGGCTACTTAAAAAAGTTAAGACTAAAGAAGAAAAAAGAGCTGATAGGCTTTTTCTTAGTAAACAAAAAAGATTAAACAATAAGAATGAACATGAATAAAATAAAGATTTTACCACCTCAAGAGGCGCTCAAAATAGCAGCCGGTGAAGTTGTTGAACGACCGGCAAGTATCGTCAAAGAAACGATAGAAAATTCTATTGATGCAAAAGCCACACAAATTACACTCTATATAAATAAAGCCGGCCAAGATTTAATCCGTATACAAGATAATGGCCATGGCATGTCAAAGGATGACGCAAAGATATGCTTTGCTGTTCATGCTACAAGCAAAATCAAAAGCTTGGATGATCTTGAAAATATCAATTCTTTTGGGTTTAGAGGGGAAGCTCTTGCTACCATAAGCGCCGTGAGCAAAGTCACACTTGTAACAAAAGAAGAGACTAGCAATCTGGGTACAAAGCTTGAATATAGCAATGGCAAGTTTACAACAGAAGAAGAAGTCGCTTGTTCTGTGGGCACAGATCTTATAATTAAAGATCTTTTTTATAATACTCCTGTACGTAAAAAGTTTTTAAAACAAGATGAAACGGAATGGAACCAAATTTCAAATATTTTCCATGCCTTTTGCTTAAGCAACCTAGACATACATTTTAAACTTTATCGCGATGACAGGTTGATTTTGAATGCTCCAGCAGTAGTTAGCATAAAAGATAGAGCTAGCCAAATCTGGGGACATAATTTTGCACAAAATTTAATAGTGTTAAGAGATCAGGTTGAGCAGGATAAAGAGAAAGTAAAAGTTACTGGTTTTATTTCTAATCATAACTTCTGGCGTTATGGTCGCCAACAGATTTTCTTTTTTGCAAACAACCGGGCAATTAAAAACAAAGAACTTAGCAAAGCCTTGTTAAAGGGCTATCAGAATGTTCTGCCTCCGGCCAGATTTCCTGCAGCATTTTTATTTTTAGATTTAAAAAATAGTCTTGTTGATATCAATGTGCACCCTAGAAAAGAAGAAGTGAAGTTTGCAAAACCTGCAACTATTGAACTTATGTTACAAAAACTTGTGACACAAAGTCTTGGGGATCACTTGAGCAGGCAACTGGAAACTAAACAAACGTTCACACCTGAACCATCACAGCCCAATTTCCCTGATAAAAGCTTACAAGAAATTCCAGAACCAATTAAACAAACGTTCACACCTCTAGAGCCTTTGGAATACGCTGAAAAACAAGAAGTCCCAATAACACAAGTTACAAGTAGTTTTCAAAATTTACCCTATAATAAAAACAATTTCCAAACACCTTCCCACTTGCAAGAAAACACAAATATAAATACTCAAGAACATTTTAAAATCATAGGGCAATATTTAAATACATATATTCTTATAGAGCGTGAAGATAAGCTTGTTATAATTGATCAACACGCAGCACACGAAAGAATTTTGTATGAAAAGTTTTCCAAAAATTTTGAAAAAAAAGCAGGAACACGATTATTATTTCCTGAAATTCTAAATCTCTCTGATCAAGAGTTACAAATTATATTAAAAGAAAAAGAGTTCTTTGCTAATCAAGGCATAGAGCTTGAGCAATTTGGACAGAATCAAATTGCGATCAAAACTTCTCCTCCAAAGATTCAAAATCAATCTTTAAAAGAACTTGTCTTTGAAACTATAGAGTTTGTACAAGAAAATGAGCATCTTGAAAAAGATCTTTTTCGTAAAAAGCTTAATGATCATATGCATACACATATGGCATGTAAAGCTGCAATCAAGGCTGGTGATAAATTAACTTTAGAACAAATGAACCAGGTTATAAAGGATCTACTAAATACAAATAATCGATTTATTTGTGCTCATGGCAGACCTACAACTTGGAACATAGATCAGTTGGAACTTGAGAAGAAGTTCCGACGTAAATAAGATGTCGTAGCTTTTCCCATTTTAAAGTCTCCCTAACCATATAAGACAAAACTTCATTACAACCTAGGAAAGCTTGCAGGGTAATAAAAACTAACCGACCTAAAGATCTAAACTTTATACTGTACGCATTTTGTGTATAAACTATCGCTAAAGAATCCCAATTAATTCTTATCTGCTCTTCTAATTCTCGCTTGAACAAATTTTTAAAGTGACCCTTTTCGTCATTTTTTATTAAAGCAAAAAGATTAACCCAACCAAAACGTTCTGAAGTATCATAAACAGAAGTCTGCAAAGCGATTGAATTATTAAAATCTGAACCAAAGAAGTATACTAGCTTATCAGCTAAAAAAGATTCTTTTGATTCATTGAAATCCTTAAATTTATCACTAATACATAGTGACATTGAATTAGCAGAACCAAAACAAAAAAATATAAATAACAAAATAAAAGTTTTCAACTTATACATAAATTACTATCGTACTGTAATAGGACAAAATCCACATCCAATATTACGAATAGTACCCGATAGTCTAGACATTCTAACACTCTGAGGAGAAGCGCAGCTTGTAATTAACGTATCTATATTATTGCCGATAGATAACTTTTCTAAAGTAGCAATAAGCCAGCTCTCTAAAACTTGATTACTTATATCGAAAGAAACAAAGCATTTTTTTTCATTCTTATCATATAACAAGTTACCTTTGATACTAGAAGCGTCTAAAGTCTCGCACAAAGCCGTACGAAAGCTGCTTTCAAACTCTTTATTTCTAAAACTAGATGGTAACAATGTCCAAGACACTATTTCTTCATGTCTATCATGTATGGGTTGAGAAGTAATGGTTCTAATCATTTTAAAATCTTTTAAATAAGTAATCAATTTTTCTGTTAATTCTTTGTTATATGAATTCATAGAATTTGACTCGATTCTAACAGTCATTGGATTAGCAAAAACAAAACCTAAGAATGTGAAAAGAAAAGCAAGCATTTTTATCTTGTGCATTAAAGAACCTTCTATCTATATAACATGAATTGTACGAACATTTAGCTACTACTAGGAGAGAATTATTTTATACTAAGATTTGTTTTTGTAAACTCTTTTTAATAAAAAAAAACTCCCAATCCCAGGCGCTTTTTAAGATATTATCAAGGTCAGAATATTTAGGCTTCCAATTCAAAACTTTTTTAGCTTTTTTAGAGTCTGCAACTAGAACCTCGGCATCACCAGGCCGGCGGTCACAATACTCAAGAATCATCTTATTATTACAAACTTTTTCAGCAGCTTGCACCATCTGTTTAACAGAATAACCATGCCCCGTTCCTAAATTAAAAAAACCGGATCTATTATTCTGTTCTAAATAATTTAAAGCCAATATATGTGCTTGTGCAATATCTAAAACATGAACATAGTCCCGTATACATGTTCCATCAGAAGTATTGTAATCCGTTCCAAAAACTTTGAATGGCTTTTTATTTTTAATAGCTCTTAACATTAATGGAATTATATGTGTCTCAGGATTGTGCTGTTCACCTAAACTTTGTTCAGGCAAAGCACCTGCAGCATTAAAGTATCTCAAAGAAACATATTGCAAACCATATGCTTGCGCATAATCTTGCAATGCAAATTCTACTGCTAATTTATTCTTTCCATAAGGACTCACAGGATCTTTTATGTGCGTTTCATCAAGAAGTGGTTTTATAGGATTGCCATAGATAGCACATGTTGAAGAAAAAACCATTTTTTTTACATTATGTTTTAACATTGCATCAAGAAGTTTTAATGTTTTTATTACATTATTTTCATAAAAGTCTCTTGGTCTTTTTACAGATTCACCAACTTCTATGAATGCTGCAAAGTGCATAACTGCATCTATCTTATAACTTGTAAATATTTGGTCTAAGATTTTTGGATCAGCAAAATCAGCTTTTATTATGGTCGCCCAAGATGGGTAAAAGATTTGGTTATGAAGAAATTTATCCAAAATAATAACTTTGTAACCTAAGTTATGCATTAGGTATGCAGTGTGAGACCCAATATAACCAGCTCCACCAGGAATTAATATAGTTTTAGACATACAAATCTCCTAAAACAGATACAGTTTCTTAGACAAAGTGACATACAAAATCAGTTATAGTATTATACTGCTATATTAAAGCTTATACAAAAAGGGATATTTATTATGATTTCAAAAGTTCGTGGGACTCAAGACTTATTAGACCTAAAATTAGGTAATTTTATTATAGATCAAGCAAAAAAGCTTTTGCAAAATTACAATTTTAAGCAAATTCAAACTCCTATTCTTGAGCATACAAAACTTTTCATAAGATCTCTGGGACAAGAAACAGACGTAGTATCAAAAGAGATGTACATATTCCCTTCAGAACAAAAAGAAGACAGTACCTGCCTACGCCCAGAAGCAACAGCATCTACAATGCGAGCATTCTTAGAAAATAATGTTCAGGAAAAACCATGGCAGGTTTTCAGTTACGGTTCAATGTTCAGACATGAACGCCCACAAAAAGGTCGTTGGAGAGAATTCACTCAAATTAGCATAGAAAAAATAAACGCAAATTCCATAGCACAAGATGCTTATTTTATAACAATGATCGATAACTTTTTTAGCAAAAGTTTAAGGTTAGAAAATTATGTCTTAAAGATTAACTTCTTGGGCGACATGGATGACAGGCAAAATCACAAAAAAGAGTTGGACTCTTACCTTGAAACAATAAAAGATGAAATCTGTGAAACGTGTAAAGTAAGAAGAGAAAAGAATATCCTTAGAGTCTTTGATTGTAAAAATAAAACTTGCCAAGAATTCTACAAAAAGGCACCCAAACTAACAGATTGCTTATCTCAAGAATCTAATCAAGAATGGAAAGAGCTGCAAGAAACATTACAAATATTAAGCGTAAATTTTATACATGATTCATATTTGGTACGCGGCCTTGATTACTACAATAAAACAGTTTTTGAATTCTGTTCAGCAGAACTGGGCGCACAAAACGCATTTGCTGGCGGAGGCAGATATAATCTCAGCAAAGCCTTAGAATCTAAAAATGATTATCCCGCAGTAGGCGCAGCAATAGGTCTTGGACGATTAGAAATCTTGGTACAAAACATTCAAGATAAGCTTAACCTTCCACAAGAACCAAGTTTGAATTTAATTTTACCTATGGAAAAAGAGCAACAAACTCTTGCCTTACTACTAGCCAATGAGTTACAAACAAATAATCTTTGTGCTGATGTTTTATTAGATGAAAAAAATTTAAAAAACATGATGCGTAAAGCTAATAAACTTGGCGCTAAGTATGTTTTGATTTTGGGACAGGAAGAACAAGAGAGCAATACTGTCTCTATTAAAAACATGCAAACAGGAGAGAGTCAAAGCATAAAACAATCAGAAGCAATAAAGTTTCTTAAAAATAAATAATACTATTTTGTTTTTAGAAACTCTATTACTTGCAAAACAGAACTAAAAATAAAACCTTTTTGTTTAAGTAAGTTAAATTCATTACTGTTTTCTAATAACTTTTCATTCAGTTGATTAATTCCACTTATAAAAACTCTCTTACCTCTGGAATGAACAATATTTATAATGTTACTAAATGCATCAACCCCATCAAGATCAATAAAATATACATCTTTAAGATCTAATAGCACATTATGATATTTTGCTGGACGATTCTCAAACCTAGCAATATAAGATTGAACATTTATATAAGCAAGTTGCCCCTTGAAATGATAGACAAGAAGGTCTGAATCCTTTATATCTGTTTCTGTGCTTTTTAGCTTTATATGACCTTCTTGATCCTTTACAACTAACTTAAATTGCGCTTCAGATAGCTTAAACATAAAAAGTAACATCGCAATAGTTGCCCCTAATAGAAGACCTATTATCGGATCTTCATATACGCTAACAGCCGCAATCAACAAAACTAATAAGAAGTTTTTCTTATCAACTTTATAAATACGAATAATACGTTTTTTTTCTATCATATTTATCGCAACAAATGTCAAAATTGCCGCGATTGCCGGCATAGGTAAATATTTAAAACAATCTATAAAAATAAAAACTATTAAAGTTATAAATATACTACATAAACCAGCAGATATCTTATTCGTAGCTCCAGCCCTTATATTTAAATCTGTTCTTGCTAAAGCTGCAGTGGCCGGCATACCTCCAGCTAACCCAGAAATTATATTGGCTAAACCTAAGCCTAAAATTTCTCGTTTTTTATTATGCTTTGTTTTGGTTATACCATCTGCAATTCTAGCAGAAATCATCGTCTCTATTATTGCTATCAATGCAATAACACAAGAAGGAACAAGAAGCCTAGAATTAAAAGCTAAAGACGTATTCAAAAAGAATGTAATATGAAAGTCCGGATATTTTGATCCAATAGTCTGAACCATAAACGGTACAATTTTATTAGCTGAAAGGTACCCTATCAAGATAGAAACAGGAGCAACAATTATTATCGCTGGAATAGAAACCATTATTTTTGCAAACAAAAACAATAAAAATAGTACAACAATAAATAATACTGTAGAAGCAATAGACAAGTTACCTATATTATAAAAAGATTCTAAGGTATTTCCTAATAAACTATTGTGAACTACTGAATTGGTAATACCTAAAGCTAGATTAATCTGATTTAAAATTATTATTACAGATACACCTAAAATGAACCCCTGAAACGTGCAAGAAGGGAATAAAACTAAGTATTTATCTAACTTCAAAAAATAAGCAATACATATAAATATACCTGCAAAGATTGCTAATGTTGCAAGAGCTTCAGGCCCAAAAGTTATTGCATATAAGGCAAGTATGCCAGTAAGCGCCCCTGTGGGACCAACAACATTATAGTTACTTCCTCCAAAAATAGAAGCCGCTAAACCTGCCCAAACAGCAGTGATAATTCCAACAATAGGAACAGTATTAGAAGCAACAGCCAATGATATCGCCAAAGGAATTGAAACTAAAGAAACAGCTAATCCAGCCTTAACGTTTTCCTTAAAAAGACTAAAAATTTGTTTAAATTTTACAACAATCATATCACCTCCCTAACTTACTTGTTTCCCTAAATAGATAGATGTATATAAATATATTTATAATAGAATTTTATATGTTTACATGAATTACTTCAAGAAAACCTATGTGGCTATTAAATTTACTATATTTCTTTTTTATTTTCTTTACAAGTAATATTAAGTAAAAATAACATTGATAGACACTTAGAAGTTAAAAAATATTATTAATTATATTCTTATAAACAAGGGAGAAAGTATGAAAAAGTGTATTATAGCACTTCTTGCAATGTGTTCACTTTATGGGGCCACATCAGCTGTTTTGCCTCCAAAGTTTCTAGAAGAAAAAGAAATAGCTCCACAAAAAGTTTCTGAAAAAGAAACTGTAAAAGCCTTATCTCAACTCACTAACGGGTCAATGATAGCAATAAGATCTATAGAAACTGGTGGGTATCTATTTGCAGATGATAAATATTTTGACGAACAAATTCTATCATCACTAATTCAAAGATCTGGTGGCTGGTATTTAGCTTACAGCTATACAACACCAGACCCAACACGATTTATTATAGAACGTACAGGTAATGTTATCAGGATAAAATCTTTATACTTTGAAGGTCATTATCTAACAGAAGAAGATGGCGTAACAAAATTTACAGACAAGAAAGATATGGCTTGCACATGGTCAATTCAAAGTGCTCAAGGACTTGATCAAGTTAGTTTTAAAAACAATAAGTCTGGTAAATATTTAAGTATGCGTGATATCACTAAAATGGAATCTGATAAAAAAGATGATAAACGTCCTCCTGTTGGAGCACCTGTAAAAATCAATCATGAAGTTGTGACTAAAAAAGGTCCTGCAAAAAAAACAGACCTCTTTAAAATACGTTTATTAATTAAAGCGTAAACAAATTCATCCGGGAGCTCTTGGCTCCCGGCCTCAATATAAAATCTTTGAGCCAATAATCAATAATAAAATAACAATAGAAACTAATAACACAGCATCAAAGCGATCTAAAAGTCCGCCATGACCGGGCAACAAAATCCCTGTATCTTTTAGTTTATTTTTTCTTTTAAGATAAGAGATAGAAACATCTCCAAGAAAGCCAACAATCGTTAGCAAG
>Ga0075122_10002994_pt1 | contig 10839 bp, 12 predicted proteins | sample AntAceMetag02UKB_FD_69790 | JGI IMG/M metagenome (GOLD analysis project Ga0075122, IMG submission 69790) | Saline lake microbial communities from Ace Lake, Antarctica - Antarctic Ace Lake Metagenome 02UKB | ecosystem: Environmental > Aquatic > Non-marine Saline and Alkaline > Saline | place...
AGCTTGGATCACTATCACCAGTTTCTACATGTAAATATCCATTTCTAAATCCATTATATAATCCCGGAAAGACATGTTTTTCAGATTTGATTCTCATCCTTTTGAATATTTTTTTTCTCTTTCGCTGAAGAATATTAAAATATGTTTGTACAAAATATGTAATCGCTTTGTCGATTTTATTTCCCTTCAATATATCGACTTCTTCTCTCATGCCATATACAGAATCTATGACCATTATCTCAAGTTTTTTCCGACTCAAATATTTTAAATTTCCCATTATCTCTCGCAAGTAGATACAATTGCTATTTATACTTTTCTAGAGAAATCTTAACACTTTCTTCTTACTCGTCAATCCTTTAACTATCTTAACTTCTTTCTTACTTAATTTAGAAAAAAACTTTACAATCTCTAAATTTGCTTTTCCATGTTCAGGAAGTGCTTTTACATCTATTTTCAAAATCCCATCTTTCTCAGAAATTATCTTTGTCTTAGGCATATTTGTTTTAACAACAATTTCAATTCTTTTTCCGAAATCTTCCATCATTTTTACAGTTTATTCTTTCAGATTAATAATATTTCCTTTTATTTCGGAATTATTTTCTTATTTACAATTTTTTTCCGGTAATTCATACAAAATCCTTTTTTTAAAAAAACTGTTACTTCCATAGAGGTGTTTTAAATGGATGATGAAATTCAAAATGAAATAAAAGAACAACCTAAGAAAAAATCTAAAGGAAAAAAATTATTGTACACGATAGCAATTGTTGGCGCATTTCTTGCAGTAGATTATATGAATCTGCCGTCAAAAACTATTAACCTGTATACAAAAGCAAAATATGGTATAGGCGGAATCTTCAATCAATCAGAAGAAAAAAAAACATACAAACTCTACAACCAATTAGAAGAAACTTACACAGCTCTTCCAAAAAGAGATAAACAAATGTTTTTAGACAATAATTATGCAGATGATAGTGTAAATGTAAAAAGCGTTGTTGAAAATCTCAACGATAAAAAGATTGATTCACTTGTTGTGTATCTTGCAAATACAGATAGATTTCAAAAAGAAAAGAAGGTTGATATTTTTCTTGATTTCTACAGCAACCTTGCAAATAATTACGGCAATTGGGATATGTTGAAAGAAATAACCAAACAAGAGATAAAAAGATGAGGTTGCCAAGACTTTTTGCAATTATTTTTACAAAAGCAACTTTTGTTACAGGTTTATACATTGGTACAGTTTATCATCAGGATATAAACAAACTGTGGTTGAATACTTTTGAAAGAAGAACACCAGTTGCTGAAGGTTATTATGAAAATATAGGGGATCTTAATGTTTTTCTGGATAAAAAAGAAGGTAAATTTGTTCCATCATATGGAACTGAAACATACAGAGTTGAGATTGGTGAAGATATGCTACCTAAAGGAATAGAAAGAAAGATAGAAACGAATACAGTTTACATCCCTAATAGAACTATTTGCACTCCCGTTATTGATACAATAAGTGATTCAGAAAAACTTGCTAATATGCTTAATCATTACATAAATAGTGAAGGAGAAAAACGAGATTCATTGAAAAAATGCATAAACGAGTTTGTGAGGTGATAGAATGTTTTTTAGTCCACTAAGACATGGAAAAGAATTTTTTAGTTCAGCTATGAGGTTTGGTTATTCAACAATTAGATTTGGATTGGATTTGGCGATAATTTATGCAGGGTATTATCTAATCACCGCTCCATTCAAAGGATGCAATAGAGAAAAACCTGAAACAAAAATAGAAGCAAGTTTAGAAAAGAAAGTAGACAATTCAATATCTTTTTATACTAATTCAGACAAAACGGTAAAGTATGTGGATAGGCTATGAGTTTTTTTTATTTGTAATTGGATTAGCAGCTTTACTTTGGGGTGCAGAAAGATTAGTGGGTTCTGCTTCGCATCTCGCAATTAAGTATAAGGTAAATCCTTTAATAATTGGATTAACAATCCTTTCTATAGGAACATCTCTTCCAGAAATTGCCACTTCAATTACATCTTTCGTTACTGGCCATGCTGATATAGCCATAGGGAATATTGTTGGAAGTGAATTAGTGCAAATAACTCTTATACTCGGATTAGTGGCTTTCATAAGACCATTAAAGGGAAAGCGGAATGAGATTATTTTTTACGGCATATCGATGATAATAGCAGTTATGCTAGCATTTTTGGTGATTAAAGATAATGTCATTACATGGTATGAAGGATTATTCCTTGTTATAGTTTATATTGGTTATTTGTTCTATATCGTGAAAAAAGACAAAAAAATTACAGATAACAAACCAAAAAAAACAAAAAAGACTTGGAAAAATTTAGCATTTTTTATTATTCTGGGTACGGCATTAACAATTCTTGGAAGTAAATTAATCGTAGATTCAACTGTGGAAATTTCAAGATACTTTGGAGTTTCAGAGTATATAATAGCTGTATTTTTAGTCGGATTGGGAACTTCATTACCTGAGCTTGTTGTCAGTGGTATAGCTGCTTGGAAAAAAGAATATAGCATGAGTATTGGGAATTTATTAGGCAGTAATATAACTGACCCAACACTTTCTCTTGGGATTGGAGCAATTTTTGTTAACAAAGCTGCAATAAATCCTGTTGCTTCTCTTTCAATACTTTATCTTATAGGGATATTTGCATTAGTCACATTGTTATTTGCCTGGAGAAAGAAAATAGGCAGAATTGAAGCATCGCTCATTATATTGTTATATATAGTCAGTTTTTGGCTGTTCTGAATAGAAAATCTTATAAATGATAATCTCTCAAATTAGTCAATAGAAGTAGTTTGATTTGGGTGGTTTTGTGACGGATACGGATTTACTGGAAAAGTATGGCTTCAAGGAAGAAAATTATGAGAGAGAATACCTAGTCTTTGGCCCAACAGGTTACCCAGATCCATATAAGAGATACAGAATAATTGTCGAAGATTATAACCTTTCTATAGAGGAAAGATATTTTTGGATCTTGAATTATCTTAGAGAAGAGTATGGGTTTGCGGATGCAGACAAAATTATGGACGTTTTTTCAGCCGCAGAAAACAGTTCTTTTTTTGGCGCTTCTCAACAAAGATTAGGTTTACAACAAGATAAGGTTAGTAATTATTTAGCAACCATAGGTAAGATGGTCAAGGAACTATTTCAAATTGTCAGAGAATTAAGGATATTGGACGAACGTTTAGGTTATTACAGGGATAGTTACAATGCTGTGAGTGGAAGCAGAGAAAGTGCTGAGATAACGTTAAAAGGAATATGGATTGATATGGTTGAACAGGGAAGTAAAAATCCAGCTTCTGTATACGGGATGGCAAGAGAATTAGGATTTGCAACATTGCCAGATTTATTTTTCTCAACTCATCCACTAAAAGCAACAGACGTGGACGCTGTTGTAAATAGACTGGACTTCAACAGGAAAATCAAAGAAGTCCTGAAAAGAAAACTGAGAACATTTCTTGAATGGAAAGAAAATACTTATATTGAGTACAAGAATAGAAGACGTTTTACCCTCAAATATCTAAGACAGCATTTTGATATAATCAAACTTTACATGAATTGGGTTAAACCTTATCTGAAGAATATAAGAAGACTACATATGAGCAGAGAGAAAATGGACAGCCCGGATGTAATCTCTTCATTCGAGACGGCTTTTATCGAAATAGAAGTATTATTTAGACAGAAAAAAGGTACAGGTACAAGAAGTGCAGTTGTCTTAGTACATTGGGATTGCAGGACAATGCCTGTCATGAACTATCAACAAGAATATAACAGAGGTCCTTTACATTCAGGAAGAGTGGATTTGACGATTAGAGGGTATTGTTGGTCTGACACGCAAATCAAAAAATACAAGGCAATGAAAGAAGAAGAAGATTTTAGACTGTTGAGTTATGTTGACAACTCTGTAAAGAATGCAATGGAATCTTTAGGCAGAGAGCTTATGTTGTATCTGAAAGAAGCTGGGGAGACTTTTGCGGACGATTCGAATTCATTTTCTTATATGCCAACATCTTCAAAAGATTCATCATCGGGAAAAGGTTCTGTGTCAAGCGGGTTAGGAGAATTATTTGGCAATTTATTCAAATCTTCGAGTGAGGATGCAAATAAAGTAAGACTTGATACAGAAGAAGTCAAAGATTTATTAATGAAAAGTGTTTGGTCTGTGTATAAAGATTACAAGAAAGCTCATAAGCATTTGGCCTGGTAAGATGAAAAAAACAATAGAACGGCTTCTTAACAGAAAAGAATTAAAGAGAATGGTCGAGCTTGACAGCAGACAGGAAAGAAGAGTTAATCCTGATTCTAGAGTTGTCTCTTCTGAAAAAGCATCAAAAATGGAAAAGCTTCTTAGAAGATACAGGGTTGTGAACAAGGTTAATGAATCATCTCTAAAAAACGTTCCAGAGAGGAAATTTGAAGTGCCAAAGTCTATAGATGAAGACGTTAGAAGTGGCCAAAATCAAGATTTTAGCATTATTGATGAGAAATTAGGTGTAGAATATAAGACAATAACGGAGGATATGGGTAGGTTACAGAGTTATGAAGACCTTTCTAAACAATATGAGCTTACACAGGAACAAAAAGAAGCAGTTGGGCAAATATATGGTAGATTGATGGAAGCGGAGAAAAATGCCAACGAAATTGGTGAGAATTACAAACAAATCACTGAAAAAGTGAAGGAAATTGCAGATTTCTCGAGGAGAATGATGGATGAAATTGGTTCAGAATATATAAATAAAAAGCCAGATTACACCGTTCTTTAGTAAAATCCCATAAATTACCAAAATCTTTATATATCACTTGTACTACTTCTTGTTAATGAATACCACTATGTACTATTAAGTGGTTATTAATGATAAATATAATGAACAAGTAAGGGGGTTCGAAAATGAACAAGATGATTTTTTTAGGAGTTTTTTTCGCATTACTGATGGTTTTTTCGGTAAGTGCAGATTTGGTTGCAACACCTGCATCAGTTTCTGTAAACGGTGATTTTTCAAATGCAGTTACATATGCAGTAAAGTTAGCAAACACCGGAGCAGGCGATATAACAATAACAGAGGCGGATAGTACTGCTTATATTTTTGGTACAAATACGATACCATTTAACGCAATTACAACTTACACACCAAATCCAGTTAATAAGATGATAGCAGCTGGAACAGCAGATACGATTACATATACAGTTGATTTTGGTGGCAGTATGTATTATGTAGGCAATTACATTAGTACTTTGTCTTTTTCGCACAATGAAACAAATACATCGGGTGCTGTGGATGTTCCAGTAAATTTGAATGTTCCGTCGGTGAATGATTTTTCTTTTACTGCAGCAACGTCTACAGTTTCTGTAGTACCTGGCAATACTTTTAGCAAGACATTAACAATTAGCAATGATGGAAGTACAGACCTTACGGGTCTTAGTACAACTATAACACAAAATCCAACTACACCAGATTTGGGCGTGTCAGTTCCAGTTAGTCTTGATGTAGCTTTTGGTTCAACAGGTAATATTATTGTTAGTGGTACTTTACCTTCAACGACTTCATCAAGCGCACAATTCGATTTGACAGTTACTGTTACAGGATATGGTTTGACTGATACATCAGTTGTTAGTGTAACACCTGAATCAAATCTTGAACTTAGAAATCTTGAATGGGATGTTGAATTCCCTAGGAAAGAAGATCCTGATGATGACGATGGAGATCTAAGCAATGGTAATACAATTACTGTTGGAGAAGGATCGACAGTAAAAATATCAGGTGATGTAAAGAATCTATTCTCAACAGAAATGGAGATTACTGATGTTGAGGTTTTCCTTGATGTTAGAAATATGGATGATGGAGACGATCTTGAAGAGGATGAGAATCTTAATGATCTCGATGAAGGAGATGACGATTCGTTTACGTTTGAATTCACAGTTCCATATGATGAGTTTGACAAAGGAGATACTGCAATAGCAACTCTTTACGTCGAAGGAATTGACGAAAACAATGTAAGGCATACAGATGAAGTAGGATTCACATTTAAGATGGAAAAGGATAATGAAGAAGTTACTATAGTGAGTGCCTATTTTTCAAATCCAGAAATCTCATGTGGTGCAGAAACAACACTCTATGTTAAAATAAAAAACACAGGAGAAGACAAGATTGATGACGATAATAGTGCAACTATTGTTGTAAGAAGTTCAAGTCTAGGTCTGAATGATGTTTTTAGAGGAATTGAATTAGATGATGATGAAGATGATTCTTCAAACGAACAGACATTCAGCTTTAATATTGATGTAAGTGATGCAGATTATTCATCAACACCATACTTAATAGCTATTGAAGCTTTAGTGGATGTGGATGAAGAAAGTGATGAAGCAACTGCTTTCCTAACAGTTAACAGATGCACAGCACCAACAACTGTAGCACCAATAACAACGACAACATCTGCACCTGTCACAACAACAACAGTTGATTTATCGACAATGTTGCCACCTGGACAGGAAACTGGACCTAGCTATGGTACGTTCCCTGCAGACGTAAAAGAGACATCTAAAGGAAAATTTATAGATAGTACAGCCTATATTGTATTGTTAGTAGCAATCTTTATTGTGTTTGTAGCATTGGTTATCCTTTTGTTTGTCTATATGTTAAGAAAGAATTAATTCTTTCTTTTTTATTCTCTTTTTCTTATAAAACAGAAGATTTATATATCAGTATACCTATAAGTATACTGTGATCTTTAATAACTATTATGTCCCAAGGGACCTGGATCTGAATAGTGATATTGTTAAAAAGCCACAGAATGTGATAGAGGGTGGCCCACTGCCCAAAGAAGTTAATCCTGCATCTATTGAAGAACCTATACTGCCTGTAAGTGAGATAGGTGCTTCAGTTACAGAAGGGCAAAAATTTGGAACTTTTGTGCAATCTATGCAACAAGCCATAAGGATGGGTGCAGGGAAAATAGAACTCTCGACACAAATGGGGAATGGACAAGAACCAGTTGGTGCAGAGAACTATGGGCGGGAAGCAAGACAAGAACTAAGAGAAATAGCAAAAGCCAACCAGGTTAAGATTCATAGTATTCACGCTCCTTCAAATATAGGAAATATGTCTGGCTATAATCATCAAGAAAGGGGTTTTAATGAAGAACATAGAAAATTAGAGATTGAAGAAGTAAGAAAAGCTGTGGATTTTGCTGCTGATGTTACTCAAGGGGGTTCAGTTGTTGTACATACAGGAGAATATCTAAGAGATATGACTGCACAAAAGTGGAATAGGCAGATGAATGACGGAGATTATGAATTTCAAACTTATGAAGAAGAACCAGAGAGACAAGTTTTGTATATGGTCGACGATAGAACTGGCAAGTTAATATCAGAAGTTAGAAAAAGTCAAATCATAAGAGAACCTAAATTTAATACGAAGTGGAATCCTCAGCAACAAAGAGAAATGTGGGTGGATGATAATGAAAACTTCTTGGATGATACAGATCCAGAAGATTTGTTTAAACGTGTTCCCAAATGGGATACTGAGCATACAAGGTTCACGTCAAAGAAATTAGTGTGGGCAGATTTTGAAGAAAGAGCTAGATTATGGAATAAATGGTATCCGAGATTTGTTAAAGATCCTGTGACAAAAAAATCAGAATATGTAAATGGGCAGCCCAGAATTGATCCATGGACACCGGAAGAAGCATTTTTTAAATCACAGATGGATACGCAAATTTTACAATCAAGAGGTCATTCTTTGTATCACGCAAGATCATATGATAAGGAAAGAGGTACTTTTCTTGAACTTAAAAAAGCATTAAGTTTTTTTAAGTCTATTGAAGATAAAACACCCTTGGAAGAACAGTGGAAACTTTTTAAGGATTCTAAGGTTCATCTTTCAGGATGGGGAGGAGAAGGTACACAATTTGTTCCGTCTAAAAATATGCTTCCATCAGAAATAATTAAACAATCTATGAGAGATTTGGAATTGCAGATGAAATACACTCACGAATCGTCGTCGGCAGCAGATGCACAAGCCGACACCACATATGAAACTTTGTTGCATGTGAAGCCAATAGAAAAATATGCAAAAGAACAAACTTCAAAATCTTATGCAGAAGCAGGGATTTATTCAATGGACAAAACCAAAGAAAAACAACTCCCTGATCCTGTTTTTGTTGCACCTGAAAACATATTCCCAGAGATGGGTTATGGTTCTCACCCTGAAGAATTGATAGAACTTGTACAGGATGCAAGAAGCAAGATGGTGGAATACCTAACAAAACCCTATATTAGAGATCCAAAAATGGGGTGGGAAAGTGCTGATGATAAAGAGGGAAAACCAGTTCCAAAAGTTGTCAAGAATCCTTATTTTAGAGATATGAAAGAAGATGATGCAAGGAAATACGCGGAAGATCATATAAAAGCGACTTTCGATACACAACATTTGGGTATGTGGTGGAAAAACTTCCAACCCAAGCCTGGAGAGACCATTACAGCGAGAAAAGAAAGATTCGATAAGTGGTATATGGAACAGGTACAGAAATTATCCGATTCGGGTGTTGTGGGCAATGTTCATTTAGTTGATGGAATGGGTGGCGGTCATCATCATCTTCCAGCAGGGCAAGGTAATATGCCTGTTGTCGAGGCAATGAAATACTTGAAGAAAAAAGGATTCAAAGGGAGTGTTTCATCGGAAGGCTTTGGAGAATCACAAATGGGTGCAGATAGACAGATGTCCAAAACATGGGAAGCTATGGGTAATAGAATACATTCAGGCCATTGGGGTGGAGGAGCTCCTGGCTTTGAAGGCTTCGGGGCACCGACGAGGTGGACAGATATACACCAATCATATTTCGGTCAGACTCAATCACCATATTTTACATTTGGAAACTATTCACCAAGCAATGACTGGAGTTTATGGAGCCAAGTGCCAATGGAATAGAAAAGTTTTTATAATAAATTCCTATTTTCTTTATTTATGAGCAAAACAAACGAACATTTCATGAATGTGAAAAATGTTTATGATGATTTTTACAAATTTCTTTTAGTGAAACATGGCATGTTTCCAGTGAAAGATACTGAAATTGGTTACTGGGGTGTTAGTGTATCAGAAGAAGTACATGAAATTTTCAATAGGATTGAGCTTGAAAAATTTAACCATATCATTGATTTAGGCAGTGGAGATGGGAAAGTAGTAATGATAGCTTCTCTTTTTACAAAAGCTACAGGAATCGAATTTGATCCTTGGTTACATAACACATCTCTTGATATAAAAAACAAACTTGTGCATACTCCTCATGTAAATCGCGCTAATTTCATAAATGGGGATTTTATGGAACATAATTTATCGCAGTATGATGTTATTTTTATGAACCCTGATAAAAATGATGGTAAACTTACAGAAAAAATAAAAAATGAGTTTAATGGCAAGCTTATTGTTTACGGACCTCACCATAATCCCGATGGCATGGAAATTGAAAATAAATTTGACGTCAACGGAACTTACGTCTCAATTTATAATTTTAGTAAGAATGAATAAAAATTATAAAAAAGCCTCGAAGGAGGCTTAGAAAAATTATCTTTTCTTTTTTCTCTTTACAGCTTTTTTCTTCTTCTTGACAACTTTCTTCTTTGCCTTTTTCTTCACTGCTTTCTTCTTCTTGACAACTTTCTTCTTTGCCTTTTTCTTCACAGCTTTTTTCTTCTTCTTGACAACTCTCTTCTTTGTCTTTTTCTTCACTGCTTTTTTCTTCTTGACAACTCTCTTCTTTGTCTTTTTCTTAACAGCTTTCTTCTTCACTGTTTTTTTCTTCTTAACAACTCTCTTCTTTGTCTTTCTCTTGACAGTCTTCCTTTTCTTAGCTACCATGTTAATTAACCTCCTTCGTGGGTTGTGTTTATGAACACTAAGTGTATTTATTGATGTTCTAATATAAAAAGGTTTTGTTTTTTATTATCTAATCTGTGATAAATTAATAATAAATTCATCGAGGAGAAATTTGTTTATCTATTACGATTGTAATCTCACCTTTCACTTTTTTAGACATCTTGTCTAAAATTTCTTTAGAATTTCCATATATGAACTCTTCAAATTTTTTAGTTATCTCTCTACATATGCAAATATCCCTTCCAGGGAGGATATCTTTCATTACTTCAAGTGTCTTTGTTATTCTGTAAGGACTTTCGTAAATGATTGTTGTCATATCTGTATTTTTTATTTTTTCAAAAAACTTTTTCCTTTCCCCTTGTTTTTTTGGAACAAATCCTAAAAACATGAATTTATCTGTAGTGCATCCAGATGATACAAGTGCTGACAGAATTGCACTTGGACCTGGGATTGGGGATATTTTTATTCCTTCATGGACAGCTTTTTTGACAAGTTTGTACCCTGGATCAGAAATTAATGGTGTTCCAGAGTCTGATACAAGAGAAATTTCTTTGCCTTCTTTTAGTAAGCTGATTATTTTTTCTTCCTTTTTTGGTGAGGTGTGTTCATGATAAGAAGTGATTTCATTTTTTATGTCGTATCTGTTCATTAATTTTTTAATTCGTCTAGTGTCCTCTGCAAGAATCAAATCTACTTTCTTTAACGTGCTTATCGTTCTCTGCGAAACATCATCAAGATTGCCAATTGGTGTAGAGACTATGTATAACATAAATATAAAGAAAAAATATTAGTTTATTAATGTTGTGATAAAAAAAGATTATTTATCTTCTTCAGCTTTTTTGGAAGTTTTTTTCTCTTTAACTGGCTTTTCTTCAACCTTAGGATATTCCTTCACTTCTTCAACCTTTTCTTCAGGTTTTGGTTCTTCTTTAGGAGTTTCTTCTTCA
>Ga0075122_10002995_pt1 | contig 10837 bp, 10 predicted proteins | sample AntAceMetag02UKB_FD_69790 | JGI IMG/M metagenome (GOLD analysis project Ga0075122, IMG submission 69790) | Saline lake microbial communities from Ace Lake, Antarctica - Antarctic Ace Lake Metagenome 02UKB | ecosystem: Environmental > Aquatic > Non-marine Saline and Alkaline > Saline | place...
CTTTTGTTGAAAGATGAAAGGTTGATATTTCCAATAATCCTAATCCTGCAAGGATTTCTGCTATTTTTCTTTTTTGGATAGCGGTTTTGTCTTCTTCACCTATTGTTGAAATATCTGGAATTTCTGGTTCAAAATTATCATATCCATAAGCAATTGCAACTTCTTCTGCTAAATCAATTTCGTGTAGAATATCTGTTCTATATGCAGGGATTAGTGCCGTGTCTTTTTCTATTGTAATTCCCATTTTCTCTAAAAGTTTTCTAATTTCTTTTTCAGAAAGAGAAAGTCCTAATGTTTTGTTAATCTTTTCTATAGTGAATGGCATTTTCTCGGGTTCTAAGTTTGGAGATATCTCTGATTTTTTATCCTGAATTTCCATCTCATAAATTTTTCCACCAAGATCTGCGAATGCACAAACAACCATATTTAATGTTTTTTTAAGATATTCTGGATGAAATCCAGAACATTCAATGAAAACTGCTTTTGTTTTTTCTGATATTTTACCTGTTTTATGGGAATTAATAATTGGGGGCATGGAAAGTATCTCATTGTTAGCATCTTGGAAAATTGGGAATACTTCTGCATCTTTTAGAAGATTTCCATAATCTCTTCCAGCAGGATGCTGGCTTAGTATTTGTCTTCCGGTAATTTCTTTTGGAAATTCTAGGGGTTGGAATTTAATCTCTTCGGGTGGCAATGCCTTAAATGTTATTGGAAGTTTTATTGCTTCTAGTGGATAAATCCCTATTGCTAGTTTTTTTCTATTCCTTCCATAGCTTCCATGAAGTTTTTCTTGAATATCGATAATTTCCTTAATTTTTTCATTATTTAAACTAAGATTTTTTATAATTGCACATGCGGTAAATGGTCTTACTTGTTTTACAGATTTATCAATAATTACTTTATAATCTTTTTCGGGTTTTTCTGTTTTATATTTTTGAATCCCTGGGTTTTTTAAGAAGGTTAAAAGTGCTCTTTCAAATCCGGGTTGGGAAAGAAGGTCTGGTCTGTTTGGAAAAATTTCTACAGATAGTTTTGTTTCTGTAACTTCTTCAACGGGAGTTCCAAACATTGAGATTTTGTTTTGCATAGTTTCGTCTATTTTTCCTATTTTTGATTCAAGTTTTTGTTTGTTTAGTGTTAGAATTGTCATTTCATTTATCCCACACTTTAATATTTCTTAATTTATTTATATCATTTTTATACATGTCTCTTAGGTCATTAATTTTAAAGAATTCCATGATAATTCTATCAAATCCGGGTCCCCAGGCTAATATGGGAATATGTTTCCCAAAAATAGGTATTGTTACTTCAGGTCTAAACATCCCGGCTCCACCAAGTTCTACCCATTTTTTATGAACAGGATGAAATGCATCAATTTCTAATGAGGGTTCTGTGTATGCAAAATAAGCAGGCCTAATTCTTATTTTTTCATATCCCATTTTTGAGAAGAACTCTTTTAAATAGCCGAGAAGCTGACGAAAGTTTGCATTTTCATCTACTACTATGCCTTCTGTTTGATTAAATTCAAATCCGTGTGACCAGTCTACCGTTTCATTTCTAAAACACTTTCCTAATGCAAAATATTTTGCAGGGAATTCTTTATTTTTAGCGATTTCTATTAATGTTTGAACTGAAATTGCAGTTGTATGGGTTCTCATTAATACTTTCTTGGCATCTTTCTCGTTCCATTTATATCCCCATCCTTTTGATCCCTTTATTCCCCCCTCGTGTGCTGCTTTAATTCCCTCTACTATTTTTTCATCTGGAAGTTTAGCAATTTTATTCTTGATAAAAAAAGTATCTTGCATTTCTCTTACTGGATGATCTTGTGCAGTAAATAATGCATCAAAAATCCAGAATCCTGATTGAACCATGTTCCCAGTCATTTCTTTGAATCCCATATCTGTCCATATCTTTTTTGCATAATCCGTAGCAGGATTTACAAAATGTCTTTTTCCACCATAAATTTTGGGTATTGGAGAAGTAATATCATATCTTCTGAATTTTTTAGATTTCCATGAACCCGATTTAAGAATGTTTGGAGTTAAGGATTCAATCATATTTTCTGATTGAGATAAATCTGATGTTATTAGGGTTTTACCTAATTCTGTAGGTTCAAATTCTACTAATTGTTTGTTTTGAATATCAATAATATTTTTTCTTGATTGAATATTTTTTAATGCAAACTGTTCTTCTGGTTGCAATTCATTCATATCTTTTGGAAGGGTTTCTAAAAATAATTCTTCAAGAGATTTTTTTGCTATTTCTTCTTTTGTTCCGGATAAAAGTAAATTTCCATTTACTAGATTAATAAGCGCTTTCTTTTTTAATGCCCCAAGTGCGGCTTTAAATTCATTATCATTTAATTTCGATTGTTTTTGAGCATCTTGTAGGGATATTGATTTATTGTCTGCAACTAAATTTATCAATCTTCTTTCTGGAAGTCCATTTTTTTGATAATGAAGTCCATTAACTCCCAGTTCAATTATTTGTTGACTAGATTGTTTTATCTTTACTGCTTCTTTATTTGATAAGAATTCTAATGCTCTTAAAAGTGCAACTTTATCCAACTCTGCAAGTTTTTCATTTAAATTATCTAATGTTTTTTCATTTAAGTGAGGAATTATTTTTCTTTCATTTGGCGAAAGGGATTCAATAATTTTGTTTATATCTTGTTTTTCTGGCATATTTTATTTAGGTTTTGTTTATTTTTAAAATCTACTGAGTTCTATCTAGTATTTAATTTTCTAGTAAGTCGTTATAAGACTTACTTTAGTTAAAAAAGAAGAACTCAAAGTTAAAACTAGTTGCAATGTTTTGAAATTGGCTAGTTTTTGTTTTCATGTTATTAAAATGAGTAGGGAGTATTTAAGTTTTACTTGAGAGAATTAAAGTATTTTTTTGCGGCAATTGTCCATAATTGAGGATCATTGTTACCTTTTTTAATTTCTTCCTGTATCTCAAATATTTCTGGATCTGTATCTAAAAATTTCATTACTCTTTGAGTTATTTCTTGAGGTCTTTTTAATCCAAATTTTTTAGCCCCCGCATGGATTATTGCTTGTTCAAATGGCCATACTGTTGATGAATGGTAATTTTCTTTTATTTCAGATTTTTTTTCAGGACTTAAGGCCCTATATCCCACTGGTGTTTCTAATATTTTTGAAACTTCTACTATTTTGTTTAGGTTTTCTTGAGAAATATCTTTGGGTTCTAAATAAAATAAAGAGTGTAATAAATCTGAGCTTATTGCAGATATTGGTCCTTCTTTATCTATTGCTAGGTAAAATATTCCTGTTTTGGGATCATACAGGTCTTTTAATTTTTCACTCATTTTTTCAGCAATTTCTTCTAAGTTTTTTGATTCTAATAATTTTGCAGCAGCTCTTAATCCTTTCATATTTTGAATATGTGCTAAAGTGTAAATTACTGGATAAATTGGTTGCCCTTGTTTTCTGGATACTATATCTGAATCTTTCCAATAGGTAACGTTTAGTGCAAATTTTTCAGCTCCGCAAAATTTTGGATCTTCAATAAATGCATAATCTTTTAGATGAGATAAAATATATTTTGTTGCACTTTCTATGCTTCTTCTTTTTATTCCTGCTAAGCTTTTGTCTCCTGTTTGTTCTTTGTAGAATTCATGTCCAATTAAATAAAGGGCAGTTGTATCGCATGCATTAAATTCTGTTGAAAGTCCTTTAAATCCTATTGCGGGATATTCATGAAAAATCTTTCCTTTTTCTTCACCATTAAAGGCGATATTATGACTTCCTTGTCTTAATTCGCAAAATAAAAGTTGATTTTTTAACATTTCCGTATTATTCATTAACATCGCTGAAAGAATACTATCTCTTGGAAAATTTCTTGGAAATCCTGGTAATCCTGCATTATAAAGTTCAAAATTATGATATTTTGCTTTTAATCTTTCCACAGAGTTCATTAGGTTTTTAGGTTTTTAAATAAATATGTTTTTGTAATACTTTTATCTAAGATATACTTATATTTTTCATAAAATTTTGTTGTTTTAATTTTATTTTTGGTTAAGAACTTGATTATAAAATTTGAGGTAATTTTGAGCCATAATTTCTTTACTAAATCTTTGTTCCATATCTGCTCTACAATTTCCGGGCTTTATGTCCTTTATTTTTTCTAATTTTGTGATTATTTCAGAAACTAAATGATCCTCATTTAATTTATGGTCTTTTTTGTTTATCCATTCAGGATCAATAACATATCCAGTTTTTCCATTTGTAACTAATTCGGGTATTGCTCCTGTATTTGTTCCAATAACAGGAGTTCCTGTTGCCATACTCTCTATCATAACAAGGCCAAACGGTTCTTCCCATCTATTCGGTTGTAAGACTGCAGAGGCATTTCCATAAAGAATTGCTTTTTGTTTGTCATTTACGGGGCCTATAAAAAATATATCTCCTTTATCAAGAACTTCTTCTCCATTATTTATTTTTTTAAGTATGCTATTTTTTATTTCTTCTTCTTTTTCTCTATTTTTGTCATTAATTGTTAAAGAGATCCAAGGTTTAACTTTTTCTTCATAAAATTGTTTATAATGATCATGTACTTCTCCTGCAATAATTAATGGTTTTCCAGTTTTTATTGCAGTTTGTACTGCTAAATCTACTCCCTTTTCAGGACATATTCTTCCTAACCAGAGCAAGTAATCTTGTTTTTTTTGTTTAAATGGTAGTTTTTCTAATGGCAGTCCATTATAAATAAAATCGTCTACTCTTATTCCAGCTTCTTTTTCATATTTATTTTTATGAGAAGAACTAATACAAACAAAATGAAGGTTTCTCTTTTGTTTTTGCAATTCTCTCCATTCAGCATATAATTGTTCTTTTTCAGGAATAATATCTTCGTGGATTGTTGCTATTAATGGGAGACCTTTTTCTTCAATTTTTTCAATTCTTCTTTTATATTCTTCTGAGTTAATTAGGAATTTTCCTGGATGATAATGAAGAATATCCACATCATTGTCTAATGCAAATTCAAGAGTTTTGTTAAAATGTTTTTGGTAAGCTTCATCTGATCTTACCATTTTTCTTTCAACCCCATTATGGTTTGTTGCCCAAAGAGATTTACTAACTGTAGGAATTAATGTTCCAAATTCACCCAAATCTGAATCTCCTGAAGCTGTAACATATGATTCATGTCCTGCTTCATGATAGGCATGATTTAATGCATCAATTATTCTTTCAGTTCCTGCATATTTTAAATTTTTAGAAACTTCGATGTCGATGGGGGCACATTGAAGTATTTTTAACTTTTTATTCATATTTTGATAACACACTTTTGGGATTTAGTTATGGCAGGAATAATTTTATTTTTCCAAGTTTCTTGAGCTTCTAGGAGTGTTTTATAATTTTTTTCAACATTTTTTGCATATTCTTTTAAGACTTTTTGACTAGTGTTTAATAAAGGATAATTAAAAAGGGTTGCTAATTTTTCAGTGGGTTCTTTAATTTTTTTAATCATTGTTTTTATTTTATCTTCTTTTTCTGCTTCAGTTTTCGAATTCATTTTAATCAATATTGGAGCATATTGTAACCATCCTATTATTGATTCTGCAAATCTAGATTTGCTTTCATTTGTGATTGGTATCATTTTTAATTTTTTTGGGAATTTTTCTTGAAATATTTCAGGATACATATTAAATGGATCATGAAAAATAAATGAATTTACTTCTATTACAACTGCATCTTTTAATTGTAAGCTAAAAATAGTATCTTCTCCTCTTGCTTCTTTCGGTGTAAAAAATATTGGGATTTTACCCTCTCTAACTGAATTTAAATTTATGCCCATATTTCCTGCAAAGATATGTTTACCACATTTTCCTTCTTTTGCTTCAAAGGGCCTTATGGGGGTTAGGATTTCTTCTTCATTGAGATATTTTATCTTATTTATTAAATTAAAAAACGAATCTTTAGTTATGAATTCATTTCCTATTTCAAGTGCCTCTCCAAGCTTAGTTCTTATTTCTTTGGGAATTTCATTTTCAAAATCTGAGGGTATTGGAGACAAGTGGCCAATGTAAGGTCCTCGAGTTATGTCTGCTCCAGAAGTAAGTGCCTTAATGTGGGGATTAAAAAAATCTAGATTTTTCCATACTATTTCTTTATTTTTTAATTTTATGGGGATAAATGGAGCTTCGTCATCATCAATACATATCGCAATATCCTGATTATCTAAAAGAGCTAAGAAAAGTGCACAATTTCTTTGTCTAGAATATCTTCTACCTACAAATAATTCATTGACAATTTTTTTATTAAGGTTTAATGAATTGATAAGTTTATTTCCTATCTTTTTTCTATCTTCTGATGTTATGTATGTTACTTTGTTCACTATTTGTTCAATATTTGAATCTAGTTTAAAGTCTTCTATTTTGGTGTTTTGATATTTCGTATCTATAGCTAGATAAATAGAGAAATCTTTCGGATTATGTCCGTGAAATATTGCATTTTCTATAAATGCCTTTACAACTTCCTTTATTCTGGGTCTTCCTGTCGGAATCGTTAATGCTATTTTCATATTTCGTGGGGGGTTCACTCTCTTCCATTTTTGTTTATTTTATATTGTTTATTTTATGCATATAGATTGCTTTTTAATTCTTTCTATGAATTTCTGGTAGAATTGTAAAGGCTATTAACTATAAATAATTTTGGGGTATTAAGAATATATTAATTAAATTGATTCTTCTGCTTCTTTTGCTTGTTTTGTAGAAGCTTTTAGGGTTAAGAAAAAACTCATTATATCCTGTTTTGTGTTTGATGTTTTTGGATAAATGATTATTTTTGTATTTGTTCTTTTGCATAATTGTATATTTTGAATTATTCTAGCAAGGATAATTGCTTTTTCTTTTTTTGGAAGTTTTTGTATTTGTTTTATATCAATTCCCATTTTTATTTTATTTTTTGTTGCAAGTTTGCATAATATTTCATTTAATCCAGAATCTCTTTGTTTTAGTTTGTCTTTTCTGTCATGAAGTTCTGGTGAGAGAAAAATATCTACATCTTTATTTTCAAGTATTTTTCTATTAAATTCTTCATCTTGAGCTTGAACTATGATTGGTTTGTTTTCTTTTTTTAGTTCTTGTATTTGTTTTCTTGCTTGATTTAGGTTTGAGGTGGTTATCATTGTTGGTTGTATGTTAAAAATAAGGGAAGAATGTTTATAATGGTTTTTATGAGTAAACTTATTCAACCTTTTTAAAATAATTTGGATTTATAGGAAAATATAGTCCCTTTTCTTGAAATAATGCAGATAGAGTAGTGTCTAGATTAATAGATCTTAAATATTCCTTTGTAGACAAAACATGTACGTCTCCCCCTAAATAAATCATCCTTCCTATTCCCGTATTTTGTAATTCTTCTGGAAACCCCGCTGAATCAATAAAAAGCTGTTCATCTCCTTCAAGATCTGTTTCTAGAATCAATTCTTGGACAGTCATATCTAAATTGGCTTTACTAATTCCCCTGATTGGTAGCATTATGGTGGGAGATTCTTCTTTCATTTATTATAATTCTTTTTCTAAGAACTTATCATAGTTCCTATAAAATGTTTGTTATTTAGAATTTTATCTAAGTTCTTTAAATCTGTTCCTGCAATATAGGTTGTTATATTATATTTTTTAATTACCTTGGCTGCTGTTTGATCTAATGCAAAATGTTGTCCTGGTTTAAATTCTACTTTTTTAGCCATCGTTAAAAAATCTTTATGAGATATTTCTGGAATAAATTTTGCTGAACGGAATTTTTTAGGGTTTTTATCATAAAGTCCTTTTACGTTTGTTAGATTTATAAAATCTGTTTTAAAATAATGAGCTAATTTTGCAGCTGTTGAATCAGATGTTTGATTTGGAGAATATCTAAGAGCCCCACAAAAAACAAATTTATGTTTTCTTAAAAGTCCCTTAATCTCTTTCATGTCCATTGGTATTCTTTCGTTAACGTCTTCATCAAAAAAATAAGTCATAAATCTAGCATTTAGTCTTGTTGATCCTATTCCTAGATAACTTTGAAAAATTTCTTTTCTTTTGGTCTTTTGGTCATCTAATCCTTTAATATAATTTCTAGCTGTTTGACCGCCTCCACAAACAATTATGAATTTATATTTTTTTGAGTTTTTAATTATAATTTTTTTAAAATCTTCTAATAAAATATTATTTATTTTATTCGGAATTATTAAACTTCCTCCAAGACTTATCACTATTATTTTTTTACCCATTTTAAATTGTAAATAGTTTCGTATCCGTTACTTTGAAAATCTTTAATCTTGCTCCAGCATCTAACCAACCATGAGCATAGTTTAATGCACCATATGAATTGACATAATCTTTGTTTTTTTCAAAGTGTTGAGAATCATCTAAATAACATTGAACCATTAAAATTATTTCATCTGCTTCTTTCTTTTTTCCCTTTGCAATTGCTTTTTTTGCTATTCCTAGGGCTTTGCTTGTTAAATTATAATATTTAGTTATCTTTGATTTGGTTATTTTATCTTGTTTCATGTTTTAAATAGTAAAGTTTAGTTTAAATATATTTTCTAATGGAGATTTGGCAACATGGGGTTTCTAAAATTGGGATTAAAAAATAAGGGTTGAAATATACTCTTTGGTGATATTATTATTAAATTACCTAAATGATTTAAAAAAGAAAATGGCTATTTAATTAAAAGAGGAATTGGGGGAGGAGAAATCCTCTCTTTGTTTTTATAAATTGTTATTTTGTTATCTTGGGGCTCTAGAGTAGCTTACAATTCGGTTTATTATGAATCTTGAGCCTACAAACTCAGAGATTATAGCAGAAATAACCAAATCTCCAACGGCAGCCTTTAGGATTCCTCCTAAAACTGGAATTCTTGATTCTTTTGAAAAGTTATTTATTAGCGCGGTTATTTCATTTTCTCCTAATGAAACTTTTGTGCCATTCATTCTATTCCTTTTTTTGATTAATATATTTTTTCCAGGACCCGAACATTCAATTGATTGGATTGAGGGGTCTTTTAAGAAAGCTTCTAAATTTCCCAAATTAAATCCTTCTGGTTTTGGTTGAGCTACTGGTTGAATTGTTTTTACTATTTCAGTTCTGGTAGGAGTTTGGGTCTGTGCTTGAGATTGAGTAGGTATTTGCATTGATTTTTGCATCCCTTTTGATAAGCTTCCTTTGGGTTTTTGAGGTCTTCTAGGTTGTAATCGTTTTGGGGGTGATTTTCTTAATCTTGTTGATAAAGATCCTTCAACCCTTTGAGTCATTCCTAGTATTCTTTCAGGAATTTTTAAGGGAAGTCTGGGGGCCCCTAGAGACCTTCTAATGGGAATTATTTTTTCTTTTGTAGGCGTTTTAATTATTTTTCTAAATGCTTGTTCGGGAGTTAAGTATGGTTGAAAAAATTTGTTTTTTAATTTTTCAACCTTAATTCTTTTTATAGTTTCTTCTTCTTCGATTGAATTTCTTAATAATTCCTCTGTAAATTTTTTTAGAAAAATAATTCGCTCTAATGGATTAAGTTGTTTTAAACTAGTCATTTAGATTCTTGGAAGAGGTCTTGATCTAAGTTGTCCTTCAACAGGTTTTGGTTCTGGTTCTGGTTGAGATCTTCTCCTTATTCTGTCCTCCATTAAAAGAATTCCCTTGGCAATTGTTTTGTTTTGGTCTAATAATGAATCTAGTTTTTTAATAAATTCTTTATCTTCTTTTCTGTCTTCTTTTTTCCCATTTTCATGTTCTCTTGTAGGATGCGTTTCAACAAAACTTTTTGCTGAAATTTCAAATAATTGTAATAATTTTGACATATTTGTAGACAATCCATCAAATTTTATAACTAAATTTGTTAAAACTTTTTGTAAGCTTGTAAAATTATCAATTAGAGTTTGTTCAAGTTCTGCTTTACTCATTTTTTTTGTTTTAGTCCCTTCTTTTTTTGTCATTTATTCACCTTATTAAATTGAGGAAAAAGGAATTTATAAAGTTTTGTTAGAATTTAATATTCTTTTAGAATGGGGACAGGGGGAATTTAACCCCCATCTCCTGCTCTGGAGGCAGGAATACTAAACATTATACTATGTCCCCTTAAAATACTTAGGAATCTTGCCTAATTCTTGTTTTTCTAATATAATTATCTTATTTTTACCTATTAAAAAACTATCTTTTTTAGGTTTTTTGTGACATATTAAAATTCCTAACCTACAAGAGCAATCTTCTAGGTATTTATTTAATTGTCTTATTTGAGATATTGAAATGTCCTTACATTGATAATCTTTAATTTCTATTATGATTTTTTTATTTTTTCTTTCTAGAATTATATCCACAATACCTCTTTTTGTTTTAACTAATCTACTTACATTTCCATATCCTGATAGATTTATTGCTATTTTTTCTTCAAAATCTTTTGCTCTTTGTTTTATATGTTTGAGTGATGCCCCGTAAAGTTTTGTTCTTTCGAAAGGATATTTAATTCCCGATTTTTTATAGGCCCTATATATTCCCCCTTTGAAAATTTCTTGAACATGAGTTTTACAATTTTTATTTATCTCTCTTTGGGTTGCAATCTTATTTTGTTTTATATATTTAATAACTTTTCTTTCTATCTTTCTTCTTCTTTTTTCGTTTCCAGTTATTCTCTCTATGCCTGCTTGTTTGTATAAATTTTTCATCTTTCCAAAAAGTTTGTGAGGATATGCTTTTGTTTTGCTTATTAGTTCTGGGATTGTTATTTCAGGGTTTTTTTGGATTTCATTTATTAATAATTTTCTTTTTTTATCTGCAGATAATTTATATGATTTATCTCGGGGGTATTTTATATTGGCTAATTGATA
>Ga0075122_10002999_pt1 | contig 10830 bp, 8 predicted proteins | sample AntAceMetag02UKB_FD_69790 | JGI IMG/M metagenome (GOLD analysis project Ga0075122, IMG submission 69790) | Saline lake microbial communities from Ace Lake, Antarctica - Antarctic Ace Lake Metagenome 02UKB | ecosystem: Environmental > Aquatic > Non-marine Saline and Alkaline > Saline | place...
GGTAAATTAGCCGGCAAACTTGTTCAAAGCCTGTTAAGGGAAATGAATGTAGACCAATCAGTCAAGAAAGCAGTTGGGGTAAAAATACCTGTTGAAGAAGTAATTGGCACTTTTATAACATATTTCATATATTTTGTAACTGTAATCATGGCATTAAATCAAATTGGTTTAACGACAGATGTACTGAATATCATCTCCGCTGCAGTTATGGTGATAATTATATTGTCAATTTTTTTGGGAATAAAAGATTTTATTCCAAATGCCATAGCTGGTATAATGATTCATAATAAAGAATTTCTACATGAAGGAGATATTATAAAATTGGACAATATAGAAGGAAAAATTACACATATCAATCTGATTGAGACAAGAATAGAAACAAAATCTGGTGATATTATTAATGTTCCTAATTCTAATTTAACAAAGAGTAATGTTGTTAAGAGGAAGAAAAGTAGAGGAAAATGAAACCTATATTATTCATTATCTGTGGAAATATAGGAACGGGTAAAACAACTACTGCAAATTATTTAAGCAAAATTGTAAAAGCTCCTGTTGTGTCTGTAGATCAAACAATAAATAGAATTTTTGAAAATCCATCCAATAAGGATAAAGATATTCCTTTTAATGAATTTGAGTTGAAAATTTGTTATAATACATTTGCATTAATCACTGAACACATGCTAAAATCGGGAAATTCTATCATTGTCGATGGTGCATTTGCCAAGAAAAAACAGAGGGATTTGCTAATTTCAATTGCAGAAAAACTGAAAATGCCATATTATGTTCTGTATGTAACATGTCCTGATGAGATAATAAAGAAACGCTCTTCAGAAAGGTTCTCTAAAAAAGAAGGAGTTGGATGGAAAGCCCATTTAAGATTGAAAAAAGAATACGAACCCCTCAATATAATACATGAAATCATTGACACATCAAAAGATGTCGAGAATCAGCTAAAAACTTTTGTCAAATCATTTCTAACATAGAAACAACATTCCAAAGTTGTGTGCGAGTATAAGGTTCTATATTGATATCATCTGTTAAGTCATCGAGCTCGTGTAATGCTTTATTTACTCTAAGAGAAATTTCAATATCTTCTTTTAATGCCACTAAAGTCGCTTGGATTTTGGTTTTAACATTTTTTGTGATTGTTGTGTCAGTACTCATCTCTTCAAGGGCTTTTATAACTTCATGTATTTTATCCATTTTACTGTACCTACTTAAGCTTCTCCATGACTTCTTTCTGTAACTCAGAAGCTTTTTCTTTTATTTTTTTTTCCTGTTTTTCTATAGAATTAACCTTCATATTAAGCATTTCTTCTTTTGATTTAAGTTCTTTTTCAAGATTATCTTTATTTGCTGAAATCATTATATTTCCAATAATTTTATAAGAATTTTCTGTTGTTTTTAATTCGTTAAGAGCAGATTCGATTTCAAGAATTTGAGTTTGGAGTAATTGTCTTTGATTAAGAAATTGATGTGCATTTTGTTCCAATTGTGTCAATTGAGAAATTTTCTCCTCAGTTTCTTTTTCCATTTTCAACACCCTCATATACTGTGAATAATTTTGTTATTGAATTGAAAGCAGCTCTTAATGCTGTTGAATCTTTTGCTTTAATATTGATCATTAGTTTGTTATTTTCTTTTTCTACAGTCACTGAAGATCTATCTTGTGCAGATTCTTGTTCTTTGAACAAATCAAACAAATCCTCATTTTGATTGTCAACATAAATTTTCGTTGAATAATTCATCTTGCTTTGACTTTAGTGGCGGATTCTCTTGGTTTGAAGAGAATTTTACAACCGCAAAACGGACATCTTACTTTCTTTCTAAGAAAATCTGATGTTACTTTTTTATTGCATTCAAAGCATTTGTATTCTACCATTTTCAGTCCCCTTTCTTGTCTTCAGGTTCTTCCTGAGGCTCATCAACCGCTTCTGGTTCTTCTGTTTCCTGTTCGTTTGCCTCTTCTGTCGTTTCTTCCTTAGGCTCTTCTTCTGCTTCAGAAGCTTCTTCAGTTGTTTCTTCTTCAGCAGTTTCATCTGCTTCTTCAGCTTTTTCATCAGATTCTTCTGAAGATTCCTCTTCTACAGCAGATTTATCTTCAGGAACAAAATTGTCCTTATATTTTTGACCTTTTTCCTGCTTATCATCTTCAATAATGATATTTTCATCTATTTTTTCTTCTTCAACTTCTTTTTTGATAATCGATTGTTTCTGGTCAGAAGCTACTGTATAAGCTCTTCCCGTAAATTTTGCATTACATTTGGTACAAAACCAAATACCTGCAGAAATTCTTCTTGCCCTTACCTTTTTACAATAAGGGCATAAATGACTTTTTCTCTGAGTATGTTCAATCTTACCTACAATATGTCTTGAGGTTCTTCCATATCTTGGGCCTAAACGTTTAATTGAACCCATATCTTTTGAAATTCCCACTGTGATTCCTCCTTAAATATAATGGTGGGGCTGCCCGGAAATTCGCAGACCCTACGAGATCTGATTCGAACCGGGGTTACCTGGTCCCAAACCAGGAAGGATAGCCAAGCTACCCCACAGCCCCATGAACAAGTCGTGAGAATTGTGAGCCATATAAAAAGGTTTCGCTTTTAAAAAGAGAGAAAAAAGAGTTTTTAGAGAGTTTTTTAGAGAGTCATTAAAAAAGCAATATTTATATAGTAGTAGTAACTAAGAGTGTAGTAATAAGTATATTGATATTAGAAAAAATGCCAGACAAAAAATTCGAAGATGGGCTTAAAGAGTATTATGGTCTTATCGATAGAGATAAGCAACGTGTAAGAAATGAAGAAATTAAAGGATTAAAGGAAGATGTTGATGACAGCTTTGTGAATTATTTTATCAATAAAAATGGCGCTCATAAGAAAAATAATAAGAGAGCAAAATCATATTTCTTAAAGGGAGAAAACAAACATGATGAGGGTGAAGATCTTATAAATCATCTTGTAGTTGAACATATAGGTAGGAGGTATAAGGATAAAAATCATACATCTTTGTATAAGGAACACCCCCATATGACAGAATCTTATGTAAATCAAGTTCTTAGTAAACATGGAGTTAGTTATGAACATTTGTTGAAAGAATTAAAAGACCATGAAGGATCTATAAAAGATCTCCTTAATGATGATAGATCTGTATTAAGAATGCTTCTTAATGAACTTCCAAGATATGAACATGATGAAGAGTATAAAGTGACTACATTAAGACAAGACTTGTTAAGAAGAGAACAGGATGGTGATAATCTTTCTCATGCTAAAGATTTTTTCAAATCTACAACAGGTGAAGGTTTGGAAGAAAGAGTAAGGCTAGATGAAACACTCGGACTCTTGGGCCAGTATAGAACCGAAGGAGATAGATTCACAGATCCAATATTAGAACAATACGCTAATAGATTCATAAATCCAGAACTTAAAAAGAGAGAAGGAAAACTTAGAAAACTTGTCGACGATAGTTATGACAAGAATGAACAAAATAAACAACAAGCCGCTTAATTTATTTCTTCATTACTTTTATTAAAAATATTCTGCAGAAAGTGATTGCAGGAATAAACATAAGTGCTGTAACAATGACCCAAGTTAGATATCCTATATTGCCAAAAGTTATCCAGTTAATAAATCTTGAAATGACGTCAATGGCAATGAAAAAAACAACAACTACAATAAAAGATGCAAGATAATCTAAAGAGAATGCATTTCTGAAAGTCTTTTTGAAAACTTCTCTGAAATTGTTATTTCTAAGTATAGATAGGCTATAAAGCAGAAAATAAATGATAATCACAGAGATAATAACAAGGAATGCATTGATAGTTCTTTCATTCTGGAATAATGTTGAGAAAGACCATTTTAACGAAATCACAGCTAGTAATATAAAAGCTGCATAATATACACCAAAAACATAAGTGAACCTTAAAAAGAATTTCCTAAAATTTAATTTTTTGATAAATTTATTTGCATAATACCAGTTAAGTGCAAATGCTGAAGAAGATACAACAAAAACGATTATTACATATATAACAGATATCCAGAGTATTTCCTTAAAAATCGTATTAAATTGTGCATATGCCTCTAATGAAACACCAAATGGTGCCCCCGATCCCAAACCAGCTGTAAGTAAAGATGGGTTAGCAGTGATTATATCCCCCATATTAGTTAATCTTGGAGCAAGTGCTGAAAATCCAAGATAACTTATAAATGTATAAAGAAAAATCAAAGCTAAATCTAAAGATGAGGTTAAAGCTAATAGCTTTGGTTTTTTTATCATTCTATGGAAAGAATCCAAAAAAGTTTTATGTATCAAGGTACCACCTTTGCTGCATTAGAGAACTCTGTATGCACTCTTGGGTTTGTTTCGTCTCCCTTAATATAACAATAAGATACTTTCCCACCAGCTTTCTCTGAATCTCCTTGCCAGTCTGCAGAAGGTGTAGTAGGATTACAATAACATTTGTCTTTATCTATTATTTTCGAATTTTCTTCTGTTGGATTGTCTAAATGTCTTGTTGCTTCGCATGCAGGTTCATCTACGCAGTTATCTCTATAACAATAAATATAATCGGAATCTATTGGGCATGTTCCATCTCCGCATTTACATTTCGTTTCCGACCCATGCCATCTAGAAGCTGGTAAACATTTTCCTATATTTGCTGAATCTGTGGGCGTTGCTGTGAATGTTATTTCATATTCTTCTTCAATTCCTCCATTAACAATTGGATGAAGGAAGTCGATTCTTGATTGATCAGCTTCGTCAGAATAATGTAAGCTAACCATTAATTTGAATTGTCTTCCTTCTGATGATGTCTTTTTGACAACTAGTGTTTGGGAGCTTCTACTATTCGCCCAATCCGGCTGTCCGGAAACAACTATCTTTTCATCGTCTACAAAGAATTCAAAATAACCGTCATAAGACTCCTTTCCATATTTGTGAGAGGGATTTGGGATGTTTCCATCAACTAATATTTCCACTCCTTCCGTTGTCGTTATTTCTATAGTTGACCTTGAGAAATCTTCTGGATCATTTTCGACTGTTACTCTCACATCATTTTCTAAATTTCCACTAGCAACAGCACTAAATCCTTGTGTGGTTGTTGTAGAAGGTGTGGTTGATGCAAACCAACTACTTTGTACAACTAGATTCATATCAGCAAAAATTCTATCAAGTTCGTGAGTGCCGTCATTTATTATCATAAATTCTTTTCTTCCCCCTATGACATTAGTTACTCCGTCTGCCTTTACTTCTGCCTTTAACCAAACATTTTTGTTTTCTATTGGTTTTGCTGTTGGGTCATTTGGATTATATCCCGGACTTCGTTTTATTACTTGACCGTCTAATATAATCTTATCTCCGATTCTGTAATTTCCGTATGTACTTCCTAATGCAATTCTTGGAGCAATTCCTCCAAAAGATGCAAATCCCCTATCACCTATATCAAATTGGCAAAGGAATTGCGCCATCATTATGTCAAAATTACATGTAGCTGGGACTCCCCCAACAAGTGTGATTCTTTTAGTTTGCATTTCTGTAACCTGCTGACCTTGGTTATTTCTATAAATATATGTGACTACTAATTTATCATATCTAACACCTGCATTGGGAATTTCTATATATGCATCTTTGCTCCACATTTCTCCATTACGTAAATTTCCGCTTACTCCTGTCGGAGCTGAAAGTTCCACTCCTGATCTAAAACAATCACATTCTCCAGTTGGGGTGTTGCATGTGTTTTCCGCAGAACAAACTAACCTAGCAGTAAAGCTCATATCAGCTCCAGCTATTATGCCCATATTAATGTGATAAATATATGTTGCACGACCGTTAAAAGGTGAAGAAGTAATGAATCTTCTCGTGGCAGGATGTATGAATATATCTGATTTTATGGGTATGCTGCTAGTTGCAAGAGAAAATAAATTTTCCATTTCCACATTCCAATCTCCTGTAAATGCCGCTATGCATGCACTATGTAATAAAGTTCTTTCTGAAAATAAACTCCTGAACATTTGTGTTGTTCCATATCTACTTTTGACCGAATTTGCTACACTACTTCCTGCAGAATTCATAGCTGCAAAAAATCCCCCTATGCCAGGAGATTCATCTTGAGGTCTTTGTTCACCAGAGCCAATGCTTAATTTAGCGGAGAAAAACTTTCCACCGCATCTTATTACATCATAAACAAGATCACATATGTATTGTGTAATCATTGTTTTGCAAAATCCAGCGGTTGCATTTCCTGTCATTAGTATTTCTTCGAAACACTTTCTAGTTCCATCTGCCATATTTCTATAATGAATTAAATATTGTTCCAATGCTGGCATACATCCACACTGAGCAGATCTTATTAAACTTGAAGTAGGATCAATAACATATTTTCCTTTGTATCCATCTATATAAAATCCTAAACACCTATCATTCATCTCAGCTTTATATTCAGCTTCGCTGTCATAGCCGTTCACTTTATCAACTTTAAACGGTAACCCATTATTATCATAATAAAGTTCAACAGTCTCTAATTGTTTATTTGGATCGGAGATTATTTGTCCATTTTCATAAATACAATCTCCTTTTGAATCTCTTAAGCATGATGCTTGTTCATCGAAGAATGCTTCGTATATTCCTTTTTCAGTACCTTCTGGTTGGCTCGGATTAATTATATAATAACAACCAGTTGTAGATGGATACTCCTTATTGTAATTATGATTATCACAACAATGACCTGTTTTGTGAATTATATCTTCCATGTCTCCAGGATTTGCTTTGCAGACACCGTCGACAGTATCAACAAACTTCTCAAAGAAATTTTGTTCAGATTCATTAAAAGAATATTTGTAAATATCATTTATACTCAAACATGCAGGCCTCCATTCATAATGATATTGGCTTTTACAATTATCATGTCTTTCATCCTTAGTTTCATAATAAGTTGGAAGGGATTTTTCTGTGCAAGCACTATCCCTGTGTATTAAATTTTTGTCATCGCTATCGCCATCTCCTTCATCATAAACAAAGTAATCTCTTTGTCCCAAAGTTCTTGTATACTCCTGAACAGATGGGATTGCTGGACAGAATATTCTATCAGATACCCAGCTGTTTGTTCTTTTCATTTTTTCCGTTGAAATAATTGAACCCCAACAAGAATTGCAATCATCTGCGTCATCTCTGCCATCGCATTCAGTCGGCAGGATTATTGAATCACCATCTTTTGGAACAAATCTTGTTCCTGCGTATTTCCAGCATGCAAGTTTCTGCTTAACTGAATAACCATAATATACCACAGTTGTTGCTAAACTTGAATAAAAAACAACTTTCCTAACATCTTGTACTACTTCTATAACATCATCTAAAGTGTCAACTGTTCCTTCAAGAAAACCTACAGCTTTTTTCAAAAACTTTTTTGGTTTTGCTACATCGAGGCGTTTATCTAGTGGGATTGAAACCGGAACACATTTAATTTGTCTTCCAACAGAAGGCTGGCCAAAATTATCAAATTTATAATTTAGTTCCATCTCCATCATAATTTCTAAATTATTATAATCTGCGAGTTCTTCTTCTGTACCAGGATATCTTTTCAAATTAACTTTCACAGTGCCCATATCCAAATCATTTTGATACATGTTTATGAAACTGCCCCTGTCTATCACCAACATTCCAAGTTTGTATGCTTCTTCATCCATTTGGCTAAGAACAGAATTTGAAGGCAGTCTAAAATCTGGTTTGCCGACTATTCTTGCCTGCATTTCATCTCCTGGACCTTGCCATTCGAGTTTATAATTAAAACCGAATCCACCAATACCTTCAAGAAGATGATTAGGGATTATCACATTCGGTGTAACTGTTTGGAAATCGACCTGCCAGTCCCCACCATAATCACATGTAGTCAAAATAATTCTTGCTGTTCTCGTTTCTGAAGTTCTGCCAGCTCTGTCAATGGCTACAACCATTATGTTATTAACCCATGCAGGGACATTTGTAAAGACTCTTTCCGTGACATTTCTTCCAAATACTTGTTGATTTGTGAATCTTTGACCCATGTATGTTTCATCTATAAATTTTTTCGAAAGGTAAACATCTATTGCAAAACTTCCATCATCTCCTGCTACAGTTATATACTCTCTTTCGCCTTCAAACAATAATCCAATCTTTTGTACTATTGAAAGAAAATCAGCATTCCATGAACCCTTTGTTGAAGTTTTATTGTTTACATAAACAACTACTTTAGCTCCAGGTTCTGTTGTGCCTTGGATTCTTATTTTGTCAACATATGAAGGACCTAATCTGTTTAAATCACCTGGGTCAGTTTCGAGTGGTGGATTTTCTGTGTCTATATATGAATTAAATTCTTTAACTATCCTGTTTCCTGCTTTGTCTGTAAAAACAAACTGCACGTTGTAATTTCCATCACCGTTTGAAAAAGAAATTGACTCTGATATTGTGCCGGCCATGATGTTTAATGTATTTGTAAGAATTGATTCCTCTCCCCTATAAGACATGTATACATCCAAAACAACATCTTCATCTGTCGTGCCGTTTACATCAAATACTTGTTGAAGATACTCTTCCGGAAGAGAATTAATGTTGATTGAAGGATAAGTTAAATCAAGATTGATAGTGAATGCTTCTGATTTTGAATCTGATCCAAGTTCTGTTGACACTGTAAGTTCGTTTGCAAGGTCAGGATCGAGTTCAATTGCTGTAAAAGTAAACCTGCCAGAATCTCCAAGTCGCTTATGCCGTTTCATCGCTCCGTTGACTTTAATATAAATATCCGAGCCTGATGCAGATTCCACATCAAATGAAATTTTATTGCTGTTGTAAAATTCAGGAAGTGGATTTCCGTTTAATGTAACAGTCAAGGGAAGTGCATTTGTAGAAGTGTTAGAAGAGTTTGGAGCTATGAAGAAAAACATCTCTGAACGATCGCATGTTTCATTGTTGCATGATTCAACTTCATATGAATATTCTGAACTTGCTTCAAGATTCGTAAGAGTGATTGAATGCATTGTACCTATTTCATCTGAAGAAAGATTGTTTTCTAGAGAATTGATTCCGTAAAAAACTGTTCCATCTGCTTCCACATCAGAAAGCCAGTTCACATTAACGGAACTTCCCACTTCAACAGTGCTAACATCATAAACTGTAAGAGCAGAAACTAAAGAAGCTAATACAAACATAAACAATAGCCACATAGTTATTTTATTCCTCATAATCATACACCAACTCAGGGACAAAAGACAGTGGGAATGTTGCATTATTTAAGTATAATATTAAGTTTTGTTGCTCTTCCATTGTTATTGGAGTGGGCCTTTGTTCAAATACGTGAAATTTGACGCTTTTAGCGTCTGCAAGGTCATCATAATTTACATTCCACTGATATTTAAATCCTCCTAAAAGGGCATCGTCGCTTCTTAACAACAGCAATTCCAAGTCGTAAGTAGCATCATCATAGAGTATTTTCAAAGATTCATTGATTTGATTAGGATAAGAATTGAAAAAGGTAGTATCTGTTACATTATCTTTTATCGTTATTAAGACGTATTCATTTTCAGGAATTTCATATTCAAAAAGCATGCTTTGATTGTTATGTTTATATACTTCAAAATCCAGTAATTTCAATTCTCTTATATCTATTTTTATAGGGACTTCCGGATCTATTTCATCAGGGAAAATATGCAATTCTGCAGGCAAATAATTTGTATGTTCTGTTTTTATGAATCCACTGGAGCATGTGTCTGTATCAATTAAAGGTGTTGTTAATTTGAAACTCTGTTCATTAAATTCTGTTTCGCCCAGATTACATCTTTTTGTTACACATTCATAGGATATATTGACATTTTCGACATCCATTCCAGTTCTGTGATCTATTGCTTTTATTGTATAATCCTCATAAGTTTTTTCATTACAAAAAGAATCATCATATACTGGAGCTCTGAAATCTCTTGTATCAAAGTTCTGCCTGTCTGGCTGGTTATGGTCTATGTAGATAGGTGTGACAAAATTAAAATGGAATCCTGCTCCATCAAATGAACCTTGATCTGTAACAGTTATCAATACAGGAAACTTCACATCATAAGTAAAATGATATATATTGAAGCAAAGGTAATGCATATATTCTTGCAAACCCTGCCCAACATTACTTTTTAATGTATCACCATCACTAGGTCTAACAACCATATTAACAGGCCAAGAGCTTTCATAACTTAAACCAACATCAAAATCCCTGTAATTTTTATCAGCTCCAACATCCCAAAGGAAGTGTAGTTTTTCATAGTCTTCATCTTTACTAAACGGATTGTAATTTGTATTGTCTATTCTTATTCTTGGCATATTGTAATGAAGAAGTGTTTTCAGTTCTGATAATATCTGCATTTTACTCCATTCTTTTCTGTCACATTCAATTGTTAAATCAGTAAACGGAATTTTATCGTCTAGAACCATAAGGTTGATTGTTTCTTTTTCAAGGAAAGTGTTTGTGTTCTCGCTTATCATAATCTTTTTCGCAAGATTATAAGCATCTTTTAATTTGACATCAATTTTAATCGTAAAATCATCCAATTCGGCATATTGTTCTTTATCTAATCTTTGTATAAATAGCGGATGATAAATGTTTACTTTAACATCTTTATCTCCAATTGTTGTCTTTACTTTTAATTCTCCCTGTGTGATATTATAATCTTTTTCTAAAGTTGTGAAATTGTTAAGACATGAGTCAAGATTATTTAATACGTAATTGTCTATCTGAAGTTCTATTTCTGGAAGCAGTGGTATTCTATTTTCGGATCTATGCTGCCAATAAGGAGTTTTTATGAGCCCACCAGGTATAAGAGT
>Ga0075122_10003001_pt1 | contig 10827 bp, 16 predicted proteins | sample AntAceMetag02UKB_FD_69790 | JGI IMG/M metagenome (GOLD analysis project Ga0075122, IMG submission 69790) | Saline lake microbial communities from Ace Lake, Antarctica - Antarctic Ace Lake Metagenome 02UKB | ecosystem: Environmental > Aquatic > Non-marine Saline and Alkaline > Saline | place...
GGGTAGAACTTGTTCTTAGACATGTATTTCATTACAGCAACTATGAAGTGGCTATATTCATGGTTCTTGAAAAATACAAACCATAATGCCATATTTACCTTATTGAATTTAACAGTATTAACCATATCTGCCTCATCAAGTATTGACATTCCTACCATAAACTCATTTTTAGTCATAATCTCACCTAATCTCCCTTAGCAAATTCTCTAAATACGTCCCTGTTATTCTCCTTAGTGCTCTGTTTATTAAATTTCTTACTATTCCTATACCAGGTTCCAAGTCTTCTTCCTATTTCCCAAGTCGGATATGTCTCACATTTCATTTTTGTCTTAGACCTATTAGGCTCTGTGTAGTAATTCAAAAATTTATCTATCATCGATTCAGGATATTTATTACCCTTATCTAAGTTATACGCAATTACAGTTTTTCTGAACTCCAATTCTCTTTCATTAAGTAGCTCTTTTTTGGTCATTTTGACTACTATATTACTATCCTTTTCTTTGCTCTTCTCTTCTCTTCTCTTCTCTGCAGTTGGCGTTGTACATGTGTCGCTATCCGATACAATAATGCCATCGCTTATACCAATTGCTTCTTGCTCCGCATCCTTGTTGCTATGCGACCGCACATTATCCCAACGTTTTTTTGCGTTTTTACTATTACGCTCCGATTGTTTGCACATGCTGTCTATATGGCCTTTTAGGCGTTCTGACTCATACCCAAATCCTGTCTTTTTCAATATACCACAATCATCTGAAGCTGCGTACTCTAAGAAGTTTCTAAACCTAACTATGTTCACATGGAAGTCATATGAAATAGCACCTATGTCCGAAGTAGACACATATGACTTCCTATTTTCTGACATGAATTCAAGCAACTTGAAGTACATAACGTATCCCTCTGCCCCGTACTTCAGTTCTAACTTGATGATCTTCTCATCGTGTCTCGCCGATGAATCGTGTGGAAAGTACTCTTTCATATTAAACTCCATATTAATTACATTATTATCGATGATCATATTATCTCGCTAAGGAAATTTAGTTGATCATCTTTTAGCGTCACAGCACCAGGTCCATCTGGATGTACGCTAGTTGTTTTTATCTTACCTCGGTCATAAACCGCGATAGATAGGCGTTCTTTTTTAGCCCACTGCAGGGCAAGGAGCATCGCCTGTTCGTATTCTTCGAAAGATTCAGTTGCTTTTGTAAGCCACATCTTCCGCACATACCACTTCCCGTTCTTGTGATATCTTATTACATGTATCATATCCATCCTTCCTTAGGATTTTTAGAATAAATTCCTGACCTTTTGGAGTGACCTTTGTTGTAAGTCTTATTTTATCCTCACCATTAGCAATGTAATGGGATTCAACAACATCAAAATACCCGCGATTAACATATTCCTGATACGGCTCATTATTGTATCTAAGGATACTTTTACCTCGAAGGTACAGGAACAGATTATTACGCCCCATCCCTTCTACATTAAGTAATTTAGCAACCCCACTCATATGTACAGAGTCATCACTCCCGGTTATTGCTTCATAGAACTCTATCTTAGGAACAGATATTTCAAGCTCTTTTTCGAGCATTTTAGTCTTATTACGCTCTTCCATTAGAGCAGTTAAGGCCTTTATAGCTAATTCTGGGTTGTCTATGATTTCATCTATGGCGTACATCCCTGTCCTTCTTACAGACGTGATTACATTATTGAATACCCATTTCTTAAAATCCTTTGCTTGGGGCAACCTAGATCTTGCTGCAAGACTGTATAAGTTACCTTCGCTGATATAATTTATGTATTGATTACCACCTGCTGTACTCGTACTTATTTTCTTTATACCTTCTTGATCACAATGACTATTTATTGCTTTTCCGGGATTCTTATATCCAAGAGCATAACCTGCCTGGTCTCCTCTAAAATAAATATCACCATCAACAATAACAGTATCAATCTTATACTTGTCATTAGTATATGTCATAATATCCATGATTCCTCCTTAAATTAAAAGGGTAGGAAAAAAATTCCCACCCTTTAAGGTCAACACTATCCGTTTCTTATGTTAATATCAATGCTATTTACAGCATCTAGTAATTTACATTCGTGCATAATCCTAACTCTTTTTATTCAAATGGTGGTCTATGGTATATGCCAGTTCTTCTGTAATATTACTGAGTTTTCTCATATAATGCAAGTAGCTAGGATCCGTTATTGACAATTCCGCTATTGTTGGTGGTTCGCTCATCTTATACTTGCTATATTTTCCCAACGGCATGTATTTCAAGAGAACCACCGTGTTTGTTAGATGAACAAGTTTATCAATCTCTACTACTGATTTCAGTAAATGATCGAAAAACATCTTCAAATAAAGTGCATCTGGCAGGGCAGAATGAGCAACCGTATTATCAATATTGATCCCAAGTCTCTTTATCTCAGCATCTTCACTTTTATACAGTCCAAGAGCATACCTGAGATATTGCAACTTGTACTTTTCATAATCCGGAAATAGATGTTGGGCACATCTGTAGGTATCAATAACGGTCATCTTGTTATCAAAGCCTGAATTCTTCAAAGCTTCTACGTCAAAAGATGCGTTATGAGCAATCAAGAAGTTTTCTTTGCTGTTATATTTCTGTAGCTCACTGAATGCAGCGGACTCTATAAATTTACTTTTACCAACGAGCATTTCTTTGGTTATGTGATGTACCGACATAGCTTCAAACTCTATGTGAGTATCACCGATATTAAACATTTCGTCGATGGAAGATACCTCACCATCCCGTGAAACAACGATAGCCCCTAGCTGTAAAACTATGGGGCTATCTTTAGCGTGTGTCTCTGTGTCTATAAAGACTAAATACATGTGTTTACCTCATTTAATTCCTTGGGAACCAGTCATCTTGCTCTGGAACCTCTCCAAGGTCTTGTGCTTTATGTATAAGTTCACTGTAAAATGGGTTATTATCACCGAATAACTCCATCACTTCGTAATCAACCACGTTCTTACGCTTCACATCTATGTTAATTTTAGGCTGATCACCGCTCCAACTAACGTCTACAAGGCGTAATATATGAGCCAAAACAGATTTAAGCTCAACATCCCTCCACTTACCATTGTATTCCGAGTTGATATATATTATGACATCACACTCTACAAAATGAGCCTCTACCGGAGTAGATTCCCTAATGTCGAAATTATCATCTCCATAGATATCCTCCGTATAAAATGCCCTGATCTCTACATAGTTAAGCTTTAGGTTAGTGAAAAGTTTCATATTGTATACTTCATTGAGTATTTCGTCTAACCTCTCGTCAATAATGAGTTCTTTTTTCGTGTACATCTAATCGTAGATCAATATTTCTACATCAGCATCTGTTGATAGATCATATATCCTGATCATATCTCCGGCAACTACATTCTCAAACTCTGCATCGAGAGTTACTGTGTCGCCTTCTATCGCAGTAATAATGGCAGTTTCACCTGCATCAATACCGCTGATAACCGCTACCGTCTTTCCTACATAACTGTCTGTTCCGTAGTATAAGGTGGAATCCTGCATTCCTAGAGCCAGTTTTCCTTGCATCACATCATCCTTAAATTCCATAAATACAGCACCGACAGTTCCGGATGTAAGCACAAAACTACCATCTGTATATGATAGTTCAAAGATACCTTCACCGTATGTGTCTTCCAGATATGTGTTGAAAAAGGTTACCACATCAGACGTACCTGTATCTTCTATGCCAAACATCTCTATTTCTAATAACTGATAAATGCTTGTGCCAATAAGTAGATCTGCGTCTGATATAATTATAGGTGCTGCCACCTCAGATCCGACTAACTTTGAATAAGTATAGTTCTTATCAGTAAGTTTTATCACAGATACGGCTTCAACTGTTGATATTTCTGATACTTCTCCCCTGTCTAATTCCACATCAAGGGGAGTTATAGAGATGTTTTCAGCATTGAGACTCGATATATAGATACTATTACCATTAATCACCAATGCACCGTCATTAGCACTAAGGCTAACACGTACATCGGAATTGATGAATACGCCTTTGATATTGTTTAATCCACGGGGTATTATTGTCTCTGTATCACCAGAGATAATACTTATCACATATGATTCTACGTGGTTAACGGAGTCATTTAGCGAAAGTGCCATTTGCTTGATGACCCTATCTCCATCTACGATTGAGATATACCCGTCTACTACTTGGATTGTCTTAGCCATATCATCTGCTAACAAAAATCTACAAATATCTGTAAATTAATGAGTTTTCTTGCTTCATCCAGCTCGATTTTGCCGAAGCTACTCTCGTTTGATATGGCTGTCCACAAGCGTAAATTTCCGGATTAGCCTCCGGTATTTGAATGTATTTAGGACGCAATTTCATAGTCCATGCAATCCCTGATATTCAATGAAGCATTAGCATCTCGATCTTCAACATACCCACAATCACAGACATATTTTCTGTCTGATAACTTTTGGTTTGTTTTGATAGATCCGCAATTATGGCACATCTTAGATGATGGATACCAACGACTTATCACCCTAACTTCAACACAATGTTTTTTACATTTCTGTATTAAATACTGCTTGAAATAATAGAATAATTGTTTGCGGATAGCGTTGCTTAAATGCTTGTTTTTCAACATGCCGGATACGTTCAAGTCTTCTATGGATACAAAGGCAGGTAAACTATTGGCTTTCACAAGTGAGTTTACAACGTACCGAATATATTCCTTTCTGATCCTTGATAATCTGGCATGAATCTTGGCTATTCTCATCTTATTTTTACGGATATTAGCAGTGTCAAATTTTTGCTTATTCCTTTTTTTGTTTTGTAGCTTTCTGCTAAAAGCTCGTTGTTCACGTTTCAACTTTTTCTCAATTTTCTTGATTTTCGACGTTTTATTCACATTCTTAAATACCCTACCATTGCTTACGATAGCGGTATATTTAATCCCTAAATCAATGCCAATTCCTTCATTATTAGGTTTACGGATTGTATCATTTTCCTCTACTTCACATATAACTGAAACATAATATTTATCAGCTATTTGTGAGACTGTAACTGATTTAGCATCAAAACCTTCTGGGACATAACCAAACTCTTTTAATCTCACGAATCCCAATGTTGGTATATTTATTTTATGTCTGCAAACACTAATATCGGCTTTATTGTTTTTGGGGAAATAGAAAGACTTTCTACTGTTCCTATTTTTGAACTTAGGAAACTTAGATGTCTTCTTGAAGAAGTTTTTATATGCCCTTTCTGCGTTCATTATGGATTTTTTGACAGCCTTTGAACCCACCTCTTTTATCCACGAATAACTGGGATTTTTGGGGATGAATTCATTGTTCAGCCACTTGCTAAAACTATACCCAGAGATGAATGATCCGTCTTCATTGTAAGCCTTAGCACATTCATTAAGATAGAGGTTATAAACAAATCTACATACGCCAAAGGTCTTATGCATCTTGACCTTCTGAATTTCAGTTGGCTTTAACTCTACCTTAAACACCTTTAACATCTGAGTCCTCCTTTTATCTTTATATCACATAGTTAAATATTTTTATATATTTTAGCTAACTGTTGCTTACTCTTATTTGATCTTTATGATGTTACTCATTGCCACTTTCATATTAGTTCCCCCTACATCAATAACTACATGGTTACTTCCTTTTTCCGATACCTTGTAATAAATATCCCTGATACCAGCAACCTTGATCTCCGATCCTACGACGACCTTATCTTTTAATCCCTCTAATTCCTGCTCTATAACTAAGAGGATCTCCCTTGCCCTAGCTATGTCATCCTTCGTCTTTACTATCTGTCGTATTTGTATGTCCATAACGTCTCCTTTTCCTTTTATTTTAATTTATATTAACTTTCAATTTTGTCAACAATTTTGTCAACACTTTTTCCACCGACTATTCTTTCGCAAGCTCTTTCTATGATATTGTCACTAATGCTTTTCACCTGCTTGGAATTAACTATTTTCTTTACAGATGACACAAGCTCATCAACTATTACTGATGCTATATTTAATTTACGAGACTCCTTGATGAGCTTGTTAGCTCTTTTTATCAAGTCCTCGTTATCATCTCTCGGCAACCTTGTCTTCATCTCCTCACACAACTCCATCAACTGCTCATTTAATTCAATAATCTTCATTTAATACTCCATTATATATTTTATTTTTGCTGGTGCATCTATCTTATGCACATGTAATACCTTAGTATCTATCATCTTGGGAATATTTACCATCTTGTGGTTTAGTCTGATTTTCCCTATGGACTCAGCCATATCTGGTGATATATCAACTCTGATCGTCATAATTATAACATGACAAGAGTCAACACAGGCCGTAGCATGCACAACCACACTAAATGCCATAAATATGGAACCTACTGTACTCCGCTTTAATACCTTAGCCGTTGCTTCATCAATGTTTTCTTCAAAAGTTATCGCCATCTTGATTTCATGTAGCATTCTTGCCACCAACCTTCGCAAGGGTAGCCTTTGTGAAATGTGCCTCCTTTAATGATAGTGTAATAACTGCTACTTTAGCCCCAGTTGCAGGAAACAACACTATCTCGCCTGAATATTTCTTGAGATCTTGCTTGATGATGCCTTCGATCTCATTCGTCGTCCCGGTCGCTATCTTTACACCGTCCATAAGTGCTAAGTACAGCTTTGGTTTTGATTTACTTTCTGCCATAATCACTCCTATTTTATATTTTTCGTGCTCTTCAACATATTTTAATATAATTTCGATAATTTTTCTTCTATTATTTTGATATAATTCCAGATATGGTTTACATTTACCAACCTGGTCGCATGATGCACATACTGGTATAACCGTAAAATGCTTACCCAACGGACACCTTTCTGGTCCCCTCATTTCAGGAGTTATATTCAAACGCATATTGTTCTCCTAAATTTATCTTTCTCCTAACCGTTTTCTAAAATTGGCCTCCCACACCTTTGGGTGTGCTGTCCTTGCATTTCTAAATTCTATGAGATGCTTATTACAAAGTGGATAAATACCCTCTTCTAGAACACTGGCCTTTGAACAGACACAGCATTTCTTCATCTTTCTCCGCATCCTTAGGTTATCATCCAAACTAGGGATACTATCTTCTATTGGGGAACTAAGGTCAATTCCAACCACTAATCCCTGTTTAATAATATACTCTTCAAGCAGTGGAAGTTCACCTTCCTTGGCTCTTTTAAGGTCAAATGTAGTCAACTCGGCAGCACCAATAAACCCATGTATAATTATCTTCTGCATTTCTACATCTGTATAACCAACGTGGCTACCAATAATATTCATCATGCCCTTTAGCTTGGTTATATAGGCAATGTTGGCTATAGAACTAGTTACAGAGGAGTTTGGATCCTTCTCTACATCTATTGATATAGACTGACTCCTAAATGAGAAAAGCCGACTCATCTTATCTGCTTCTATTGTGAGAACAATAAACATCGTCATTGATCTTTTTTGGGATGATTCACCCTCTAAACGTCCCTTAAACTGTACTGACTCTCCAAAAGTTATAAATAAACCGCTAGTCAAATAACCATAGATATACTTATGCACCTCACCGGAGTCTTCAACTCTGAAGTTGATCTTGCATTCATCGCCAAAGAACTCCCCAGAGTTGAATTTTCCTATTATTTTCATTTTCCCATCCTTATTTCGTTATACTTCATCTTTAGCTCTATGTGTTTTTCGATGTCGATGTTCATGTCTTTCGATAATAACATAATGTGATATATTGCACCACATAGGTTATACTTAACTTGATTATTGGCCCCTATTGGAATACCATCAGAACACCACGCATTTGATATTTTACGAGAAATAAAGAATAAGTGTTCAGGTATTCCCCATTCCGTTTTATAGGTAATCTGATTCCCTACATTTTTATCAACATCAATCCCCAAGTTACCGCACAAATCCAGACACCTAATCACAACATCTGCAAGCTCATCTTCAAAGGTGTCTTTGATATAACTCTCAAACCATAACTCCCAACAGAGAAACTCAATTATCATGCCATATTCTGCATCAAGGTCGCCAGAGTGCTTATTATTTCTATCACACTCCAACGCATCAGACACCTCCGAATGTATCAACGCCAAACATTCGGCTATACTCCGATCACCTTCCCAAAATCCACGTTTGACAGCGTTATCGTGTGCCTTATCTCTTAGCTTGTTTAAGTTCATTTTACCTCCTTTGCCATTCTTTTATGTACTTTAAAAGCTTGATCATTACATCATCCATATTATTACCTCCATGGTATATTAAATTTACCAACATTAAGTGGACGGATATCAAAGCCTTTAACAGCTATTATTCCATTTCTTAGTACCGCCATGTCTCCATCAACAATTTCTATGCGATAATCTTCGTTTTCAATTACGCATATAACATCACCCTCTTCACGGGGATCGTTTGACCATCCCACATAAACCATAATACCATCAAAGATGACTGCTTTGCTATCCAACAGTTCATAAAGTTCATTACCTGTTAATACAACTTCGCAGTCTACCTGCATTTGGTATAAATGTGGTACTATCATGTCTATATAATCTTCTACATAACCTGAATTATTCTTTCTTAACATCCAGTGCACTTCCTTAACGCCATTGATATCTACTATCCACTTGATATCGCCATCCCCATCTGTGCTATAATCGGATCCTATACTATTCTCATTATCATTACGCAAACCAAGATAAAATTCAGTCCGTTGAACATCTACAAAAAACCTATCCAGACCAGATCTCCATTCGTCATCATTGCTATAGCCAAATTCTTCAAGGAATAACTTTTTGTCATCATATTCATGCCATTTTGAGAGTTGCTCAATCAGGATTTCCTTTATTTCACTCTTTGTTTTCATATTTACTCCTTCTATTTATAGATAAAAATCTTCTCATTTATAGGCTTAACCTTCCAACTTTCAGCTTTAAACTTGTTATCTTTTACCAGTTTATCACGATATTTCTCTGCTAATTTACGGGTCTCGAATATTTTACCTGTATCAGACCCCCAAGGATTATACCTATACCCACTTTTGGTATATTTTGAAAGAAACCCATTGTCATTTTTAAGGACATAATACTTATCAAGTTTAACCTTTACTTTTTCACGCTTTGGTTTTGGATTAATCTTTCTACGATAATGCTTTATCTTATAATTGATTGATTCATAATCCCTTGTGTTACCAGGTGTCCCGAAATAAAAATAAACAAATTCTCCCTCTGGTACGGCTCTATAGTAAACATCAATATCCTCAATGCTATGTATTTCAACTTTTGGGAATTGGGAAGTAAACATGTCTCCGCCTAATAACAGTTTAATTCCGGCTTCTCTTAGTTGTTCAATAGTCCAGGCTTTCTTTATGCCAGAGAGTATGAAGTTTCTATATTGAGTAGCTGTTGTTTTTGTGGTATGTCCACTACGGACAACTGTACCAGTAAACCAACCATAGTTCTTATCAAAGGTATATCCTCCAACATGTTTACCAGTCTCATCTTTCTCTTCACGGTCATGGTCCTTCTTCTCCTTTGCCATATAGTCGTCTAACCTCTTCATTATCTCTTCTTCGCTTGCGTATGGTTTGCCCGCTGTATACCAGGGTGAATTACCCCAATCCCTGCATCTCTTCTTACTATTGTTTTCCCACATGTTATTATCTCCAACTAACATCATGGGGATGTATTTGTCTTCCGCAATCTTTACAAATTGCCTATCATATAATATTGAATAGGACATTGTATCTCCTTGTTATTTTATTATAGCTATTCCATCTTTTATTATGGCATCATTTTTGATTGTCACATTTCTTTTTACTGCTCCTGCCTCCTTGGCTTCTTTAAGGCTAAGAAATGTCCATTGTCTGCCTGAACGTGTCTCTATTATTACCTTCATGTTTATCCCTCCATATACTCATCTAAGAATATACTGTTACCTGTTTTTAAAATATATAACAATGACTTAGCACGAGTAATACCAACATAAAATAAGCGTTTCTCTGCAAAGATGTCTTTGCTATGTGGTTTCCTAGGAAAGATACCATCTTCTATCCAGGGCAATATGATTGCTTCTGCTTCTAATCCCTTAGCGGTGTGATATGTGAGTACCTTAATACTGTTATCACCACTTATGAGATCCTGAGTGTTCAGCGTTATCAGCCAGGTTATAAGACCGGCAACAGAATGCGAAGTCTCTTCGTATATCTGAATAGATTTCATGCAACTTTCAAACGACATCTCTGTATATATGTTATTTGATAGTTCGGGATATATGAACGCACTGTAATAAGCACTTACCCTCTTTGTGATAGGTTCTTTCTTTTCGATGATCATCATGATTTGTTTCAGGAGCGTAGCCCCACCGTCGTCTTCCATGTCCTCTATTAGTTCCAGTAGTGGGATCCCCTCGATCTGTGAATGATTAATGAGTTTATTCGATATGTCTTTGTCGAATAGCTTTGCTGAACTGATCAATCTTTCTATGGTATAATCAGTTTTATCAATACAAGCCCTTAGAAAAGCCATGATCATATTACCAACTTGGGAATTCCACCCGATAGCAGATTGAACTGCGTCAACAGGAAATGCACCTTCCAACATGATGTTGATATCACTTATCTGTTGGTTTGTTCGGCACAACACCATAACATCTTTAGGTTCATAGATAGACAGTACTTTTTTTAATGAAAGAATAAGCTCGTCTTTCATCTCCTCCCTGTCTATTTCTATAATCATTGGGAAAGGACCCGGTTTTGATGACTTCAT
>Ga0075122_10003003_pt1 | contig 10819 bp, 12 predicted proteins | sample AntAceMetag02UKB_FD_69790 | JGI IMG/M metagenome (GOLD analysis project Ga0075122, IMG submission 69790) | Saline lake microbial communities from Ace Lake, Antarctica - Antarctic Ace Lake Metagenome 02UKB | ecosystem: Environmental > Aquatic > Non-marine Saline and Alkaline > Saline | place...
AATTTAGTGAACATCCAGAGGTAATACAAGAAAGAATTAAAAACTTAACTCCAGATAGACAAGGTTATAATTACTGGGGTCATAAAGAATCTAAATATTATGATAACGCCAAAACAATATTGGGGTAATCCTGATACAGCAGGAAGATGGATAAGACGTGCTAAATTTTATAGAAAAAATGGTGATAACTCTGATGAAAGAATTGCCAAGATGATTGGAAATAAATTTGCAAGTGTTCTTGAAGTCGGTGCTGGTAATGGAAGGATAATAGGAAAGGTAGCAGAGTTAAAATATAGTTATTGTTGTTCAGTTGATATTAATCCAGAATTATCTAAATATGTTAGAAGTCAATATAAGGATGTGATGACTTTTGTAGATGATGTTTCAGATCTTTCATTTGTAGATAATCAATTCGATATGATTTATACATATCAGGTTTTACAACATGTCGGAAAGTATAGTATTCACAAAGCACTTAAAGAATTAAAACGAGTAGCAAAGAAAGAGGTTTGGCTTTTTGAAGGATGGGGTAATTTGAAAAAATGGGGAATGCCAAATGGTCACATGAGACACGGTGGTGATGGAGGAACTTTCTATTGGGATCTCGAAAAGATGATTGACTGCTACGATGTTAGTTTTTTTACTAATAATGGAGATACAGGAATAAAATTATATCGTATAAAAATATGAAAAAAATAAAATATATAGATTTAGTATTTGAAAATTGTGAAGTAGCAAGATTAAAACCAAATGAATTTAGAGGATTAGTTGTTAGTGAAATTACTAAAGAATATTTAATTAATTGTTACCAATATAAAGATGGGAAGATTTGTGAATATATTAAATGTAAATATTTTGAAATTACTATAAATAAAAAGGGACTAAAGTCTAAACCATTTAAGTATAGTAAAAAATTAAATTTAGGTGAAAGAATTACTAGACACAATGACATAACTCATATAGATATTTTTTTAAAAGATGGTAAAAACGAATATATAACAGTTCCGTGGGAGAGTGCTGTTGATTCAGAATATGATAATAAAAAACAAAAAACATTAAAATCAAAACATGAAGAAGGTGATTTATATATAAAAATAGAATAATTAATAAATTTTATGAAGGCATTTGTTACGTCAGTTGGCGAAAAAACTACAGATATTTGTTGTGAACTTTTAAAAAAGTTTGGTTTTAATGTCGTTTTACTAGATGAAAAAGAAAAGTGGATTGATAAATATAGACGATTTATATATCTAGCAGATGATGATTGTGTAAGAATAGACGCTGATGTTATCCCTAATGAAAGTATAAAAAATATAAATAAATATGATGATTGCTTTATAGTTCAAAGTCAATATTATGATATATATCGTAATAAGGTAGTCCCTGGTCATCCATTATTTTATTCAAAAAAAGGAATTGATATAATTAAGGTTAATTTGGATAAATTAGATCATGGTAGACCTGAAACTTCTGCTTGGAGATTACCCGAAATTATAGATAAGACTTATACGGTAACTAGAACAGTGATGGGAATTCATGGTATATACCAAGATGAAAAAACCGTAGAACGAGCAAAGCAAAATAAGATAGACCGAAAACAAATAAATGAATTTGATTTTGATTTAATTGATAGATTGATGAAATTATGACGAATAAACAATTAAAAGATTTAAAAACGATAGAATATTTCATGCCTAAAAATTATGATGGAATGTCATGTCAAGATGACGAAAATCAAACTTTAATTGTTCCTAAATATGGAGAGGGTGAGGTAGCTATTATTGAATATGATAGAGATGGATTAGATCCAGAAGAGGCTTTTTTTCTACATTCGGATCAAGGGCAAAAAAGAATAAAAACAAATAACTTAAAAAGGTTTAATCAATTATTACAAGGTAAGAGATGGAGAGGAATACACATCCATGAGATGTATGAACCTGGGGTATTCGAAGAATCGGTTCCTTATTTTACATTATTAGGTGGTGAAATTGGAGAAAATATAACGCCTAAAGAAGTAGTTGAATTTATGAGTAAAGAAATGTTTAAGGGGGATGATAAAGAGTTGATTATGGAAACATATCAAGAAATATTAAAAAATAAAAAATAAATTATGAAAATTTTAATTGTGGTTGATTCACTTGTCTGGGCTATTGGACATCTTGCGAAAGCAAAGATTAAATATAACCCACATCATGAGTTTAAGTTACTTGAGGTTCATCCTAGAGATGCTGGTGAACAAAGTGTACAGGATAATTTTAAACAAGAGGTAGAAAGTTTTAATCCTGATTTAATTCATTTTGAATATTTTAGAAGTGCATCTCAGTTATTAGAAGCAATACCAGAGCTTCAAAAAAGAAAGATACTTTTAACACATCATAACCAAAGAAATAAGGCACTTAAACAAGCCGATTGGTTTAAAATAGGTATTGATCATATTGCAGTACATACAGAAAGAAACAAGGAAAAACTAGCAGAACTATTTTATGAAGATGTAACCGTAATAAATCATGGAATTGATCTTGATTTCTTTAAGTTTTCAGATAAAGAACCAGATAAATTTATAGTAGGTTATGCTGGACGAATAACTCCTTGGAAAAGACTTAAAGATATTTCAGCAGTATCTAAAGAATTAGATTTGAATGTTAGGTTCATGGGTAAACAAGATAAGGTTGATTATTGGGATACATTTACTCAAGAAGAACAGGACAATATTGTATTTGATTTTATGGACTGTAAAGATGATGACCGATTAAAGTATTATCAAAATATAAGTTGTTATGTTGGATTCTCTGATGATCATTATGAAGAAGGTACATTAGAACTTCTTGAAGCAATGGCTTGTGGAGTTCCTGTGATAACAACACCGTCTGGAGTAGCTAGAGATATATGTAAAGATGGAGAAAATTCACTTGTTGTAGAATTTGGTGATACAGTAGGTTTAAAAAGAGCTATTAAAAAATTAAAAGATGAACCTGAACTAAGAGCAAAGTTAATAAAGAATGGCTGGAATACAGTTAAAAACATGACAGAAGAAAAAATGGCTTATGAATATTCTTTACTATATAATAGTGTGGTAAATAGAGAGAAGTTAGTTAGCGTTATAATACCAACTACATTTGATAGAATGGAACAACTAATTGAAATTCTTCATAGAATAGAAAAACAAAGTTATCCAAATATTGAAGTAGTAATAGGATTTGATGAATTAAAATGTAATCTTGATTTAGATTCGATCACAAAAGATTTAAGAGAAAACTTTAAATTAACAATTAAGACAGTAATAACAAATCAAGAAGGTTATAACTTAGCGATGTCAAGGAATTTATGTACCGTTGAAGCTGAAGGTGAATATCTAGTTTTCTTAGATAGTAGAATAAAACCATCAGAAACTGCAGTATTAGAGTTTATTCAAAGTCTCCAAGATAGTGATGGTAAAAAATGGGTATTTGGAAACAAGGGAGGAAATAAACCTGGATTTGTAGAGAACTTCAGTGCAGTTAAAAGGTTAGATTTTATAAAGTTCGGAATGATGAATGAACGAATAAATCAATATGGTGGCATGAGTCAAGAAATTAGAAACCGTTGGAAATCTCAAGGTGGACAATTTATTTATCTTAAAGATACAATGGCACAACCAATTAAAAAAACATCAATGAATCCAGAAAGACGAAAGTCTATAATAAACATGAAATTTAAGCTCTATAAACTTTATCGTGGTTTAAGAGGATAATTAACTAAAATAAAAAATATGAAATTATTTGGCAACACCCCTTTAATTGAACAACCCGATGGATCTCAATTATTAAAGGTAATATTAGAGTTAACATTAACTGATAGAGAGTTAGATTTAGCTGAGAGAACACTTAAAGAGTATATCGAACATGAGTTTATCGCTCAAATTAATCAAAAGATAAGTAATTTATAAATTAATTTTATCAATTTATGAAAAGAAAGGAAACTAGCCAAGGGATAGAAGATACGAAACAACTACGTGTCTTTGGAATCCCTTGGCACTGATCATATAGCTCATAATTCAGCCCTATTTGGTATTCCTAATACACAATGGTCTTGGTTAGTACAACATCGTAGAAGGTACTCAGAGATGCCTAGAGGTGATTTAATAGGTAAGCATAATATAGAATGGGTATCACAATACGAACCAGGTAAATATGATCTAGCTGTACTTCATTTAGATCAACAGTGTTTTGAATCAGAGATTGAGAAGAGAGGTAAGGGTTCACTTTATAGAGAACTTAATAGTGTTATAACTGATATTCCAAAGATAGTTATCATGCATGGCACACCTTATTATCCAGAGAAATTTGATAATGATATTAAAAATGATACATTTGCTAAAAATGGTATATCAAGTGAATTGATTAATAAGTTCAAACAATCATTAGGTGATAACTATGCTGTGACAAACAGTAAAGTAGGATTTAAACAATGGGATTTAGATGAGAAAAAACATCGAGCATTTTGGCATGGATTAGATCCAAAAGAATGGCTTGATCTACCAAAGGAACCACGTGTGGTAACAATGATTGGTCCAGCTGGATTAGATAAGTATTATGACCGTATTTTTTTAAGAGCAGTTAAAGAGGAGTTACAAGATAGAGATATACATCATTGTCATATTACAGTCGATGCTTCATTTAAAAACTTTGATGAGTATCGTAATTTTTTAGGTCGAAGTCTTATTTATTTTAATCCAACAAAGGAAAGTCCAATGCCTCGAAGCCGTACAGAAGCAATGCTTTCAGGTTGTTGTGTAGTTACAACTGCTAGTCAAGATGCAGATCAGTTTATTAAGGATGGAGAAAATGGAATACTACTTACAAAGAGACAACCTAGAGTAGTTGCTGATATAATTGAAATGTTACTTGCTGATTATAATAAGGCAATTGAACTTGGTCAAAAAGGAAAGCAAACAGCAATTGATATTTTTAGTAAAGAAAGATATGAAAATGAATGGAGGGAATATATGGATATTGTTATAGAAGATTATAAATCTAAAAAATAAATTATGAATGTCGGAATAATAACAATGGAACGTTACGAGAGTAAACCATTCGATTCAGTTGGTAGTTCTCGTATACGTGCTAAATGGCTTACAAATTATTGGGATGAAGCAGAGCTTTTCGTTCAAGGAAAACCATATGACATGGTAATATATAGTAAGGCATATTGGACAGAACATGCTAAAGTATTTAAAGGATTTAAAATATTAGATCTATGTGATCCAGATTGGTTACATTGGGGTTACCGTACTAAAGAAATGATTGAAGAGGTCGATGTAATCACTGTTAGTACTGAGGAACTCAAAAAGAGTGTTGAAAAATTTGCTGGAGATAAACCGGTTATTCATGTACCAGATAGATTAGATTTAGAATTTCATAAGCAACGTAAGATCCATACTGGTGATGCAAAAAAAGTAGTTTGGTTTGGTTATTCAACTGGATTTGATATGGTGAATTCAGCACTTGAATCACTTAAAAGAAGAAAGTTAGGTCTTATAGTAATAGCAAATAAAGCATTTATTCCACAGTCTAATTATCGAGATATAGTTGATATAACTAACTATCCATGGAATATTAACACTGTTAACTCAGATATGATTAAAGCTGATATTGTAATAAATCCGCAATCTAAGACTGGTAAATGGAAGTATAAATCTAATAATAAAACAATTACTGCATGGGCATTAGGTATGCCAGTGGCTTATAATGATCTAGATATTGATAAGTTTATTAGTGAAGAAAGTCGACTAAAAGAAGCTGAATTAAGAATGAAAGAGATCAAAAAAGATTACGATATTCGAAAATCTGTAGAAACCTATAAAGAAATAATAGAAAAATATAATAAAGGATAACAACAAAAAAAGATGTATATTTGGTATTGTCCAGAATGTAACGGTATTATCTTTAAAACAAATAATCCCTTTTTATGTGATAATATAACAATAATGTGTAGAGGTTGTGATAAACTACTTAATTCTGAACAGATAATACATGCAAATGAACATAATATAAGGAGATATTTGGATACTATATAAAATAGGGGTTTACATTTAAATTAAATATGTTATAATATATACAATATTAATTTATTGTATTAAATACATGAAAAAATGTAAAGTTGATAATTGCAATGGTAAATATTATGCTAAAAGTTGCTGCAATAGACATTATAATCAAGTAAGACGTTATGGAAAGATACAAAAACGAACTACTCATAATAAAAATGAGTTTATCGATTGTGGTGATTACTATGAAATTATAATTTATAATAATAAGTCTGTAGAAGTAGCTAGAACTTTGATTGATAAGGAAGATTATGAAAAATGTAAGGATATTAAATGGGGTCCATCAAGTATAGGGTACATTGGGTCATCAAATTTTTCACTTCATATATTTATATTAGGAGAGAAAAAAGGATTTGACATTGACCATATAAATCATAATACGTTAGATAATAGAAAACGAAATTTACGACATTGCTCTCATAGTGAGAATTGCATGAATCAAAAAGCTAAAGGGTATAGTTGGAGTAAAGATAAACAGAAATGGGTAGCAAGAATAACCGTTAATTACAAAAGAATTCATCTGGGTTATTTTAAAACAGAAAGTGAAGCTATTAAAGCAAGACATGATGGTGAAATTAAATATTTTGGTAAATATGCCCATACACAGTACTAGCTATTTACATTTTCTTTAAAATGTTATATAATTATAATAAGTAGTTTAAAAAAAGGCGTTTTATATCTTAGCTTACGAGCTAAGTTCTCTGAAAAGACCTAGATTTACGAATCAAACGTAATTCTAGGTTTTTTTTATGTCTATATTAAACAATTTTAAAAATATATTTAAACAAGCACCAAAACCTCAACGAATACCAACTGGTTTTGAAACATTTGATTCTGGTAGATTTTTTTCTCAAGATTTGGTTAAAACGTCACAGTTAAATGAGCTGAAAGGCTGGGTAGGTGCTTGTGTAACGGCTATTTCTGATGAAATTGGATCAATCCAAATAAAGTTATTTGAACAAAAAGATGATGGTTCAGTCGAAGAAATAAACGATAGTCCTATATTAGATTTACTTAATCGTGTTAATGAATTTACAACTAAGTTCGATCATTTTTGGTTAACTCAGTCATATTTAGAGTTGACTGGTGAGGCACCTTGGTTTTTAGAACGCAATACAGAAGGCGAGATAATAAATATCTACTTTTTAAGACCAGATAGATTTTTTCCTATTCCAGATAGAAATAACATTGTTGGTGGTTATGTGTATAAACCAGATGCTAGAACGACTATTGAATTAGCACCAGAAGATGTTATCTTTTTAAAGATTTTAAATCCAGCTAACCCATTTAGAGGTAAAGGTACTCTTGAGCAAGCACAACTTACAGTATCTATTGAAAGATTTTCAGAAACATGGAATGCTAACTTTTTTAGAAATTCAGCAAGACCAGAACTTGTTCTTAAGATTAAAGACCTTAATCAGATGAGTGAAGAGCAAAGAGATAAACTAAAGAAAAGTCTTAAAGCATCTTACGGTGGTGTTGAAAAATCAAATCAAACAATGGTTCTATGGGGTGATATGGATATCGAACCAATTTCTTCAAGTGCAAAGGATATGGACTTTGCAGAACAGACTAAACTGACTAGAGATAAGATATTAGGAATATTTAGAGTTCCTAAGGCTATTATTGCTCAAACCGACGGTGTTAATCTTGCTAATGCAAAAACAGCCGAGAGAATATTTGCAAGATATACAATTGAACCAAAGATGGAAAGATTAATCCAACAGTTGAATGAATTTTTACTTCCTCAATTTGAAGGAACTGAAAATCAATTTTTAGACTTTGTTAGTCCTGTTCCTGAGGATGTTGAGTTAAATTTAAAGAAAATAGAAGCAGGTTTAAATAAGTACTTAACAATAAATGAAATTAGAAATTCTAATGGATTTGATTCAGTCGAAGGTGGTGATGTTTTATACTTACCTCTTAATTTAGCACCACTAGACGGTGTGACCGATGACATGGTTGATGATGAAAAAGGATTAAAGGTAATCGTTAAACAAAAAGTAAAGAGAGATAGAGTAAATCAAATGAAAGCTCTTAATAGAGATTATTATGATATTAAAGATAATTTTAAAAATGTTAAGGAAGATGCTAAGAAGTTAATTAAAAAAGAATTAAAAGAATTATTAAAAAAGAAACAACCTAAGTCATGGGATGCTGATAAGAGATTTAGATTCTGGGAAGCAAAGAATAAGATATTTGTTAAGTTTTCACCTATTGTAAAGAAAGCATTTGTCGAGATATTTAAACGTCAACAAAAAGAAGTGATTAAGAATTTAACAAAAGAACTTAAAGATCAAAAAAGCATTGAGTTAAAGGCAATCAAGGTTAATGATGTTACTTTAAATAAAAAGAAATGGGATAAGATAATGTTTGATGTTACATTCCCACTTTTTGAAGAGATATTTAAACAGGGTGGTACTCAAACAAATGCATTCTTAGGAATAGATGATGAGTTTGACATTACATCCGAAAAGAATAGAGGATTTATTAATTCTAGTACTAGAAGATTAGCTAAAGGTGTTAATGATATTACTAATGAAAAATTAACTAAAGAATTAACTGATGGTCTACGGAATAATGAAGGAATAAAAGATTTGACAACCAGAGTTAATCGAATATTCGGTAATGCTAAAAAGACAAGATCTATTGCAATAGCAAGAACAGAAACTGTTAGATATAATGTATCGGCAACTGAACAAGCATATATTGATTCAGGAATAGTATCAGCAAAGGTATGGCAGGTTGATGGAGATCCTTGTCCAAGATGTATATCAATGCAAGGAAAAGTAGTGGAATTGAATGGTGCTTTTATTAAAAAGGGTGATAATGATCCAACGGGTGTAAAAGTTGATTATACGACAATACTCGGACCACCATTGCATGTGAATTGTCAATGTGATCTCGTGCCCCAGTTCAAATCATCACGTAAAGATATTAATAAAATAAAGAAGTTTATTAGTTATAAGAAAAAGAAAGAAATTGAATATAGATTTTCAGGTGAAAGAAAGAAAAAGCTATTAGAGTTAGATAAAAAAATAAATGAACTTAATTTAAAAGTTAATGACGTTGATATTCTAAAATCTAAGAACATAAAAGGAGAAAAAGATATTGATAAAGAAAAACAAACCTTAGTTAAACTAAGAGAAAAGATGATTGCCGAATATAACGACGATGTAGATGGACAATAAACTTAAAAAAATTAAAGAAATAAGTGATGTACTTGGAGACAAACCGAAGGTAAATAAAAAGAGAAGTATTTTTTTATTGGAGTCAATTGAAGAACAGATTGCAAAAAGTAGATTATTTGACTGTAAAAGTTCTGAAGATACATTAAAATCATTAAATAGAGTAAAAGAGTCAATTGATAATAGCGAAATAAGTAAAGATATATTTAATGATTTGATAGATTCAATAGAGAGAATGGTTAAGATAGTTATTGAAAAAGGATTTGACGACAGAAACATTGTAGCTGAATTAAAAGATATTTTAAAAGAGATAAGAGAGATTGAATTTCCAACAGAGATTGAAGTATCTAATCAAAAAGATTTCCCTAAAGAAATTAAAGTAAGTAACTTTCCAGAACAAAAAGAATTCCCAACTGAAATAAAGGTGGGTAATTTTCCAAATGAAATTAAGGTATCAAATCAAGAAATACCAACTGAGATTAAGGTCAGCAACTTAGACGAGATATCTAAAGAGGTCGAAGTTAAAAACTTCCCAGAACAAAAAGACCAAATTAAAGTTACAAACCTTGATGAGATAAATAAAATAATCGAAGAAGGAAATAAGAAGATAGAGAAAATAAATAATATAAATAAAATTTTAAAAACAATTAGATAATTAACTCAATATTTTTATGGCTAAACAAGATAAAGCCACAATTCAAGCAATAACAGAAGTTAAAGGAGATACTCTTTTAGCAATTGCTTCAGATGAAACAGTTGATCGAGCAGGAGATAAAATCAAGGTAGCTGATTGGGATTTTAAGAATTTCTTAAAAAACCCAGTATTACAAGCTGGTCATGATTATAATCCCCAGTTCACAATTGGTGTGGCAAAAGATATCAGAGTGGAAGGAAAGAAAGTTCTTTTTACTCCAGTATTTCATGACATAACACAACTTGCTCGTGAAATAAGTAAAATGTATAAAGAAAAATTTTTAACTGCTTGGAGTGTTGGTTTTATTCCAGCCAAAGAAGATGGTGATACACATGAACTTTTAGAAGTTTCTGCTGTCGCTGTTCCTGCTAATCCAAATGCAGTAACAATGGTTAAGGGACTTGAGAAGGAAGCAAAAGAATACGATGATAATGTTGTTAAAGAAATTGAAGATTGGACAAAGAAATCCGACAAGGAAGATATGGATGTAGATGAAAAACCATTTGAGAATTTTCATGCATGTCGTTTAAGAAATCCAGATAGCTTTCAAGAAGAAAGTTTTAAGACTCTTACTCGAACAAGCACGCAATTTAAAAAGAAATATAATGTAATTGTTGGTAAATTAAAAGGTGAAGATACGACAATAGATCAATCTTTTAAATATAACAAAGAATCATGGAAAGAAAGTCAAGCAAAGAAACATTGTTCTGAACATGATGGGAAGTTATTTGAACCTGCAATTAAAGAAGAAAAAGTGGAAAAAGCAAGAGTCGAAAAAGAAACAGGCGAAACCGATGACCATACTCATATTGCTATATATGATAGTGAATCAGGTAATGGTGATACGGATAC
>Ga0075122_10003004_pt1 | contig 10817 bp, 13 predicted proteins | sample AntAceMetag02UKB_FD_69790 | JGI IMG/M metagenome (GOLD analysis project Ga0075122, IMG submission 69790) | Saline lake microbial communities from Ace Lake, Antarctica - Antarctic Ace Lake Metagenome 02UKB | ecosystem: Environmental > Aquatic > Non-marine Saline and Alkaline > Saline | place...
GATATACTTATTCGCTCAACATAGTAATGCAGATGGCGAAGCATTGATTAATTGTAGGAATCCAGGTACTCATGATTCAACGATGGTTAATTCACCCACATTTACATCTCTTGTAGGTTTTACTGGGGATGGATCATCTGCTTGGTTAAATCATAATATACTTGAATCAGAGTTCACACATTATTTATTAAATGATGCTTGTCAGTTTCATTATATATCAAGGTCGGGGACGCAAAATGGGATGAGTGGTTATCGGAATTATAGGAACTACTTGTATATCATTGGTGCTAGTACTTATTTACCAACAAAAACGAATACTCAGGTAGCTGTTGAGGATTATACCGATGGAGTGTTTGCCGGGTCGAGAGACAACTCAGCTAATCAAGAAAGTTATAATAATAAGTCAACATCCACGATTACATCTGTAAGTGGTGATTATATAAATCCTGAAGCAATGCCTCCCGGATGGGCTTCGTTAGCAAGAAAAGACGCTAATGATACAGCCTCACAATTTGCTACTTATACACAATCGTTTTTCATGGCCGGATCAGCTATGAGCAAGGCGCAGTTAGATGCTGTCACTGATGCTTTAGAGGTCTTAATGGATTTTAGCGGGAAAGGAGTCATATCATGAAAGTAATAATATTAAAGAATCCTATAAGTAAACTGGTTGGTAAATTCAGTGAGATTAGGTCGGTACAACTTCCCGATGGTAGGTATATGATTCCTGAAAGGTTGTTAGATGATCCTGACCTAGCCTCAGCCGTTGATGAGATTAATGCAGAAACGGATACCACTAGCGATGTAGAATTATTACCTGATAACGGAACAGTTACAAAAGATGTTATTTATAGATGGACGGATTCAGATGTTTCGGCAGATGGTGATCCTATAACCCTAGTTGTATGCCGTAAGACTCATGAAAGGACTATTAACAAACCATCCGAGACTCCCGCATTATTTACAGCTGTGCCAAAGATCGTTAAATTACAATTTGAAAGCAATTCACAACAGGAGTTTAAGGATCGAAAAATAGATGATAAACTAATCAAAGATGAAAAGACTGATATTAGTAACGATAATTCTAAGTCTGTTAAGTCTAAATAGTCAGGCTCAGAACTGGAAGAAAGGACTTGCTGTAGCTTCGTATCATATCGGTACGGTAGCACTGGGGGCTGTTGCGGATGGACTGTATGACAATGGGGAGAAAGAGTGGAGCCATGCCCTTCACGCCGCTGAGATTGGAGCCGCAATAGGTGGACCGTTCGTATTCCATGTAAAGCGATCAGAGGCGCTCAGTTACATTCTGAGTTATAGCTTTATCCGGCTCAGTTTATTTGATTCGTTCTACAACGCCACGAGAGATTTACCACTACTTTATAACGGGACCACTTCGATTTATGATAAGTCAATGAATACCATACCGGATCACGGTAAGGTGTGGCTAAAGAGTTGGAGTTTAATAGTCGGATTTGCAATACCTATTTATGAATTATGAAACAAATTCTCATCATAGCAAAGTACATAACCGCTAATAGAACCTAATGGAATTTAAATATATGAATCATGGACAAATGCCCCTGCGAGTAAAATGAAAGAGTTATGAAACTATTCTGGACCATATTAAAATGCTTTGGGATTGCCGCTGGCAGTATTACTATTCTGTATGGGGTGTTCACTTTCTTCGATGGGCTGAAGGATGAGCAGACTGATATTCTGGAAATGGTGGAGTATAATAATGTGGAGTTGGGATTCATGGCAAAGGATATTACAGGGATACAGGACACGCTTGAAGATATTATGGGTTCCCAAGTTAAGCAGGGTCAGCGTATGGTGGACATGGAGAGTGCTGCTAAGTTCTATATCCGTAACCAGAAGCAGATGACGGATGATGCGATGCAAGATGCTGTGGAAACTATTTTAAAAAAAAACAAGAATATGGGGATGTTTTGCCCGCTCCTCCCCGATTCATTGACACGGTCCCAGGAGTGGGATCAGGAGTGGGACGATTATTTGAACATGATATACAGTTTGAACTTATAGATACTCTAAATAGTGAATAGCCATGGCACCAAAAACATTAACAAAAAAGAAAACAAAGTCACAGATTGAAGCTGATTTTCCAATCATTAAGCCAGAAGATTGTCCGAGGGAGTTGATGAAGTGGATTGTGGATAGGGATGAAAAGATGTTGAATAAGATCGAAGAATTGATTGATAAGATGTTTGAAAAGTATTTTAAAAAATACATATCCATGATTTATGGCAACAGGATTTGGTTGGTGGTGTTGTCTGCGGTGACGGTTGTGATTGTGATCGTATTATGGTTACATATAATACACGTGCGATGAAGTGGAAACTACATAGAATATACCTGGGACCAGATTACACCATTGGTAGGTTGTATTTGGAAGGTAAGTACTTCTGTGATACCATTGAGGACCATTACCGGGATTTGAATATTGAGGAGAAGGTATTTGGGGAAACTGCTATTGGATATGGGATCTATAAAATGGAATTAAGCATGAGTCCGAAGTTTGGGAGGCTCCTGCCGATGATCCTGGATGTGCCGGAGTTTACGGGGATCCGTTTCCACCGGCTGAATACAGCGAAGGATAGTTTTGGGTGTATAGGCCCGGGGGAGAATCGGAGGAAGGGAATGGTGCTGAACAGTACTAAGTATGAGAAGCGGATGGTGAAGAAAATGAAAGCCGCTACAAAACGAGGTGAAGAAATTACAATTGATATAATTTAATGTTTAACCAAAACAAAGTAAGATGAAAAAAAGAATGTTATTGTTAATCGGATTTATGGTGCTGATGCTCGCACCACTGCTCTCTCAAACAGTCGTTGCAGACTGGAAAGACCTGTATGATAATTACGGCGTGTTCTTTGCCACTTATCTGGGGGTTGCCGCTGTGGCTTCCTTTCTTGGTGAATATGTGATCCGACTCCTCTACCTGGTTGATGATTTCCTGAAGATAGCTGTAGTGGTTATTCTTGCCGTGGGGCTTTCCTTTTTAGCTGGGGCAATCAACATAGGATATTTAGCAGAGGGATTATGGTATGAGATATTATTGTGGGGCGCTTTATCAGCGGCAACCGCAGCAGGACTGAGATCATCCAACATACTATTTTTTAAGTCAATCGTGGATTTCTTTATAGGGTTTCTCAAATCAAAGGAACCAAAGACAGTGTAGTAGTTTTTTCATAGTTTTTAGTTTAACAAAGGGGGGCCGGAGTGGGTGCTGGTCCCCTCTTTAAAAGGAAGAAATAATGAAGATAGCAATAACATTAACATGGTCGAAATTAATGGCTTTTGTAGTGCTGGTATATTCCTTCATTATGGATTTAGGCCAAGAGGGACATACAGCGTTGATTTACTCCCTCCCATTTATAGTATTTCTCATTACTGGTAAGCAAGTTATTGATTGGCGGAGGACTGATGCCGAAAACAAATAAGATATGAAACGAAGAGAACCAAAAGCCAAGACATTGGATAGTTACTCCAAAACGGAGCTGATGACATTCGCTTCAGAGCTGACCAACCGGGCTTCTCTGTCTGCTCGTTTGGGTTATCAATATGACGGTGACCGGAACATCTATCAGGCGCTGGGCTATCCCACCACAATCCAATATGCTGATTATGCCGCCCGGTATAATCGTCAAGACATCGCCCGCGCTGTTATCAACCGCCCAATACAATACACTTGGAAGGGACCGTTGGTGATTACCGAAACCGGTGATGATGAGGACACCGTGTTGGAGAAGGCATGGAAGAAGCTGGAGAAGGAATTGAAGCTGAAGAGCAAATTTGTACGTATTGACAAGCTCTCCTCCATTGGTACATACGGGGTGCTGCTCCTGGGCTTCAACGACACCAGTAAGGTGGAAGATTGGACCACCCCAGCAAAGGGTACCAAGCGTAAACTCAATTATGTGAAACCGTTGGGAGAGGGTCATGCTGAAATAGATTCATATGTGAACAATCCCGCTGACCCACGGTTTGGCCTTGTTGAGACATATAATATTACTGTAACCAGTCCTGGGGGACAATCCACGGATACATTTGTAGCCCACCACTCCCGGGTGTTACATATTACCAGGGAGCTATTGGAGAGTGAAGTTGAGGGAGTACCGGTGATGGAGGGTGTTTGGAACCGGCTGCTGGACCTGGAGAAGATTGTGGGAGGCTCCGCTGAGATGTTTTGGAGGGGAGCACGTCCCGGCTACCAGGCTATTGCGAAGGATGATTTTCATATTGGGGCAACGCTGGAAGATGACCTACAGAATCAGATTGATGAGTATGAAAACAACCTCCGCCGAATGCTTGTGAATCAGGGGGTGGAATTTAAGGCTTTGGAATTACAGGTCAGTAGTCCTTCTGAGCATGTGGATGTACAAATACAAATGATTTCTGCTGAGACAGGCATCCCCAAACGGATCCTGACTGGGAGTGAAAGAGGAGAGCTGGCTAGCTCGCAGGATGAGTCCAGCTGGTTCGGTGTGATACAGACCCGGAGGGAAGAGCATGCTGAGGCAAACATTATCCGCCCATTCGTGGATATGTGTATTGAATGCGGGATTCTACCTAAGCCCTCTACTGAAGAGTATCAAATTGAATGGCTTGACCTGTTCGCTCCTTCCGACAAGGACAAAGCAGAAGTGGGTAAGATACGAGCCGATGCATTGAAAGCATACGCGGCTGATCCCCTAGCACAGATGATAATGCCACCAGAAGCCTTCTTTGAGCTGTTTCTAGGGCTTAACGAAGATCAGAGGGAGAAGGTTATGGAAATGTTCAAAGATGCCGTTATTGAGGAGGAGAAGCGCATTGCGGAGGAGGAAGCGATGATGAAGAAGGAGGGGCTGCTTGAGGAGAAAGAAGCGGTGGAGAAAGAGAAAAAAGAACCAGAGAAAAAGAAACCAGTGAGGAGGACGCCGACTGTATGAACACAACTGCCACATATTCAATGATTCAGATCAACCAGTATGATCCCACCCGGACTTTGACGTTGCGTAATGCATGGGTGAGAGCTATGAATGGGCGGTTTAATGCCCTCATTACGGTAATCCGGAAAGCTATTGTGGAGGATGATTGTTTTGGTCTTATGCCTCAAACATACTCCCCCACACTTAGCTCCCCGGGAAAGTATGCGTTTGATTTCCCCCGTACTGCTGACAAGCTCAACGGTTTTATGAAGTGGCTGATGAGGGAGGTTGAGAAAGGGATCCTTGAAACGGCGAACTATTCACGCATAGGTAGCTCAGTGGAATCATCCTGGACCAACTTATATGTACAGGATAGTTACAAGCGGGGGGTGTTACGCGCGCGTACGGAGATGCGCAAGGCAGGGTATCCAGTACCACCCACCGGAGAAGTGTTTGGAGGAGTGGAGGCGATTATGGGCACCCCGTTCCATATAGACCGGGTTGGATTGTTATATACTAGGGTGTTCCAGGATTTGAAAGGGATTACCACGGCGATGGATACACAGATCAGTCGGATACTGGCCCAGGGGCTTGTGGATGGTGACCACCCCAGGATCCTAGCCAGGAAATTAGTAGCAACCATTAATGGGTCTGGAGCCGGTGAGTTAGGTATCACAGATTCAATAGGCCGGTTTATACCAGCCAAGCGGAGAGCAGCTACATTGGCCCGTACAGAAGTAGTTCGTGCTCATCATGCTGCTAATATGCAAGAATATAAGAATTGGGGAGTACGGGGAGTTGAAGTGGTAGCAGAGTTTGTGACGGCTGGTGATGATCGGGTGTGTGATGAGTGTGCCGGGTATCATGGTAACAGATATACATTGAAGGAGGCTGAGCATATGATACCAGTCCACCCAAATTGTTTTATAGATCCACAAATTCCAATCTACACTTCTAGTGGATGGAAGCCAATTGGTAAAATTGAAGTTGGTGATTTTGTATTAACACATAAGCATAGATTTCGAAAAGTTACAGAATTAATCAGGACAGCAAAACAATCTCCAGAAGTAGTTCAGTTTGAATTTAAAGGAGGTTTCCATATTTCTATGACTGTGGATCATCCTATTTTAGTAAAGAAAGTAGGACGTTTATCACGATGGAAAAAAGCTGGAGAATTTAAGATTGGGAATACAGTACAAGTATTAGCAAATGAATGTAAAAGATGTGGGGTAAAGATTCCTTATTTTAGAACTTATTGTTCTAGGACTTGTTTGAGTTTAGATGTTACAGACAAACAATGGGCTGATCCAGAGCACAGAAAGAATATGTCTGAGAAAGCATCAAAACAATTACATCGTGAATATCTTTTAGGAATAAGAGATAAAAATACAATAACGAAACAGGCTAATGCAAAAGTAAGGGAATTGGTAAAAGAAGGGAATTTTGTCTTGCAAAATAAAGAAATTCGGGAAAGTGGAAGACATCTCACAAGCACTCCTGAATTACGGGCTGCTTCTTCAGATCGTATGAAGAATAATAATCCAATGAATGATCCAGCGACTCGGGAAAAGGCAACTAAATCTTTATTGAATTTATATGAGCATTATCCTGAAAAACGATTGAATGCTCGTATGGCAAAACATCGGAAAAGTAATAAGATGACTTGGATTGAGGAACGGATGTGTGATTTACTTGAGAAGTTGGGGGTGAATTACGTTTCTCAGTATCCTATTTTACGGTATAACGTTGATTTTGCTATTCCCGAATTGAAGATAGTTATTGAATGTGACGGTGAGTATTGGCATCAGGATAAAGAGAGGGATTTAGCGCGTCAACAAAGTATTGAAGCTGAAGGATGGTTTGTTCTTCGATATTCTGGATCTAAGATAAATCAGGAGATGGCTGAAATTGAAGAAGAGTTATCCCGGGTATTATGTAATCATTTAGGGGAATATGGATCTATCCCATTAGAGATTATCAGTATAAAGCGTTGGAGAATTAAAAAGCCACGTACATTATATAATTTTAGTGTGGAGGAGGATGAATCATATGTGGCAAAAGGAGTAGTTGTACATAATTGCCGATGTATTGTTATCCCTGTTGAAGCACCTACCACTACAGAGTGGGAAACAGCAGCAGGATTATTGGAGGGATTTATATGAAAAATTTAACCATAGCGATGCCATATTACGAAAGCCCGGAAATGCTCCGGACACATTTACAATACTGGTCAGAGTATCCGGAAGAGATCCGGGACAGGGTCCGGGTGATTATCGTGGATGATGGTTCACCTAAATACCCCGCTATGGATGTTTTGATGGGGCAAAAATCGAATATCTCTATTGAACTGTATAGAGTTGTGGAGAACATCCCTTGGAACCACGGAGGGGCCAGAAACCTGTCTATGCGTTTTGGTGATGAGCAGGATTGGGTTTTGACTTGTGATATTGATTTGATTTTCCCCGCAGAATCAGCGGAGAAGTTATTGGCAAAGGATCTGGAGAAGCGATGCGTGTATAAACCACGGCGGCTGGCGAAGAATGAAGCAGGAGAATGGAAGGATGCAAAACGCCACCCAGAATGTTTCGTGATGAAGCGGGGAATGTTTTGGAATATAGGAGGATTTGATGAGGACTTCACCGGATATTGGAATGGCACGTTCACGTCATGGCGGATGCAGATGAAACGATTGGTAACCAGAATTGAGAGTTTTGATGATGTACATTTCTTGGATCATTGTTTTTTAGTAAAAGATGCTATGGTGTCTGAGTGGGGGCGCAGGGGAAGTGAGTATGATGTGCATAACAATCCTGAAATGTTATTTAAGCGGAGACAAGCAACACGAATATATAATCCAAAAAATCATTTACGATTCACATGGGAACAACTGATATAGAAATAAGCAATATGAAGGGCATCCCCGCGATGTCACCGAAAGAAGTACATGACTATCTTAGGGAACTGGGCCGTGCGTGGACCGGTGCTGGGATGGCTATGGAGGTAGGTTGTTGGTTAGGAGCGACCAGTGCTGCATTATTAGAAGGATTGGTGGAAGCGGGGTACAATAAACCGTTTTGGGCTTTTGACCGATGGTGTGCCAATGAGGCAGAGGTTCGCAAGGCCGCTCAGGAGAACGTCACCTTGGTACCTGGTCAAAATCTTCGCCCAATTTATCGGGAAAATATTACCAAGATTTACAATAATGTTAAAATGATACAAGGGAGGATCCCGGACCGTTTCCGGAGTTTCAAACGAGCACCGATTGAGATATGCATATTTGATGCCCCTAAGTGTAATCCTATTTTTATAGATTCAGTAAAGATATTGGAACCTCATTTCATACCTGGGGTGACGGTGTTTGGGTTGATGGATTACTATTTTTATTTAAGGCGGAGAAATGGAGAACGGAAACCAGATTGGGAGAAGTTTTTGGCCCCCGTTGAGTTCATAGAAAAACACTCAGAGCATTTTACAATGTTAAAAGATTTTAAGGATAATGGCAGTTGCGTATTTTTTAAATATGAAAAACCAATATTATGGAAGTAATAGTAGATCGACAATTGCAAACGCTGCAATTTGTAATTAACAACTACACCATCCGGGAGGAAATGATGGATGGTAAAAAACATGTGGTTGTCCCTGTGGTGATGATGGTAGAGGGTGTTCATAGCGGAAACAAAGGGCCGATTTTGCACAAGGGTGACGAATTGGCTAAATGGACAGAAGCTTGGGATGGAATACCTGTTACCATTTCCCACCCAAAGGCGGATGGGGACTCTGTCTCAGCCAATGCACCGGAAGTTTTAGATGTATCGTCAGTAGGTAGGATTTTTAATACCTATTATGATAATGGATTGAAAGCGGAAGCGTGGATTGATTATGAGAAAATTAGCGCTAAATCTGCAGAAGCTCTGTCTTCAATAGAGAAGATGGAGCCGTTGGAGGTTAGTGTTGGTGTGTTTAATGACTCTGAAATCGCTCAGGAAGGTGCTGAGTGGAACGGAGAAACCTACAAATCTATTGCCTACAACTACAGGCCTGACCATTTAGCTCTCTTGCCCGGAGATCGTGGTGCGTGCTCGTGGGAGGATGGCTGTGGGATTCGTAATTATCAGAAAGGAGGTAATGACGTGAAGGACAGATTTAAAACCTTCCAAGAACTGAGCCAACAAGGCTTAGTTGTATCTCCCCTCATAAATGAGGTGGGATTTCGTGAAATTGAACAAGCCCTCACCGCCAAATTACAAGGTCTAAATACAGGCGATGGCTATCATTACATTGAGGAAGTGTATGATAGTGAGATTGTCTACAGCTATTGGGCTGAAGGAGGTGGGAAAACACTCTACAAACAGGGGTATTCCTTGGATGACAATAGTAATATTGCTTTCGAAGGTTCCCGGGTTGAGGTCAAAAAGAAAGTGGAGTATGTCACAAATAAAATGCGGCGTACAAAGCCAAGTATAAATAGTGTAAATAAAGGAGGTAACATGAGTACAGAAGGAACCCTCTGTGGTGAGGCTAAAGTGGATGCGCTTATTTCAAATAAGCAGACCCACTGGATGCCAAAGGACAGAGAATGGTTGTTAACTCAAGATGAGGCAACCATTGCAAAAATGTCACCGATGGTCCCTGAGAAAGCGGAGCAATCCGCAGAGGAAATTCAGGCAAATAAAGACCAGGTAATCATTGATTACAACGCTGGTAAAAAGACCATTGAAGACCACACCAAAGGCATGCCGGATGCAATGAAGGCAGAAGTTGAAGGTGGTGTGAAGCTCTATAAGGAAAACCGGGCAGCTCTCGTGAAGGGTATTCTGGATAACACCAAGGAGGTTTGGGAAGAAGAAACCCTGAATGCCATGGATGATAAGACCCTGGAGAATGTTTCGAAATCAATTAAACAACCTGCTGATTATTCCGGTCAGGCTGCTGGAGGTGGACAAGCTACTTCTGGCGAACAAGTCGAGTTGCCGGTTGAGTACGCAGCACAAGGAAAGGAGGATAAATAATGGCTAAGAATAGTATTATAATTAAAAGCTATACCAAGGTACAGGAAGAGTACACCGCAACAGCGGTTGCGATCACACCTGGTATGCTTCTGGAGCTGACTAGTTCCGGGACCGTTCAAGCTCACAGTTCTGCTGAGGGCAATTCTCTTCCAATGTTCGCACTTGAAGATGAACTTCAGGGATACGGCATTGACACTGCTTATGGAGTGAGTACCAAGATCCAGGTTTTGATTCCACGCCGGGGGGACATCGTGTATGCCCTTCTTGCAGATGGTCAAACTGCGGCAATTGGTGATTTTTTAGAATCCAACGGCGCGGGTGCCCTTCAGGTTCATGTTTCAGAAACTGAATCTTGGGAAAATCCATCAGCTGCCGGATCCATTACCGTACCGCCCAACCCAATCGTGGGACAGGCGCTGGAGGCAGTGGATTTGAGTGATTCAGCTAATTTAACCGCAACGGGCCGTATTCAGGTTCGTATAATTTAAGAAAGGAGGAGAAAAAATGAGTGTAGATTTAATGCATAATGGGCAAGCGCAAGGCGCAGTCGCCCAACACGTTGTTCAAGCAGGAGGCCGCTTGAATGTAGGTACAATGAAGCCCTTTATCGGCAGGGATAACAAGAGTTACATCCAGGTATTCAACGGAGGAGATCCCAAGAAACTTGAGAACTATTCTGTGTCCCTTACCAATAACACTGCTGTCCTGAGAAGGGATGAGTGGAAAACATTGGATGAGACTGTATTGAGAATCGCTGAAAGCCGGATGAGTGGTGTACAGGATTTGATTGCAGCTAATTTGACGCATGATATTGGGAATGGAATGGGATCCACTGTACTGGAATGGCATGACGTGAGTGATGCTCTTGAGGCAGAGG
>Ga0075122_10003005_pt1 | contig 10816 bp, 13 predicted proteins | sample AntAceMetag02UKB_FD_69790 | JGI IMG/M metagenome (GOLD analysis project Ga0075122, IMG submission 69790) | Saline lake microbial communities from Ace Lake, Antarctica - Antarctic Ace Lake Metagenome 02UKB | ecosystem: Environmental > Aquatic > Non-marine Saline and Alkaline > Saline | place...
ATGCAGCTCTTGACTCATAGATTGAGCTCACTAGCCTACTCCTCCTATGTCTTCAAAAATCTCACTAGCACTAATCACAACTTTTCTATTTGCACTCTCCTCCGTGTCCTTCGCGCCACATGCAGAAGCTGCCGGAGAAGGAGTACATCCGTGGGACCGGTACAATCGTCGCCCATCAAATTCTACGCACAAGATTATGCGCAGAAACAGAAACAGTTTGGTCTACGATAATCCGTATTTCCGACGAACACAGACACATGCACTACACCCCTATTATCGAAACAACTACCACACACTTCTTGATGTAGGAGACGATAGAAGGACGGACTTCCAGCGGGAGATATTTCTCTCCGGATTCCCGTTCTATCGTGTTCCCAGTGCAACAGAATGTGGTAACCACAGTTACTACAAACCAAACTATCGCACACCGCCGAACGACTTTAGGTGCATCCGTTTCTAGCTACCCTTCCACAGAGAAGATATTTACTGCCTTGGCGTAGCCTTCTGGGTGGCCAGTATCTATACGCTTGCCTTCACATTCGTATCCGTAAATAGGAGTTGTCTTTAATTGATGTGTTAGTGCGTCTATCAATCTTATTTCTCCTCCGTGTCCGGACTCTACTTTTGGTAGAGCATCCATGACTGAACGAGGTATCAAGTAACGTCCGACAATACCAAGGTCCGAAGGTGCGTCCTTTGGCTCGGGCTTTTCTACGAGCCCCTTAACAATCTTTAGTCTTTCGATGGCAGGGTAATCCGATTCTATATCTACGATGCCATAGCGAAGGGTTTCTTCTATCGGGATCTTCTCTAGAGCTACCATTGCCCCCTTTTCATCTTCCTTGAGAGTTTCGTGAGCTGAAATCATTTGTTCGAGTGCAGTGTTGCTTCCCACAAAAAGATCATCTCCAAAGAGCACGGCAATGGTTCCATCATTTGCCCAGTCTGCGGCCTGAAGAACCGCGTGCCCGTCTCCGTGCTGTTTATCTTGATAGACCGTGTGGAAGTTTACAGAGTCGTAACGCATTAACTCTTCTACGAGATGGTACTTTCCACGTTCCTTGAGTTTCTTTTCAAGCTCAGGAGCAACCTTGAAGTATTCAGGGATGGCTTCTTTTCCCTTACTAATTACAAAGCAGATATCGGTGATACCTACATCTAGGCATTCATGTACCAAATGCGCGATAATTGGCTGATTGCCGAGAGGCAACATCTCCTTTGGAACAGCTTTTGTCCAAGGCATAAAGCGTGTTCCGAGTCCTGCAACCGGTAGGATTGCTTGTGTAATTTTCATAAGGGGCAATAGTCTACGTCCCAACTTTAGAAGTTGGAAGTAAATGAGTTTATAAAAATGGTATTTGACAAATTTCTAAAAAGTCGTTAGAATGTAAAGCGAAACATCTCACTACACACACAAATCATGCCTAGCTCAAAAAAAGCGACCGGTCTTGCGACAGTGCACGATCTCTACCTGATGCAGTTCCAACTTATGGATCATCTCAAAGGAGGAATGCGAACACCGAATCAGGTAAAAGAAGCGAAGAAATGTTTTAAACAATTTAAGTCTCTTCTTGGTGAGGCAGATCATAGGTATATGGGTGGAGAAGATGTTCTAGAAACACTTGAAGAAATTCAGGCGGAAATGTCTGAACGTCTTAAGGCTCGTGCAGTCAGATCTCGCGCAGCTAAAAAGGCAGTCAAAACTATAACCAAGACTAAGAGAGTTAAGTAAGGACTTACGTTCCCTCGTTAATACGAACAATCTTTACCTTCTCTTCTTTTGGTATGAGGATTTTTAGAATGCTGTCTTTGCTGAATGTTGCCTTTACTCTCTTGGAGTCTATGGAAGTTGGCATGGTGATGCTTCTACTAAACTCTCCCCAGAAACATTCCTGCACGTAGTACTGATCTTCGGGGACTGTGTCGTTAAGTGCGCGTTTTCCACGGATGGTGACGACTTTCCCATCAACTTCAATGTCTATATCAGCAAGTTTTACACCGGCAATGGGTGCGCGAATAATGTAGTAACTATCCTGTTCGTAAATATCTACAGTAATCTGACCGGCTTGCTTGGGTGGTGCAGCAGGTGTGAGAACTTCTTCTTGTTGCGTCTCTTCTTCTTCCAAAGTGAGGTTGGCAGGAGGGGGTACTCCTGACTCTGCATTGAACGCGCTGAAGATTCCGTGGAACGGCGAAGGGATCATTACCTTCCATCGTACATAATGCTCTTTGCTTTGTGCAAATCTCGATTGTTGCAAGAGTGCTTGGTTTACGTTGTGAATTGTTGCGAACATATTATAGTGTCGCTGCAATGCAGGACTCCTCCTCTCCTTCACGTTCGCTCAGAGAACACGTGGGCTTGCTCCTACGAGGCTTTTGTATGGGGGCAGCGGATATTGTTCCCGGTGTTTCCGGAGGGACAATGGCATTCATTCTCGGTATTTATGAAGAGCTCATAGATTCTATTCATGCCGTAGGTCGAAAAACATTTTGGAGTTCACTTGTGCGCGGAAAAGTGTTCGCCGCGTATCGTGCAGTGAATGGAAACTTCTTAGTCGCAGTAGGTGCGGGCATCGCACTTGCGATACTAACTCTCTCACATGGCTTGGAGTTTATGCTCCACGAATACCCTCTGGTCATCTGGAGTTTCTTCTTCGGATTGGTTCTTGCATCTGCAGTTGTGGTAGCCAAGCGCATTACCACCTGGAAAACATCACTCCCCATTGCAATCATCATCGGTGCTTTAGTTGGTTACAGCATCGTTGGTCTTGTACCAGTACAAACGCCAGACACTCCGTGGTTCCTCGTTTTCAGTGGAGCGATAGCAATTTGTGCCATGATATTGCCAGGTATCTCGGGCTCGTTCCTTTTGGTACTCCTCGGAAAGTATGGGTTTGTTCTTCGTGCAGTGAATAAAAGAGATGTTGTGAGTATTGGGTACGTTGGTCTTGGGGCCGCAGTAGGAATTGTCATATTTTCACAATTCTTAAGTTGGCTTTTGCACAGATACTACGATCTAACAATCGCATTCCTCACAGGTCTTATGGTTGGGAGCTTGCGAAAAATTTGGCCATGGAAAATGGGTGAGCTCAACATATGTCCTCGTATAGATAGTCAGGAACTTCTCATTGGTCTCGGGTGCATGATTGCTGGTCTGATAATTGTTATTGCTTTAGACAAGTTGGCATCGAAAAAGAGCTAAACTTACAAGGCCTATGACATTACTTCAGGCATTTTCTCTCGGCGTACTACAAGGAATCACAGAGTTCCTACCTGTTTCAAGCTCCGGTCATCTTGTTCTTGCAGAGACGTTGTTTGATCTACGAGTCGACCTCATAAGCATGCAGGGATTCAATATCCTTCTGCATGCAGGAACGCTTTTTGCGCTCGTTATCTGTTACGCAAAACAATGGGTACGGATTCTTCTTTCCCCTTTTCGTGAGGATGCACCCTACAAAAAACTGCTTCTCTTCCTTGTTGTTGCCACAATCCCTGGAGCAATTGCAGGTCTTTTACTAGAAGAGGTTGTTGCACTTCGTTTTAGCTCTGTTAATTCAGTTGCTGTGGCTTTCCTTATCACGGCAGCCATTCTTGTAATTGGAGAACGCACAGAACAGAGCCGTCGTGTTGAGCATCTGACTTCAGGACATGCGATACTTATTGGTATTGCACAGGCGTTTGCACTTATCCCAGGCATCTCTCGTTCAGGATTTACAATTGCTGCTGCGAGAATGCTACGCATAAAGAGGAAAGATGCACTCGATTTCTCTTTTTTACTCGCAACGCCCATTATCGCAGGGGCTACAGCAATGTCTTTATGGCATCTTCAAACAGGAACCATAGAAGTACCATCTATTCAGATAACACTTGTTGGATTCCTTAGCGCCTTTGTTGCGAGCATGCTAGCAATTCGATTCCTTCGCATATTTGTCACTCGTCACAGCCTTGCGTGCTTCTCTTGGTACCTTATTCTTGCGAGTATTTTGCTCTTTGTTGTGGACTTAAAATTCTAAAATATGAATCTCTTGTTTTTCTACTTGAACATTTCTGTTGGGTGAGTAAAATCTCCCAACCTGCTACTAATATTTCTTATCCAAACTAATTATGTCCGGTCCCGCTCTAAAAAATAATATTCGCAAGCTTCGATTCGATAGAAGCATGACTCAAGAAGAACTTGCTCTTCGCACTGGCGTTAGCCGCCAGACGATTATGAGCATTGAGCGTGGTCAGACAAATCCTTCTGTACTTCTAGCTTACAAAATTGCAGCAGCACTCGATGAAAATGTAACGACAGTATTCCAGATGGAGGGGAATTTGGTGCCTGTTTAGAAATCACTTATATTGTTATTTAGAAGAGCGCTGCGGCGCTCTTTTTGTTACACGAACGTCATCAATAATGAGTTGTGGCTGCACGTATCCATACCAAGTATCAACCTGAAGTCTACAGACAACATCAACCGGTACTGAAATCGCGTCTTGTAAGTGAGCAAGGCCAAACCCGACGGCCTTGCATCCCAACACAGAACACTGCATGTGTGATTCATCCGCGCCCACGGCACGCACATCATCAAGCTCCACTTCCTCAAGAAGGAAACGTGGTTCGGGATTTCCCATACCAAATGGTTCGAGTGTCTGCAGTGCTCTGCAGAAATCTATGCTTAGCATAGATGGAGTAATGCAGGCGTTAATATGTAAAGAGGGCACAAGATTTTCTGCATCTGTGTGCTCCACCACATCAGATGTAAGTTTTTTCTCGAATGCTTCCAGGTTCTTTAAAGGAAAGTTGCATCCAGCAGCTTGGGCATGCCCTCCAAAGCGTGTGAGGAGGTCTGAGCAACGTGTGAGTCCTTCTGTTATGTGATAGCACGCAGGACTACGAAGCGAAGCCACACACTCATCACCATCTATAGTCACAATACAACTTGGCTTACCAGTTTCTTCCGTTAGCCTTCCGGCAATGAGCCCTATAAGGCCATGTTGATAATCCGCATCTGCTTTAAAGAGAAGTGGCGATTTCAGATCTAGAGCACCCCGTGCTTCTTCGTAGAGGCTACGCATTTGTTCTTGTCGTTGCACGTTGAGTACATCCAATTTTTCAAGGGCATTTCCACCTACGAGTAATGCTTCAAGAGCAAGTAGAGGATCTGCCATACGTCCGGATGCATTTATGCGAGGTGCAATGCGAAACGCAATGTTTGTGCTTGTAGTGGACTTGGTGTTTTCTCGGAGAGTAGCAAGTGGACCACCCCTAATTTCCTGAAGAGCTATAAGCCCCTCTCGCACGAGTTGTCGGTTGAATCCATTGAGAGCTACAAGATCTGCAATCGTTCCGCACATGGCCAATATGAGGTCTGTAGGACGCTCCTCCCATGCGCCCTCCTCCAATGCATTTATAAGTAGAAAAGCAATACCGGAACCGGAGGGGTGAGGTTCCGGACATCCTGAAAGTGCAGGGTGCAGCACCGCGCATGCATCTGGAATAATTTCTCCAACAGTGTGGTGATCGGTGATTATGACATCTATCCCGTAACTATTCGCAAGGCTTACCTCATCTACAGATGCAATTCCATTGTCTACTGTGATTAGCAGATTGATATTTGCTTTGTGAAACTCTTCCACTATGGAATCGTTTAATCCATATCCATCATGTACACGATGTGGAAGGCGTTTTAGCGGATCTATTCCCTTACGTTGGAAGAAGCGTACCAATTGCGCGGTTGCAGTAATGCCATCGCAGTCGTAGTCACCAAAAATAGCAATGCGCTCCTTGTTATCTACAGCAGTTTTTATGCGTTTCACAGCTTTATCCATATCCACAAGTTTTGGTTGAGACGAAGGTGCATCCAAATTCCTATCACGAAGAAGGCCTTCAACAATCTCTCCCATATCCTGAGATATACTATTTGGAGAAAGCCACCGTTTTCCTGTTAGCGAAAGTTGCTGAGACATAAGGAAAACTACCCTAGCAGATTATTATAGTGGGGGTCTTATCTTTTTTTTAAGCAGATCGAACTGCGCGTCCAGCTTTCTGCACTCTTTGTAGTGTCCAGATAACAGCGCCAATCATTACAATTGCTGAAAGCACGCCACCTGCACCCGTAGGTGCGAGCGGTGGTGCGCCACCATGCAGAAAATCAGGTCGACCATCGTAATATTGAACGTACTGTTGGTTGGTTTGTACCCTGTCGAGTAGACGTCCTTCTCGTTGTTCCAAAAGTCTAATCGTCTTTAGAAGATCCAAGTCAGCGTCATCCAAACCACTGCTTGGTGCAGCGGCATGCAACGTATCACCATCATCCAAAATGTCACCAAGAAGGTCATCATCATCAAGGTCTCTTAATTCAGCAACACGTTGTTCACTGAAAATAAGGTCTTGCTCGTGATCTCGACGATTTGCACTTGAATCCACTTGTCTCTGAATTCTGTCTCCTGTCTCACGTGATGTGGGAGGAAGGAAATACTCTTTGCTGAGCAGCACGTCTTCTGGAGTAAAGTATGCGAGTCCCTGTAGAGGAATCAGAAGCCCCAGAGCAATGCCGATAAGGTGAGTTTTATATGTATGCATCAGAGCATTGTACACAAAAATTTACATTTTAGCAATTGTTTCCATTAGCGAGAATACAGTTGAAATACTCCTGTTCATCAGAAATACCATCTCCGTCGGTATCTTTCTTGAGCGGGTCAGATTCATTCTCGTCTTCATCCCATACACCATTTAGATTTTTGTCCTCCCCACGCAATTCTGTTCCTTTATTTACAAGACATAGACCATCACATAGACCATCATGATCGCTATCCCATTCTGTTGGATCAGTTTCACCTTCTTCTATGCGACCATTGCGATTTGTATCTTCAATACCATCTATGAGACCGTCTCCGTCTGTATCACGCTTGGTAGGCATGGTATGTAAACGGAATATTTCCAATCCATCACGGATACCGTCTCCGTCTGTATCAGAATTATCTGGATCTGATGTGAAGTCGTTTTCTACTGCAATGTTTGCACCATCGCTATCGTTATCTGTTCCTATAGGAATTGGTTCTTCTGTCATTATGTAGCAGGACTGTCCACCAGTGAATATTTCCATTTGGTGCCTGATTGTACTGCGGACTTCCTGTTTGCGGTTGAGATCTCTGTCATTTAAGTTTTTCGATACGGAAAATGACTCTTCACGATTTTTTTGTGCGAATGCAGCCCGATCTTCACGTTCTTTCTCTGATAAGAAGAGAGTTCCAGGAAAACCTTTACGCTTGAGTTCTTGTGCCTGTTCGTAGTTTTCAGGGAAGCAGTAGCCCCAGTAGCGGATTCTTGTACCTCTTCGCCCAAAAAGTGTTCGTCTTGTTATGCGACTAATTTCTTCCGGAATGTGCAAAATTACATTTGTATGTGCAGGTATCGAATACCCCTTACGTATTAAATCTTCTGTTACAGTAACCCACTGTTGCTCTTCACGAAGATGATGGGGTAGAAGTCTTCCTTCTAATTGCCCAACAGTTGGAACTGCAAATGCATAGACGACAAGTGCGAGAGAACTTGTTCCCAGACTAATGGTTAGCCATTGCAATACACGGTTTGTACGTGGGTTTTTACGTGAAATCATCGAATTATTATATCAGTTTTCCTGTTTCATTGCTAGGTATGGTTTCGCTATCCTTTCTGCGCAAATGACAAAGGATTACTATCAAACTCTTGGGCTGGATCGAGGTGCTTCTGCAGATGAGGTAAAAAAGGCTTATAGAAAACTAAGCAAGGAACTGCATCCAGACAAAAATATGGGTGATGACAACGCTGAAGAGCGATTTAAAGAGGTTAATGAAGCCTACGAGGTACTCGGTGATCCTCAAAAAAAACAGATGTACGATCAATTCGGAACAACCGGTGGACCTGGTATGGGTGGAGGTGCTGAAGGATTCTCCGGTTTTACTAATGGTAATTTTTCTGGATTTGCAGATATCTTTGAAAATTTCTTTGGAGGTGGAGGAGGAGGTCGAGGTAAACCAAGTAAACAGGGTGAGGATATAGAAATACAAATAACGATTAATTTCCAAGATGCTGTTACCGGAGCTGATCAAGAACTTAGCATAAATAAAATGGTTAACTGTACAGACTGCGATGGTGCCGGCACCGCAAAAGGATCAAAGATGATCAAATGCATAGAGTGTGATGGAACGGGGCAAGTTACACGCCAGCAACAGTCATTATTTGGCACTATCGCGCAACGCTTTGTTTGTCCGACATGCAATGGTTCAGGGGAAGTACCAGAAGAAGCATGTAAATCATGTGGTTCAGAAGGGCGCAGAGAGGAGAAGGCAAATGTAAATGTTCACATTCCCGCAGGTATCCATCATGGTCAAACCCTTCGTGTTAGTGGGGAAGGAAATGCAGGAAGGCAGGGGTCTGCCTCTGGTGACTTGTATTTGCATATTGCATTACATCCAGACAAGAGGTTCATCCGTGACGGAGATGATATTAGCGGTGAGATTACTATTCCTGTTATAGATGCGATTCTCGGAATGCAGATTAATATTGAAACTGTGCATGGTTCGGTAGAGCTTAAAATTCCGGAAGGCACACAGCCTGAGCAAATATTTCGTCTTAAGAACAAGGGCATGCCCATTGCAGGTTCAAGTAGACATGGAAATCACTACGTGCAAGTACATACCGAGATACCAAAAAAGTTAAATCGTGATGAGCGCAAACTTTTAGAGAAGTGGAGGGCTTCCTAAATATCTAAATTCTCCAGACCATCATCTTCTATAACAGGAGAGAGTTCTTCTCCTGCATCAGCTGCTGCTTGCACACTGCCTTCATCCTTCAGGCGCAACACAATCTGGCGGTAGTCCCCCTCGCCGCTGCTTTCAGTAGTGAGGTCCTGTAGGTCGGGATTGCTTGCAACGTACAAGTGAACAATGCGTCTGAAATAAGGGCTCATTGGGGCAAGGGCTACGCGATTATTAGTTCGGCGTACAAAGTCTGCTTTCTGTTCTGCAATCTTGCAGACCTTCTCTTCTTGCTGGCGACGGTATCCATCCACATCCAGAACAATGAATGGACTGCGTTCCATTTTTTCTTTTGAGCGAATGATTGCTTTGAGCAAATGCTGAATAGAGTTGAGAGTTTCTCCGTGCCAACCAATAATTTTATTTGCTACTTCCGATGCAATATCTACACGGATAATATCTTCCTCCTCGGAGATTTTCATATCGCTGAAGGAAAGATTAAGTTCCTTGAGCAGTGCCTTGAGAGTGTCTTCAATTAGAGAGTTATCCATCGGTGAAAGAGCGTACCAGTCTAGAGCTCCCAAAAAAACTTTTTACACAAAAAAGCCTCCAAATATCTGGAGGCCTTTTATAGTAACACTTTGAACTTTTCTTATCGCACGGCGTCTTTGAGTGTCTTACCAGCCTTGAAGGATGGAACCCTCATGGCAGGAATAGAAATACGCTGGCTTGGGTTACGTGGATTAACGCCAACGCGTGCTTTGCGGTTAGATACCTTGAAGGTACCGAAACCTGTAATAGTCACTCGCTCACCTTTCTTCAATTGTCTGGTGACGGTGGAAATAAGTGCAGATAGAGCATCAGCGGCAGCACGCTTGGTGATACCGGAAGCATCTGCGATCGAATTGATTAGATCTTGCTTAGTCATATCGCAGGGGGGAAAATAATATGACAAGTAAAATGGTACGCCCGCAATCGGCTTGTGCAAGCCAAAAAGTGTGTTTTTAGCACTGAGTTATTGGCTTTTTTTGGTAGAAATGGCTTATATAAGCCAAAAGCGTGAGCAACAAAGGTAGTCAGGAATTCTACACATTTACGTTGTTTTTGGCCATATTCAGGTCAGAATCGCTATTTTTGGGGTCACAGTAAAGTGAAAAAAGAGGTACACTTTTTGACAATCTCTTCCTGCTCCCACTAGTCTCTGGCCCATGCCGAAGCATCTCGTCATTGTAGAGAGTCCGACCAAAGCTAAAACCATTAAGCGTTTTTTGGGGAAAGATTATGACGTGCACGCAAGCATGGGGCACGTGCGGGATCTTCCGAGTAGTTCCATTGCCGTGGATACAGAAAATAATTTTGAAGCTGTGTACGAAGTGCCAAAAGATAAAGCGACAGTTGTTAAGAACATCCAAAAGTCACTCGATGAAAGTGATGACTTGTGGATTGCAACTGATGAAGACCGTGAGGGAGAAGCTATTGGGTGGCATCTGGTAGAAGTTCTTGATAGAAAAAAAGATCAGGAGATAAAGCGCATAGTTTTTCATGAGATTACAGAAACGGCCATTGCTGAAGCTATAGAGAATCCACGCGAACTCAACATCGATCTCGTAGAAGCACAGCAAGCTCGCCGCATCCTAGATCGTCTTGTTGGTTACACTCTCTCCCCTTTCCTCTGGAGTAAAGTGTATAGAGGGCTTTCTGCCGGACGTGTGCAATCAGTTGCAGTACGCATAATCGTAGATCGTGAGCGGGAGATTCAAGCATTCAAAACAGATGAGTACTGGACAGTGGATGCAAATTTGGAAACAGAGAAGGAGGAAAGTTTTACAGCACAGCTAAAGAAAAAGGACGACAAAAAATTAGTTCCTTCATCAGAAAAAGAAACAAATGCAGTTCTAGAAGACATCAAAGGAAAAGATTTTGAAGTGGCATCTGTAGATGAGAAAGAGATCAAGAAGACACCACCTCCACCATTCACAACATCAACCCTCCAACAGGAGGCAGGGCGCAAGCTTGGATTTTCCGTAAAGCAAACCATGGTAGTTGCGCAGCAGCTTTACGAAGGTGTGAGTCTTGGGAAGGGGCAGGGGCAGTC
>Ga0075122_10003006_pt1 | contig 10810 bp, 17 predicted proteins | sample AntAceMetag02UKB_FD_69790 | JGI IMG/M metagenome (GOLD analysis project Ga0075122, IMG submission 69790) | Saline lake microbial communities from Ace Lake, Antarctica - Antarctic Ace Lake Metagenome 02UKB | ecosystem: Environmental > Aquatic > Non-marine Saline and Alkaline > Saline | place...
GGTGTCTTTCATATGGCTTCTCGCATACAATCTTCTCTTTATGTGTTCTTTATGTTTATCTTGTTTCATGTAACTTAGAGTTACTTATACTATATAAATGTATCGGTTATTGTTAAGTGTCAAAAACAAGGACTCCGGTTGTGAACCATACGAACCTTCATCGCCCTGTTTGTTTTTTATGCTATTATACAATAAAAAAAGAGGTGATAAGAGCGTCTCTAATAAATTAGAAATAATTCTTTCACTTTGTTTTTTGGCTAGGATATACCTCATTTAGTTTTTGACATTTCATCTTCAATTCTTTCCTTAACCATAAACATTCATCTTTCCATTTCTCTCTAGACTTTCTAATTTGTCCAAAATGTATATAAAGATTCTCGGCCTTAATCAATAAATTACAACCATCTTCATAATTAAGTGTACATTTATTTAATTTTGAATCAAAATCTTTTAGTACTTTTTCAAACCTTTCTTCTGTTTCTGTTGCCATCAGTTTTCTCCGGCTTCTTGTGAGAAGTCTTGAACGTTTAATTCTAAAGGGTTTTGTTGTTCTAGATCTCTTTGTATATCTTCTTGATCTCTGTTGTCGCATTGTTGAGCATCGCAAACAACACATCCATAAACTGGATAGCTTGTATTCAATTCTTCAATCTTATGTTCTCTTAAATAAACGAATGATTGATACGTTCCACATTCGTTACATATTTGGGTAATATATTGTTTACTCATTGTTTCACCTTCTGACTTACTTTTCTATTACACTTAGGACAAAGACAAGTGTTCGTAACATTTGATTTGCCTTTATTTCCTTCTACGGTTGAAGTCCATTTACCAACAACCTTTTCAAATTTAATAGCACACCATTCACAATAATATGTATTTCCTCTTAGCTTCATTTTATAAATCTCGTATCTTTAATTTTTTCTAGCATAATGGCTGTTCTTTTACCTTCAATTTTCTGTATCTCTCTTGATATAGATCTTGCTTGTTCTAATAAAATACGCCTTTTTTCTGCTAAATCCTTTTTCTGTTGTTTAAGTTCTCTCTCTTCTTTTGATTCCATTTTGATTATTAAGGATGGTTTGACGATGAATAAGGAAAAAGTGATCTAATCCCTATTGTCATATGCTTTTACGTCCGTCCATCCAATGCAATGACTATAAACTTAATTTGTTTTTAATATCTTTTAATTTATCTTGTAAATTTACAACTGCTTTATCTAAATCTTGAAATATATTTATAGCAATTTTTTCTTCATCATTTCCTTCATTGTCTGAATTAATGATTTTAACGCTTTCAACCGTACCATCATTCATTGCTTCAATATCAATATTACATGGTATATGTACTTCTAAGTAATTCCTGACCTTATCTATTGATGTGTGCCAAATGCCTTTATCATCTTGAAAACCACAAAACTTAACGTTCTCCTTCTTTGTTACTCTCTCTACTCTCATTTGCTTTTAACCCCTCTAATTTAGTTTCAATAATACTAAGAACAAATACTTTATTAATCTTATCATAGGCATCCCAATATTCTTGATCTGTTATTGTATCATTGTTGTATGCAAATTGCCACTTCTCAATAAGATCTATTTTCTTTTTATTTTTATTATGATCTTGCTCTTTTGTTGCTCTATCTTCTCTATTCTGTTCTTTCTGTCTTTTTTTAAGTTCAAGTTTGCTATCAATAACCCTAACTTCATGTAATAATTGTTCTTTCTTTTGAGTTAATGCTTCTTCATTATCACTATAATAATCTTCTAGAAGTCTATTTATTAGTTTACTTTTGTTAATCTCTAAATCTAAATGTTCTTTATTCTTCTCGTTTAAGTACATCATTGACGCTTTTCCCATCTTCTAATTCTCCTCTATTTAGATCACCTAAAATATCATTACTATTCTTTTCTTCAAGTTCTAGTAATCTTTTAGCTAATTCAACTTTACTTAATTTTAGCCTTCGTATCTCTTTATTATACCATCCAAAATCTATTGGGATCTCTGCAATATCTATTGCATCCTTTTCTAATAATTGTTCATAGATTCCATGAACTAATGCAATTTGCCAAGAAACATTATTCTCTTTTGCTACTTGAAATAACTTAGCATCTATTTTTGTATTAACTTGTTGCTTTATCACCACTCCATTATTTTCCATAATTAATTAAGTAATTCAAAGTATTTAAGTGTTTGCTATATAGCTAGCTAGCTAGCTAACTACATGAATTATATTAATATAGTTTACTTATGTTTATATATATATATATATATATATAAGATTGTTTATTGATTAAGAAATACCGTATAGCTAGCTAGATTTTAGAAAAAAAAGGGGGGTACAGCCTCTGTACTCGTCGTGCCACCTTTGAGTAACAAAAATATACTACAAAATATGCCTAGTTATTCGGTATTAATATTGATTAGGGGTGTATATACAAACATATATATATATATACTATTTTATAGGTTTAAGTCTTTCTTCAATAATTTCTTTATCAGTTTTCTTAATTTCTTTAAGATAATCAAGTTCTTCATCTGTTAGATTCATACTAATTTCATGCCCTCTAATTATAAAAATGTTTCTAATGGGATGGTGGGGAAGAAGTGGCAACTCCCTAAAAAGATCCCCATCATCCCAAAAGTGTACAACACAATCAAGGAATGATAAACATAAAAGCTTCAACCTATATTTAAATATTACTAAAAGTTTAACCTTTCATCACGCTTATTAACTACTACTTTTTGGTAATTAACAACACCAAGTATTACCGAAGAAAGACTTACAAAGAATATTACCCAAGGAAAATATATAAGAAGTTGATTATAAACATCAAATGGGATCATTATTTGCATAAAGGCCGGTATCTCTAGCATTGTTATATATAGATTAGATATTTCTATTGCACCATAAGTAATTACTATGTTAAACAAGACAAGTACACCTAACATAACCGGACTGCTTCCACTTTGATACCCGGCAATTAACATACCAAGTATTAATGCGAATACAAAGAAGAAGCTAAACCATACAAGTATTTCTCTAAGCTCTAAGAATGGGTATAATGATAACTCCCATAAGTCTTGACAACTCTCAACATAAAGGTTATTATCTATTACGCAATCAGTTTCTAAGAAGGCATCATGGGTTACATCCATTATAAAATAAGAGATCCCAAAGAATAAACCACTAACAAATATAGCAAATATGCTTACTATAATTAGGCCTATGCTACTATATTCTTGTATGTTATCTAATAAATCTATCATTTTATTTTAAGGAACTCTTGATATTCAAGATCTCTACCTTTAAAGTATTTAGCTATATTGTCTATAATCTTAGGGTAACTGATCTGTACCAAATCGACATCCAATTTTACTCTATTACTTTTAACCTTTTTCAAGAAATTAATCCCATCATCAGTAACTCTTATAGTATTTTTATTTGTCATTTAAAATCCCCAATCCGATTCTTTAATTAAGTCTAACATATGAACAGCCCATTCTTGAACGTATGATAAGAAGATTAAACCAACTAGCAATATACCAACTAAGTAAACAACAACTAACGCAAGTACTAAATCATACACAACAAACACATCATAAATAAATGCTAATCCTAGTAATGATAAAAGTATTGGCAAACCAAGTAAGTAGTAAACAATGAATGAATTCTTCAATACTGCAAAACCAAGAACACCTAATACAAGTTTAACAAAGTTCTTAGTTTCATACTTCTTAATAAGTTTCTTTTCCCAAGAATCAAAGTTTATCTCATGTGTAGAATAATAGAATACTAATATTAATAATATGAAAGATCCCATGATTGCTATATATATAAGAGAATTATCTATTCCTTTATCTGTCGATTTACCACTTCTACTAATTTCTATACATAATGTTTCTGTTAATGGTGGTGTTGCACCGTCTTTATCTCCAATAACAACATAAGTTAATATCCCTGTATCTGTTATGTTCTCTAGATCATAACTAAAGAATGTACCATTCTTATCCATTAGTTGATTAAGTAATACTGTTTGCCCTGTTTGGTATGTAATTGAAGTAACATTTACATAAGAACATGATGGGCATACTTGGATCAAACTAATATTATCTCCAAGTTTCATTGTTCCCCAACAATCAACAGAAGATATTGAAGCACTAACAACAGTTAAGAAAAGGAACGTGATAAGAAAAGTTAATATAAATTTGTTTTCCATTTTAATTATGTCCTTCCTCATACCACCAAAAGTTAATATCTATTATTGTATCTGATGTTGTTTTTTTAGTTATCTTAAAGATATAAGTTGTATTCTTCTTAAATATAATTTCATAATTTAATCCATTAGAAAGACCTATCGCATCTCTACCACCACCATTTCTTGCTATCCAAATTTGATCACCAACTGCATCAATAGTTGGTGCAGAAAGGCTTGTTAATGTTGGAGTGTTCAATGAATTTCTATCATTGTTTAATCCTGTAATTGGTGTTCCTTCTGATACTGTGCTATCTTCATATATTGTAATTTCTACATCTGTATCAGGAGAAAATAAAGATTTTAAGTGTACATACTTCCCATTATCCGGTGTTGTAAATGAAAAATAATCAGAAGTTCCTTTATCACCGGTATTTTCTACATATGTTTTAACAAAATAATGATCCCCTTCATGTATCTCATAGTGTTCTTTGCTAATAGTAGTTACTGCATCACCATCTATTAGATCAACAATATTAACATTAATTGGGCTTGAAGAATCGAAGTTAAAAGCTTGAACTTGGATAAGCAAAAGTACTAGAATAGTTAGAAATGATAAAATATGCTTATTTTTCATAATATAATTAAGATATTAGACTTTAAATCTTTTCCCCTTTTATCTTGAAATCCCTCTAGATTGATATGCTTTGCTTTTCGCCCAATCTGATATTCTTAACATTGAAGTACTAAGCGAAACATAAAACTTATATTTCATTAAACCGTAACTCATTTTCTGTAAACCTCATAGGATTCTTGCTTAGTTCTAAGCTTCTTCACAATAAACTTACTCCTATTCCTAACGAAATACTTAGAAGGAACTTTGCCAATGCTTCTTTTTAATATAGCTCTTTCAACTTTCTTTGGTGATCTTGATATTAACCCTTTACTCAATTTATACTTCTTCAATGAATAAGCTAATATGTCAAATGCTCTCTCTTTCGTGATTGGAATACTATTAATTGAACTTGTTCTTCTCCCTCTGTAATAAGAACTAACGAATCCGGTTTCTAATCCTTTCTTAACTCTACGTTTCATTCTATCATTTTGTTTTGGTATTGGTATTATAACCGGTGGTTTCTTAGGTGTTTTAATTCTTCTACCTCTAACCGGTTTAATTGGTATAATTGTTGCCGGTGCAATTCTAATACTTTGAAGTTGTGTTATCAACTTTGTTTGGCTTTTCATAACTCTAATAATAAGTTGTACTTGTTTCAATGAACTTATATTTTTCTGTGCTGTGATAGTTTTATTTAGTACTGATTGTAAAGTTTTTAATTCTGTTCTTTGTTCAGTAGCAGAAGCAAGAGCTAAAGCACCAATGGATCTACTTAGTTGCCTCATTACACTAACACTTATTGGCCTTGATAATCTAACGATTGGTTTAGTAATAACTTGTATTGTTTTAATAGCATCTTCAACTCTTCTAACTTCCGAAACTTTAATATTCCTTTTTAATGGAATAGTTTTAATTTTAGACCGTTGAACATTAACCGGTTGTATTTGTTTATTAATCTTAACCGGTGCTGTTCTTCTTGGTGTTGGCCTCCTTGTGTATGTTCCTTCTGGGGCTTTATATTTAGTAACTTTTAATAATGGCCTTGCTATTTGTATTTTACTTGGTGATATTCCTTTACTAGAAGAATATATCATTCCACTCTTACCCCTAAGTGTACCATAACCAAAACTTAATAATCTTTTAAATTCTTGTTGTGTTAATCTAACTTCAAATACTTTACCACCTTTTCCAGTATATGCCATTGCCATTGCTCTACTATTAGTCAAATAAAGATCTGCGTTCTTTTTAGGCATACCCCTTGTATAAGTTGTTTTAATCCCTTCCTTTAATATACTATTAACATTATTCTTTGTTGTACCATGATATAACTTTACAACCTTTGCCGGTGATAATTTTGTTGGTCTTTGTACTATCTTTATATTAATATTATTAATCTTGATTCTATTTACAGATGGTATTTTAAACTTAGTAAGTCCTAACTCTAAATATTCACCCTTTTCTCCAACTTTCATATCTGTTTGTTTAATACCTTTAACTTTTCTTGTCACAAAATTAACAGAATCTTTACTTCTTTGAATCCTTAGAACATTTGAATAACCGGAAGTAGAAGTAATTCTTTTATTTTTAAATAATTTAGCCAAAGTTCTTTCAAGTGTCGTATCTCTTGAAATTGCTAGATCTTTCTTTAAAGCACCCTTTAGAGTTACCAACTCATTTTTATTAAGTTGTTTCCTATTAAAAAATACTTTCTTAGTTTCTAACGTATTTAATATTTTTACTATACCATTAAGTTTATCTTCGGAAGTTTTAATTTTTCCTTTAATTATATAAATGTCTTTATATTTTACTCTAAGTGGTTTACCTTTAACAGCTCTTGCCCTTGTTAGTGTCGTAACTTTTGCATATTTACCCATCCCAATACCGGTTTTAAAACCAACATTACTAATCTTATTACCGTTAAGATTAAACTCAACAGCGAATGAAAAAACCTTACCGGCTTTGTTTATTTTACTAATCACAATACCATTACGTTTAAACTCTATATGATCAGGTATTTTTTTTGCAATTATTCTTAGTGGCTTTCTAAAATTCTTTCTAAATTCATCCTTAAAATATCCATCTTTCCTTATTGTTTTACCACTCATTTTTGCTTTCAATAATTTAATTATTGCTTCTGTCTTTGGTGCATTACTTTTAACTTTCATTGATTGATGGTAAAGAGAAGCATCTAAAAATTCATTCTTAGAAATGCCTTGTGCATCAAGTTTTACTTTTGCTTTTTTATATACATTATTAATAACTTCTTTGTTCATAATTTTTACTTTACCTTTACTAATCACTTTACCTCTAATTGGGTTTGATGGTTGTGAATTTTTAGCCTTCAAGTATGCATTATTAAGTTGTCCTTGTCTTAACTTTTCTAACTCTGTAATGGTTTTTTGTGTGTTTGCTATTGGTTTATTTAGTATCTTACTAGCTAAAAGAGGAACTGCAAACCCAACCAAAATACCAACCTCTTTTGATAATCCTTTTGTTCCTGTTTCTGCATCACCGACTACGATATTTTTAATATTGTAAGTTGTTCTTCCGGCAAGTGTTGAAACATATGTTACTCCAAGAATACTAAGCCCTCTTTGTATCGCTTTTTGTGTTCTAAGATCAATCAATTTCGCATACTTAGGTGTAAATGTTATTTTTAATAATGGTTTTCCTGTCTTTGCAAGAATCTTACCACCAAACTTAAATGCAGTTCCATAAAGCAATCCTTCTAATGCACCCATACCGAAAGACTTAGCAACAATTTTTGCTGTCGCTTGAAAGTCTTTAGGAAGTGGGGCTTGACTTACCTCTTTCCCCAAGTTTAATACTGATAAGTAAGAAGATCCAAATAATATTAATCCGGCCGAAGGTAAACCAACAAGTGAACCGGCAACAAGTAAACCTTTAACTCTTGTAGTAGTACCATACTTAGAAGGATTTCTAATGTTATCTCTAATGCTAAATTCTAAAGACTTAGCAACTTTCTTACCTTCTTGTGTTGTTGCGAACTTTTTCCATTTCTTATCAAGGATCCCTGTTGGGTAAGAATTAACAAATTCAACCATTGAAAGTTTACCGTTAAGTGTTGATTTATAATAATTGTATCTTCTACTATCTGTGTAATCTTGAACATTTTTAGGTGTAAACTTCTTATACCATTTCAATTCTCTAGTATATAATGGATCTTTTAATGATTGATACGCATTTACTACATCCTTTGCAGAAGTTTTATAATATCTTTTAAGCGTCTGATTGAATACCCAAGAGTTTGTAACTTGTGGTAAAGCACCAAGTGGCAAATTAACACCTCTGCTTTTATCGTCGATACTTACAATGTTCCCTTTTGTATCTCTCTCAAAAGAATACCCTGTTGGTAACCTTATTGTTTTCAATGCTAGTTGGAAAGTATTAAATTCTTTGAGAGATTGATTATATTTTGCTTCATCTCTTTGATTAGAAATTCTAATATCTTTAACGTGTGCCGGAAGTGTTGCAATAGGAATACTCATTTTTCTAACTGTGTCAATATATCCTGTAACAGCACCACCACTAAACACCGGTTTAAATATGTTAGACTTATAGAAGTAAGAATTGCCTTGTTTATTAAATCTATATTCTTGTTTTCCTGTACCAACACCGACGTTATACCCAACAAGTTTACCGTTTTGAATCACCGGATTATACCCAAGTTCTTTAATCTTATTAAGTGCTGTTTGGTTTGCTTCCTTTTCAAATCTTCTTTTATCAAATCTTCCCTGTTGTGATTCTCTTTCATATCTTCCTAACCGATCAACATAACTTGTTACTGTTTTATAATCATATATATTACCTCTACCCATTTGTAAAAGAATATCACCCAATGCCCTCATTTCTTCTTGCAGTTCATTAATTTTTACCTTTGCAGAATCTTTTTGTTCTCCTGTCTTAGCTTTATCAAGTTTCCTATCATATTTTTTCTCTTGCTCTCTCTTCTTAGAAAAGTAAGTTCTTAGTTGTGCTATGGTTTCACTTTGTCCTCTAGAGATAGATTGTTTAATTTGTGCAACTTGCAATGATAAAGAAGAAGAAGCATTACTTAAAACCTTATTAATATCATTGATGTTTGTTAAATTACTGATGGTTTTTAATAAGTTTGTATATTCTCTTTGCACGTTTACTTGTGCTTGTGCTAATCTTCCCCTCGGTAAATATCCTGATGCCGAAGATTGACGAACAAAAGAAGGACGCTTTGCAGTTCTTCTTCTTGAAGAAGAAGAAATTCTTTGCACCCTTGAAGAAGAATTATTTCTAACCATTGATATAACAAGAATAAGAATATATATAAATATTGTGTTCTATGTGTGTTTATGAGTTTTATTAAACAGTTAAAGAAAACATTAGAAAAGTACACACCGTTTATTGCTCTTGGTATATTTATTATGCTTTGCGTCCTCGCTGTTTTGTTATATCAAGAAAATCAAATTACTAAAGAGATATCAAAAGAATGTGGATGGGGTGAAGAAGATTGGTTTTGTGAATGTGAAAAGTCTTTAGCTTATGAAATGAGAAATAATAGAGAAGCTAGTGAACAGTTTGATTTTAATAATATTAAGATTGAAGATTAGTTATTTATAATAAAGTGGTGTTGCTTCCTTTGTTTGTTTGTTTGTTCCTGCGTACTTTTTCCATGCACGATTTAACATAAGTTTTGTTTTATATACTTTCCCATTAAAATAATATCCGGCATATTTCCTTCCACTAGCCCACTTTGTCGTCATGTTTTTAGGTATTGGCATACTTAAACATATAACTACATCTTTATATACTTTTCTCCTCTGTTGGCTTTGTAAATGGTATTTCCTGTTCCATCAACCAATCAAACGCTATTACTATTAAGTAAGTAATAGTTAAATATATGATCCATTCTTCTAATCCAACCATGATATAAGTATAATACCTTACCTTTTTAACAGTACTGTGATTATTTGACGGTACTGTGAGTTTTTCACAGTACTGCGGAAAAACAGCAGTACTAAGTTATACATCTGATGAGTAGTACTAATTAAGATAATAATCTGGCCTAGTAAGGGTTTCGAATAATATGTATTATTCGAAATGTTTAAATAGATGTATATGGTAAATAATTTATGGATAATTCAGAGCTTATTTTAGATGAAGATCTGTTTTCAAAGCTTGTGGACTTTCTAAAAAGTAAAGGGCGATCCTATAATACGGTTGTAAATTATTCAAATACTATGCGAAGATTCTTTAAGAAATATAAAGTTCTTAATCAGAAAACTTTGAGGAGTATATTAAAAGAGATCAAACATCAAAACCAAAGGGCTGTCTTATCATTAATAAAAAACTACTGTGACTATATAGGTAATGGTTTTACGTTTGTTATTCCTTCTGTTAAACAAAAACATAGGAAGCTTCCTAAATTAGTAACGATTGAGCAAGTAAAGATTATGATTAAATCGGCACCGGCACCATACGATTTAATGCTTAGGTGTATATTTAATATGGGATCAGGGCTTAGAATAAGTGAAGCAATCAAACTAAGTTGGAACCATATAAGATGGCCTGATTGGATAGCAGATAAGAATCATTATGGGATAGCCCTAATAAGGAGTGGGAAGGGAGATAAAGATAGAGTTGTGAATATACCTAAGAATCTAATGAGTGACCTCTACGAGTACGCCAAGAGCAAAGGAGTACTTAATGAATTTGGTATTCCTGTTGGAAATATGATATTTAAAGTTGGTAAGCTTCACAAGTTCAAACCGGAACTATTTGCATCAAATCGTGAAAGATGGAAACAAGAATACATTAAACAGGCTTCTGATTGGTTTAGATACAATATAATCAATAAACATTGCAAAAAAGCAATAGGACTACCCAAAGGTGAAAAGTTTACAGTTCATCATCTAAGGCACGTTAAAAGTACATACTTATATGAAGTTGAGAAAATACCAATAGAAAGAATACAACAGTTACTTGGACACAGTGACATTTCAACAAC
>Ga0075122_10003008_pt1 | contig 10809 bp, 16 predicted proteins | sample AntAceMetag02UKB_FD_69790 | JGI IMG/M metagenome (GOLD analysis project Ga0075122, IMG submission 69790) | Saline lake microbial communities from Ace Lake, Antarctica - Antarctic Ace Lake Metagenome 02UKB | ecosystem: Environmental > Aquatic > Non-marine Saline and Alkaline > Saline | place...
GCTTGTGGCCCTCAAGAAGAGAACTAAAAGGCAACAAGGCCAGCGGGAGTGGAGGAGGTATCGGGGGAATCGCGGATATTCCAGGCTGTTCGGGGGACCCGGTGGAATGTCCAATGATGCCCGTCGAGAAACCTACTGGTAATGACCACCGTAATCAATCAAGAGCCTTTTGAAAGAGAGGACTTCTCGGGAGGAATCCAACGAAAAACCATCAAGTTTATGAGGAAGGCCAGTGAGGTGGTTATGGCCGTAAATGCCTCTTTTGGCAGGATTGGTGGGGTAGAGAAAATCCTTGGTATGGCTAAGTTGGGCGGCGATATAGCCGACACTGATCATACGGTAACGAACCTCCACGGTATAAACTTTGCAGACGGGATTACTGAGAAGATCCATGCGTTCAGGGGCGGTGCTGTGGTGGTCTATAATCCCTCTACCAAGGTATGGGACACTGTGGCGGGCGTGTCATTTAACGCCGCTGCGTTTATGGACTCAGCAAACTTTTTGGACTACGCATTTTTCGTAAATGGTGTAGAAGCCAATTACAGCTACAGCTCCGGAGATGCCTGGTCTGCAACAACCAACCTTGGTGATGACCCGATTGCCAAATACATTAGGAACCATAAGGTTAGACTTTACCTTGGCAACGTAAAGATAAATAGCACGTGGTATAGGTCTAGAGTATGGTATTCAGATTTTCCTAAAAATAATCAAATAACTTGGGGTTTGGAGACAGGGACCGATCTCTCGGCAACTAGCGGCTCTGCTGTAGTCACTTCTGCGGGGTCTACTTTTGAGACTAATAACATTAAGGTGGGAAACCCCTTTACAATAGAGGATGGAAACAACGCAGGAGAATACAAGGTTAGAACCATAGACTCAGAAACCCAAATCACCTTAACTAAAACTCTAGCCAATACAGAATCCAGTAAAACATTTTGGGTGGGAGGAAACTTTTTTGATGTCAGAACCGACGATGGAGATGTCATAACCGGGTTCGGAGAGAACTCAAACGAGATCTTAGTTTTTAAACGCCTTTCCTTACATAGATATAATGCACAAGCCGGCACTCTAAGACAGGTAAAGAATATACCTGGGACAGGCTCTTTTAGGAGTGTTATTGATCTAAATGACTTTACTTATTATTACGAGCCCTCTAAGAGCGCTGTCCGTAGATTTGACGGAAGTAGCTCTATTATCATCTCTAACCCGATAGAGGATCTGCTAGAAAATATAAGCAGTTCAATGAGAGACAAGGTGGTTGGGTGGGATGTCAATGAGCGAGCAGAGATGTTCATCGGGGATACAACTACCAGAGATGGGGAGTCTATCTCCAACTGTGTTGTGGTTTGGGACACGATCACAGAGACATGGAGTACCAGAAGCCTACCATTTGAAATAGAAGCAGCAACAAAATGGATCCAATCGGGTAAAAAAGACACATATCTTGGCACTTCGGACTCTAAAGTGATAAAGGCTGACTCTGGCTATAGCTACGCGGGTACAGCGATGGCCTTCGAGCTTACCGACCAGCCACTCTTCCCTCAAGGCAAGGATATTATAGTAAATTTTGACAGAATCAGAGTATGGATCAAAAATGGGCATGCTATCCAACTGCTTTATAAGCTGTTTTATATGCCGGGAGACGGCACAAGTTGGGGCAATAGTGATTGGATACCGGTTCGAGGAAAAGCGGACGCCGAGCTGACAGAGTTTTCTTTATCTGATCAGGAACTAAGGCGGGCAGCGGGAATACAGATAAGGTTCGTTCAGTCCTCTAGCGAAGAGAGTTTTGTGCTAGAAAGATATAAGATTTATTTCTCTAACCCCGCAATAGAATGAGCTACCTAGACTCAGGATTTAACAAGTTTCTTTATAAGAGCACGTTGCCTCCCGCACCCGTAGAGGTGTCTGAGGCCTCCTCTTCTCAAATGATCCCCCTTCTTACCGGAACCTCTATCGCCGGAGGGATAACAGAGTCTCAGAATGGAAAGATACGTATAGATTGGGATCTAGGTCAGATACTTATCGGAAATGGAGCCCATTGGCTAGTGCTGCTTGGTGACGACGGATTATAATATATGTATGGCAGTAAAGATAAAGGTCATGAAACCGGGGTACGATGTTCTAGAGAAAACGGATGAACGTAATATCATACTTGATAGTGATCTTAACCACCTAAAAACCAAGATTTCCAGTAACTACCAACAAGCCATTGCCGATAATGGGGACCATACAACAACAATAGCCCACGGCTTAGGTTATCGACCTTTAGCCATGTGTTATTTCAGAAACACCGCTAACGATAAGTGGTTTATTAGCAGTACCAATCCAGAGGATTCCGAGTTTCGCCAGTCTATTTCTGCTAATGTCAATATATACGTCGACACCACCAATGTTTATCTAAAAATATTTAATAACACAGGTGGAGCGGCAACATTTGAGGTAAAGTATGAAATATTTTATGAGGGGGATGAATAATGTCTACGTTATCAAGATCTATAGCACATGATAATGATGATGGCGCAACGCATAGTGGGGGTTGGGGTGTGGATCATGTTCTTGTATTCGGTAACGACAATGGTACCCCTTGTGTTACAGCTTTAAGATTCAATAATATTACAATCGATTCTGGATCTACTATATCCTCTGCTTCGATAACAGTTTATTCCAGAAATAATTGGATAGAACCCAATATCTATAACAAGGTTTATGGGATTGACGAAGACGATACAGCAAACTTTTCATCTGATCCAACAGGAAGATCCAAAACCACTGCCGCAGTTGATTGGGATATGGATGATACCCCGGGGAACGAGAATGTTCCGGTAGTTTCACCTGATATAGGCTCTACCATACAGGAAATTATAAATAGGGGAGGGTGGTCCTCCGGTAATGATATGGGTTTTCTTATCAAGGACGATGGTACCCCAAACAATGATTATGAGTCCGCTTTCCGCCATGAAAATATTGTAGGGGGAATCTATGCAAAATTGGATATAACCTATACCGTAGGTACAACTACTACCTCTACTAGTACCAGCTCCTCTACCTCAACGAGCACATCTACTAGTAGCTCAACAACTACTCAGACCCCCGATCCTAATTATGCACAAGGAATTATGCGAATAACCAAAGAGGGAAAAGACGTGATAGATTCCAATTATTTAGATGATTATTTTCTAGATTCTAACTACCCCCTCTTAAAAGTGCACGACTCGGGCTCATTTACAACAAGTATAATCGGATTAGAAGATATACCACATACACTGGGATATATTCCCTATGCAATAGTGTTTTCTCAATATATAGAAGATGCTGGGTTTGGGGGTGTGAATATAACTTCTGAATACTATCAACACGACTGGTTTCTGACTGGAGCTGCCTACTATTCTTACGGATATACCAAAATATACGATGACGAGTTGAAAATAGTAATTGAGAACATAAACACCCCAAGGCCAGGAACGATTGATGGGTTCTATTATATATTTAAGGAGGCGGTAATATGACCTTCGTGACCAAGGTGGCAAAAGAGGGATATGATGTTAGGGAGGCTGCCGATAAAAACCTCTCTTACAGCGCTAAATTAGCTTCCCACAGCATCTTTAATATTATTAGTGCCTCTCTCTCAGCAGGGGGTACAAGTTTAACATTTATACATGGTCTAGATTTTGTACCGAAGGTTTGGATATTTATGGTCGGGTCAGATGGTGATGGGACATTTATGCGAAGAATACCGTACATCGACGATAACGACTTTAACGTAGATTTCTATATAACTACGAGCAACATAGTTATAGAGTCAGATGGGGGTCAAGCCAGCAGATTAGATTTTAAGGTCATCATATTTACAAGAAGCCCGCAAGCATGATAATTTTTTACGACCTCAAAACAGGAGACATAGTGGGGTCTATCGGTGGAAAAAAACACTATAAAGGGGAAGAAAACTTCTGGGTGGGAGATAGGACACGGACTGAAAGGCTTTTATATGACGTCTCCGCTCCCTATTTCGAGGAGTATCATAAGGATCCATTGGCTGCCAGAAAGTTTAGGATAAATAGGCTAACCCTGGAATTAGAACCCACTGGGGTGGATTGATAAGTTATAATAGATACAGTATGCCAAGCCCACAATATTCTCCTGCACGTGCAGGAATAACAGAAACAGATTCCCAAGGAACTACTTACAGATCTAACGATCAGGGGGGTTGGGAACAGATATCTTCAGGAAGGTCCAGCGCTCAAGATATATTGAGCAGTTTTGGTTCAGGGGGGTACCAAACTCAGACTCCGGCTCCGGCTCCGGAACAGAACTATTCTGTAACGGATTATTTTGGTGGACGAGACACAGATGAATACAAAGATTATCAGCGTGGTAAATCTGAGGGTAAATGGGACGACTTACCGGACTTTATAGCTAAACAAGGAGGAACTGAAGGAAGGTTTGTTGATAACTTAATGGACTCTATTAAGAAAGATGTTGAAAGACAAACCTCTTATCTCGAGAAATATACTAAAGACAATCCCTTCATATTCGATGAGGAACTAGCTAAGCAATCGTCCACAGAAGAATATGAACCCTATTACTCCGAGCTTTTGGAGGACTATCTTGGTACGGTAGAGCTGCGCAGAGAAACGATTGAAGACGACAAGAAACTCCAAGCTGAGTTGCAGAAATACACTGAGGGCAGGGAGTCCCGCTCCTTTGCTAAAGCTGTTACACAGGCCGAAGAGGGATTTGCCGGTAAAGGAATGTTTTTTAGTGGGAACAAGGCTACGGGTATAGGAGAGCTTGATGTGGAAAGAGTGTCCTCTGAAGAAGCTAGAGCAGCGGGATATGGTGCAGAGAGATCCGGCCTAACCCGACGTGGCACAGCACTGGGCGAAGAGGAAAGGATAAAGACCAGAGATATTGAACGGGGGCAGGAAGAGGCCATAGAGGGAGGAACTCTCCAGAGAAGAGGGGAGGCCATTAAGCAATACAATGTGCCCCTCACCCAATCCTACCAACGACAGTTCCCGGTTAGTGGTGGTCAAAATGCGCTATCAGGATATTTAGTTCCGGAGTATCTAACTATCTAAGTTATACTAGAATTATGCCTACACAACAGGACGTAACACAAGCGAGGACTACCGCTCAACAGGCGGCTACTCAGGCTGCGGATCTAGCCGGAGGGGCATATAATGTAGAAAGCGTTTTGCAAAAAAGACTAGACGAGGCATATGATTCCAGCCAGGACATTGTCGGTCCGTTGGATGAGGCGACCGCTACCTATCTATCATCTCCACAAGTTGGTAGAGAGAAGTTTCAAGACATATTCAATCCCTTTTCAAGAGAAAAATTAGTATCTCAGTATGTTGGACAGGAGTCATTACCAATGCTCTCCCTAGCCAACATTTTAGGATCTCGAAAAGGATCTATAGCGGATACGATTAAAGCGGGTACAGGAGCTTATCAGGCCCAGGCAACCACCGCACAAGGTCAAGCAGATCTCCAGAGGCAGATGTATCAAGATCTTCTAGGAGAGTTTCAATTTGGTGAGGAACAGGCCACCGCGAGGGCAAAGGCAGCCTCAACCGGAGGTGGGTCGGGAGATCTATTAAAGTATTTCAACGCGTTCAAGTTAAATCAGGGAGAGACGGAGACTTTACGTATGTGGAGCTCTGCTCAGGATTCCATAGATAGAATTGCATACGCTATTGAAAACGACCCCGATATTTTTAAAAAAGCTGCTAGAAATGACCTTTTAAGTGGAGCAGCACGGGTAGGGAACCCCAAAGCCCAGGCGTTGAAAAGCGACATTACATTCTTGTGGGATACCCTAGCCAGAGAGAAATCAGGAGCGGCACTTAATGAGGATGAGCAAGAGCTATATAGAAGGTTTGTATCTGGGGAATCTTTAAATACCCTATTAGGAGAGACAGCAGGGCCCGAACGTGGATTAGAGATACTTCGAGGTATAGCTGATAAAAACACACAGTTTTATGGTCAACGTGATCAATATACCCAATCCTTATTCCAAGAAATAAGTGGAGGAGCAGGTATAAATACTAATAGACCCCCACTAACAAGTTTTGAGGGAGGTTACTAATGGCTTTTGATGTAAATGCAGCCAGACAATCTGGATACAGCGATGAAGAAATAGATTCTTACCTGCGACAAACCAACCGCTCTATTTCTGAGGAAGGCACTTCGCTTCAACCCGGGTCTACTGAAGCGCAGCGCCGTCCCACAATGGGAGCAAATATAATAAAAAACCTACCTATCGCCGGGGAAATAGCTGGCGGTTTCGCTGGACCAGTAGGAGCGGGAGCGGGATTTTCCCTTGGTCACGCTATAAAGAGAATTGCAGATGAGCTCACCAACATAGGTCCGGTACCAGAGAAAGCCGAGGACTTTTCATATTTAAAAGAGATTGGTAAAAATATTACGGACCCCAGGAATATAGGTCGGGGGACACAGTTTGTGGGAGAGAATATTGCGGGAGCAGGGGCCGCGGCTGCCACAGACCTTGCATTGGGAGGGTTTGGAAGTGAGGCAAAACTTGTAGGTAAATTATCCGAGACCAGTCCTATTCTACAGTCCCTCAGTAAGATACCTTTACCCGGAGGCAGAACGGTAGGTGGGATAAAAGGAGTCATTCCCGCCGCATTAGAGAAGGTGGGAGGTCCCCTAATTAAAGCTAAGGGTGTGGGAGCCAAAGCGATAGCAAAGACCGCGGGGGAAGCTGCCGGCAATATTTGGAAATCAATTCAGGGAGTATTTGATGAGGCGGGGGTGACTGGGAAAACGATAGACGTGTCCCCTATAATTAAACAGTTAGAGGAACGGGTAGCAGAGTTGGGTAAAGGATTTGATCCAGCAAAAGTAGTAGGCACTAGAATAGCAGACCAGATTGAGGGGTTTTTGACGGTGATAGATGATCTCAAGAAACTATCATCAGGGGATATAACTAGCCTGGCCGACAATGTGGCTTTTGAGCTTTCTCCACAAGCGGTGCAAACTTTTAAGAGTATTTTAGGGGAAGAGTCCTTTGCGAAAAAAACAGGTCTTGCTAGAGTCTTCAGCGGTTTGTTTGAGAGTGGGGAGCAGAAAGCACGTAAGATAGCCGGAAAAGAATTGAGGAAATTAGTTATAAATTATCTAGAGAAACAGGGCTTAAAGGGCGCAGCCAAACAATACGACGCCTGGGCTAAGTTGAATAAACTGGCAAAATTGTCTTCTCAGGGACAACAGAGGCTTATACTAGAAAATATATTCTTCCCCAGTATTATTGGAGGTCCTCTATCCGCAGTTGGAGCGGCTGTAGGTGGTCCTTCTGTAGCTGCCTTTCCACTACTATATGCCGCAGGAACTCCTTATGGAAACCAGTTACTTAGGGAATTAGTGGAAAAACCTATCGCTGGTGCCCTTGATATAGGACAGAGGGGAGCAGTCTCGGGGTTAATTAATAGTCTTCAAGGGAAGCGAGAGGGGGCAGGTGTTCAATGAACTTCTTAAAGGTATTGAAGAAAAGTTGGATAGTATTGAACTCAAGATTGATGGAGTTAATAAAGAAAATAGGTATTTAAGATATATAATCAAGGAAATATATGAACATAATGTTCAAAAACTAAAAGATGGAAAGTTTGGAAATAAACGTGGCTAAACTACAGGAAAATATGTCCTCTATAAAAAGTGATATAAAGGAAATTAAGGCTGATCTGAAACATGCCACTCAACATATCAGCATTGAATTTCAGGCTCTTAGAAAAGAACTGAGCGAAGAATATATCACCAAGGATCAGTTGATCCCGGTTGAGAGTAGAGTTTCCAAAATAGAAACTGTTCTTAATAAAGGGATGTGGATTATCCTAGCAGCAATTATCGTTAGCATATTAAGCATTGCCTTCCCGAGAGGGGTATAATAAATACATGCCCAAAAAGAAGTCGGATACCGATCTGTTTAGGGAACGCGACAAAGCTAGAGAAGAGGTCAAGAGCAAGGAAAGCCTATTGGAAGAAGCTTTAGTTCATACCACCAACCTCAAAGAACAATTAAGCGAAGCTATCAAAAAGAGAGCCAACACAACGGAGGATTTAGAATTATTAAAGGAGGACGCCCAAAGGATGAGAGCCTATATAATAGAAAGAGACGAGGAGTTCAGATATGGACGGAAAATTAACAGAGAGCTTTCTCGGGAACTAGATTTATTAAGGGGGAAACGCTTCTCATTACGCTATCATGTAATAGAGATAGTCTCATATTTGTGGATACGGTCTAAAGAAGTTATACTAAATTTATGGCAAAAGACGAAAGAGTTTATAGCACGATAAAAAAAATACTATGGAGGTACGAGAGGACATTTACCCCTGTATTTCTCGTAACCCTTGGAACTTCCCTGGGTGCAATTAATATTTACGGGTTGGATGTAGAAGGTTGGAAAATGGTTCTCAGCTCTGCGTTAGTGGCTTCTATCTCCGCAGGAATTACGGCTGTAGGTAAGGCTCTTCGATCCTCATCAGAAGATTACTCAGATCCAATACACAAACTTCCTTTTTAGTTTACAATCTTACGTATTTCTTCTAAAAGTTTTTCTGCATCTTTGGCTCTTTGTCGCCACTTGGTTCTGCTTTTTCTCATTTCCCTCAACTCGTTAGAATCCTCATCAGGCTCATCCACCGCCGTGTTCCAGTTAACATCCCCACCTTTTTCCCGATATTCCGTCACATAGGGGTACAGAAGGTCCCCGGGGCAAGTTGTGGCTGAGCGATCACGATGAGCTACCACATCCCCATGAGATGCTGGGAATTGGGGGTTCTTGGTGCAAAGCCAATCCAGAAGTTCTTTTAAAGATGCAAGCTGCTTTTGTGTCGGTTTATCATTGACAGGTGGATGGAAATAGCCGTGAACTAAAATTCCTATTGAGTCCCAGTTTACTGTGTCGTGCCAAGTCACATCTTCAAAATCGTTGCACTGGTAAATGTTTCCGTTGGGGAGGATAACAAATCCGTAGGATAATCCAGGCCATCCGTGTCCTTCGTGCCAACCCTGAATCGTTTTCAAAACTTTGTCGTCGGATAAACTGCTGTCTCGTTTCCAAGCGGAATGATGTAGAACCAGTTTAGTAATGTCTTTCTGATCCCTTTGATACCAACCTCTAGTCCGATATTTTCCCACTACATTCTTAATTTCCACGAGGGAATTATATCACGAAAACAAAACAACACCCCGAAAGGTGTTGCTTGCATCTAGCAAATTTGCTAGACTACTTCTGCTATGAAATTACCTTCATTATACAACAAAAAAGAAAATATGTCAGCCACCACAAACAGGTGGCTATTTTTATTCCTGCCGACTGGAGTTTAAATTGTAGCGGTCGGCTCACAGATAAGGCTACAAGCTACACGATCTGTATACTTGTGTAGTGAACTGGAGGGGTACGCTCACGGCAAACAAGCCCCCTCCCCCCCATATTATAAATATGGGGCTGATAGGTTGCCTAAGAGAAGTCCGAGAAAAAACGGGCGAAACTTCTCAATAAATATGTATATCTTTAGGGAGTACTAGCCTCCCTGTGCCTTGTGTATATGCCTGATACCGAAGTTCTATATGAATACGATAGTAAGCCCGGGGAGAGACTGCGCTTTGGTTACTCCACTTGGAAGAATTCCCCCCAATATCATATTAGAATTTACGTGCGCTCGAGGGATTTTTCTAGTGGCGAGGAGATCTGGCTACCTACTAGAGGGGGCCTGACGATCACCAAACAAGAGTTTCCGGAGTTTGTTAAGGGTCTGGTTAAAATTAAGGAGCACATTGGAACTAAGTGAAGTTAAAAAACAGGTGAATGGGCTCAAGGACGCGAAGGCTATCCGCAAGTGGTTGAGTAAACACAAGAGTTCCCTCTCCCCCATCTTACTTTCTTACGTCGCGTTCAAAATGTATGTACCTTCCCCGGAGGGAGAGAAAAAAGAGAGCCCCGCAGATAGCGTAGCACAAGTCTTTACCGGGGATCTTTTTGGGTAATGTGTAGAACTTGACAGACCGGTTGTCTTGTGGGATAATTGGAAGTAATGGAGAAGGTGATAAAAAGAAAATCTGCTGAAGCTGTGCGTGAGAGAGATCTCCGGCTTGTGACCGACTATAACCATGGTATTTCGATCAACTTAATCTTGAGAAGGAATAACATTACAAGCCCACAGACTATTTACAACGCTATAGATAGGTTTAATAAATTGCTCGAAGAAGAGCAGAAAGGTATTAAAAATGACGACAGCAAAGGAAACTAAAGAGTTAGCCAAGAAGGAAATGGAGGAATCTTTGGCCCCCATATCCGGGCAAGGTATCGATGGACTTGAGGGACTCGGAGCAGAGGACGTGAACGTTCCTTATTTGTATCTTGTTAGAGAGGGAGCGGAGCATGCAGTATGTGCAGATGGCAAGAAAGCTGAGCCGGGAACCTACTTTCACTCTTTAGAGAGGAAGGCTTACAAGGATCCGGAGGCGATCATTGCCTACGCTAAAAAGGTTCAGAGAAATAAGTACGTGGATGGGGTGGACACAGGAGAAAAGGAAACAGTTTGGGCGTTGTTATTGCTCTTAGGTAAAGAGCTGGCCCCGATCAAAATGTCGGTATCTGGGTACAATATGTACTCGGGTTGGAAAGACTTCACCTCCAAACTAATCTTCGAGAAGATCGGCAGTCCATATAATGTCCGGGTCAAGCTGACAACTGACAAGGTGATGATGGTGAAAAGGAAAAAGAATATTTTGGTGAACAGATTTGAGGTCGTGAGGCCCACAAACGATGACGAGAGGATGAAAGC
>Ga0075122_10003010_pt1 | contig 10804 bp, 9 predicted proteins | sample AntAceMetag02UKB_FD_69790 | JGI IMG/M metagenome (GOLD analysis project Ga0075122, IMG submission 69790) | Saline lake microbial communities from Ace Lake, Antarctica - Antarctic Ace Lake Metagenome 02UKB | ecosystem: Environmental > Aquatic > Non-marine Saline and Alkaline > Saline | place...
GGAAAGGTTGTCTAGCCATGGAAGAATTAAGGCTGAAAAAAGATGCTGTGGTAATGTTTATTAAAAATAATTTTGAAGTAGGTTATGTTAATGGGACTTTGGGGGTGGTAATTGATTTTGATGGAAACTCACCAGTAGTTCGAACCTACGGAGGTAAAAAAATTATTGTAGATAACGAGACTTGGCATATAGAAGAAGATGGTGTTATTAAGGCCAAAATTACCCAAATTCCGCTTCGTTTAGCTTGGGCTATCACTATTCACAAAAGTCAGGGAATGAGCTTGGATGCGGCAGAAATTGATTTATCTCGATCCTTTGTAGCTGGAATGGGTTATGTGGCTCTTTCTAGGGTTAGATCTTTAGATGGATTATATTTGAAAGGTATAAATAATACAGCCTTGCAGGTTGATGAAGACGTTTTTGTTTTCGATGATGAGCTGAAGAAAAGATCTAAACAAGCTGTTCGCCAATTGAAAATTACTTCAGCTAAGAGAAAAATTGATTTACAAAAAGAATTTTTAAGGAAAGCTGTTTTAGATATGCCAATTGATGAAAAAATCTCTACCTATGACATAACTAAAGAAATGGTGGCTAAAGAAATGATGATTGAAGACATGGTGCGAGAGAGAAATATGACAGGAGGGACTATTATCAGTCATTTAGAAAAATTAGCTGAGGAGAAGGGAAGTGAGAAAGCAAATTTAGAATACCTAGAACAAGATATTAAGAATTTTGAAAAAATTAAAAAGGCTTGGAAGAAGATTGGCGGTGATAAATTAACTCCTATTAAGAAGGAATTAGGAAGTGGCTATTCATTTGAAGATATTAGAGTAGTTAAGTTGCTTTTATAAAAGCGGGTCCACGAGGACTCGAACCTCGGACGGCGGTTTTGGAGACCGCTGTTTTACCACTAAACTATAGACCCGTAGGGATAGTATATGATAAAAACTAAATTAAAAAAAGTCGCTGAGCGACTTTTTAGTTTTATTTTTTACTCTCTTTGTGAGTGATATGTTTTTTACACCACTTACAAAATTTCTTGAGTTCTAATTTTCGCTCAACTCCTTTCCTATTTTTCCTTGTCCAGTAATTGGTTCTTTTACAATCCTGACAGGCCATTTTTACTAAGTTATCTTGTGACATGTGCGTATTATATAGGATAACCTAGCTATAATCAAGGGTTGTAAATAATGGTTATTTGTCCGCCCAGTAGGATTCGAACCTACGACCTACCGGTTAAGAGCCGGTTGCTCTACCAACTGAGCTATAGGCGGATATCTTTTTTTTATTTATCTCCAACAACTGACTTTACAGAAGAATTGTTTTTAGATAACAGTTTATATCTTATAGTTATTTAGTGCTTATTTCAAGTTATTTTAGGGATATTTTCTTTGCTTTGATGGTTTTTCCAAAAAAATTACTTCCCAATGACGTAAATCTGTCAGTCAGGTCTGTTGAATAAAAAACTCGTTTTCTGCTCTTTCCAAGCTTCTTTTCAATATCGGAGTGTTTCTCTAGATAGTCTCCTAGTTTTTTTGGTATTATCTTTGCCTCAGACAAAACAAGGACCTTACCTCCCATTACCTTCTTTATCTTTTTGTTTAATATCCCATAGTGAGTACAACCTAAAATTAAAGTATCAATGTTTTGTTTCTTTAAAGGCTCCAAATACTTAGTCAAAATTATTTCAGTAAAATCAGCATTTTGTTCACCAGCTTCCACAATTGGAACAAGTAGGGGACAAGCCTTTTGAAAAACTTTAATTCTAGGATTTAACTTTATTAATTCTCTTTTGAAAGAATTAGATCTAATTGTTCCTTCAGTTGCAATAACTCCTATCTTTCCGTTTTTGGTTTTTTTGATAGCTTCTTCTGCTGTTGGAATTAAAACTCCCAAGACTTTTTTCCTAGGATAATACTTTGGCAGATATTCTTGTTGGATTGTTTTTAGAGCATCACTAGAAGCAGTGTTGCAAGCCAGGATTACAAGTTCACAGTCATTTTCAAAAAGGGCCCTAATAGCTTGGCTTGTAAATTCGTAAATAACTTCTTTAGATCTTGTCCCGTAAGGAGTTCTGGCTGTATCGCCTAAGTAAATATAATTATAATTAGGAAATTCTTTAGTAATAGTTTTCAATATATCTAGTCCTCCAAAACCAGAGTCAAAAATTCCAATAGATTTGTTTCTCTTGATTTTATTCATAGCTAAAAAGATGTGCCCGGGGCGGGAGTCGAACCCGCATCCCGTGAGGGACACGATTTTAAGTCGTGCGCGTATACCAATTCCGCCACCCGGGCAATTGTCAAATGTTGCTTTAGGTCTCTCCTATTTGAAACCTTGAGGCCTGGGCGGGAATTGAACCCGCGCATGTCGGTTTTGCAGACCGAAGCGTTACCACTTCGCCACCAGGCCTTTTCTAAATATAAACTATAGTTTACAAATCTGCGGACAATTCGTCAATTCTTTGACGATTTTTTTCACCATGGTCTATTTCAAAATCAAAAAATGGAGTTCTCCTCATTTTCAACTTTGATTGGACGAAACTTCTTATATCACTTCTTTTCCTCTTTACAAAATTCAAGGCTGACTCTTCTCCAGAATCTGGCAAAACAGTTATAAAAATAGTTGATTTTTTTAAATCTTTTGAAACATTGGCTGATGTAACAGTAATCAAAGAGGTTCTGTTTGATTCCTTGCTCAAAAACTGAGCCACCAAATTTTTTATATTTTCTCTTACTTTTTCTTGTCTTAAAGTCATTTTTTTCTATTTTTCAACAATTTTAAAAGCTTCCAAGACATCTCCTTCAGCGATATCAACTTTTGACCTTACATTCATCCCAAATTCATCTCCTTCATTAACCTCCTTAGTCTGGATTTTCTGGCTTTGGATATTTGTAATAATACCTCTTCCAATTTCATAATCCCTTCTCATTATTTTAATATTAGAAGATAATATTAATTTTCCTTCTTTGACCTTACCACCAACTATTTGATCAGTTTTTGTTTTACTGAAAATTCGGATGATTTTTGCTAGTCCAGTTCCTTCTTCTACTTTTATTTTTGGAACAAGATTGTTTATATTTTCTTCTAACCACTCTGTTAGTTTGTAAATAACATCAACCACCACGATTTTAACATTTTGTCTCTCAGCCAAATCCTTCACATGCTGACTAGCTTTGACATTAAAACCAATAATTAAAGCATTACCTGTTTTCCCAGTTATTTTAATATCATTTTCACTAATGTCACCAACTCCTGCAGAAATAACTTGAACGATAGCTCTCTCATGGCCAACTTTTTGTATTTCTTGTTGAATGGCATCAATAGAACCAAACACATCAGCTTTTACAATAATAGATATTTTTGTTTTTTCTTCCCCCTCAGCAGTTCTTCTTTCTTGGACAACTCCTTTCTCAACAACCTCAACCTTCTCTTGGTTTTCAGCAGCCGCTAGAGCTTCTTTCTTGGAAGTAAAAGTTGTGAAAGCTGTCCCTGCTTCAGGAACACCGCTAAACCCAATCAATTTAATAGGGCTAGAAAAGGTTGCTTCATCAATAAGTTTTCCAGAAAAGCTCTCCAGTCTCCTTACCGGACTGACCGTATCGTTTATTAAAATAAAGTTTCCTTTTTTTAAAGTTCCGTCTTTAATTACAGCCACAATTTCAGTTCCTTTTTGAGTATCAATTTTTGATTCCAGAACAAACCCGCTAGCTAAACTACCACTGTCACCCTTTAATTCTTCCATTTCAGCCACCAAGAAAATAGTGTCTAAAAGTTCAGGGACGCCTTCTCCAGTTGTCGCAGAAATCGGAGTGAAAGGTATATCACCTCCTAACCCTTCAAGAAAAATTTCATTTTCTACTAACTCTCCTTTAACTTTTTCAACATTAGCATTTGTCTTATCAATTTTATTGATAGCTACTACAAAAGGAATTTTAGCTTCCTGAATACTTTTATAGGCTTCAATAGTTTGTGGCTTAACTCCGTCTTCAGCAGACACTATCAAAATAGCAATGTCAGCGATACAAGCCCCTGTAGAACGAACAGTAGAAAAAGCAGCATGTCCCGGCGTATCAATAAAAGTTATTTTCTTCTTATCACCTTTAGATTTTTCATAGACAACTTCATAGGCTGAAATATGTTGAGTAATACTTCCTGCTTCACCTTCAACTACATTTGTTTTTCTTATGAAATCAAGCAGAGTAGATTTCCCATGATCAATATGCCCCATAACAACAATTATAGGAGACCTTTCTTCTTTTACAGGTTTTGTGATTTTCTTTTTAGCCATATTAATCGAATTAACTTAGACAGATGCTTTAGTTTTCTCCAAAGCAGCCATTTCCTCATCAGATAGTTCATAGGTTGATTGCCAATTTTTAATTGGTTTAGCAAAAACACGAACATTATCTCTAGCGTACAAACTGGAGATAACAATACCATCTCCTTTCTTGTTTACGAGAGTAGCAGCAAAACTTTGATCACCACCAACCCCATTGCCCTTGAAAGGATTAAATCTAAGAACTTCTAGATTCTGAATACTGTCTCCTAGTCTATCTTCTAGGTCAATAAACTTATTTGCTGTTTTGCTTTCAAATTGATGCAAACTGGCAATTTCATTATCAATAGAAATTATCTTATTTCTCAATCCTTCTCGGTTTTTTAAGATTTTTATGTCTCGACTTTTCAATTCTAGACGTACTAACCAGAGGATAAATAAAACGTTTATTCCTCCTAAAACGTATAGAATAATTTCCTCAATAGTAAAAATCATATATTTGAGATTATACACCAGAAGGGCTTTTTTGCAATTTGGGAAAACCGTAGTAAAATCTAAATTATGACGAAAAGAATCTATTTAGATCATGCTGCAGCGACTCCTTTAAGAAAGGAAGCAAAAAAAGCCATGGACCGTTTCTGGGACATTGATTTTGGTAATGCTGGAGCTATTCACACAGAGGGAACTATTGCTAAACAGGCAGTTGCAGACTCTAGAGAAACAATTGCAAAAGCTCTCAAAGCTCGCCCTGACGAAATAATCTTCAACTCTGGCGGAACCGAGTCAAATAGCCTAGCTATTTTAGGTTTTTTAAACAAATTAAATGAAAATGGGCGAACTTTTAAAGACATGCACCTTATCACGAGCGTGTTTGAACACCCATCTGTCCTAGAGTGCTTCAAGCATCTTGAAAAAAAGGGTGCACACGTTGATTACCTAAAGATTAACAAAGATGGAATTGTTGACATGGATCATCTTAAAGAAATTCTTACACCTCAAACGGCTTTAGTGTCCATTATGTTTGTTAACAACGAAATTGGGACTATTCAACCGGTTGCGGAAATAGCAAAAATAATTCAGGGTTTTAGGAAAAGAAAAACTCAATCAACAAACCTACCTGTTTTCCATAGTGATGCAGCCCAAGCCCTTCTGTTCCTACCAATTAATACGCAAAAATTAAATATAGATATGATGAGTTTTGACGCTCAGAAAATTTACGGTCCAAAAGGAGTGGGAGCACTTTATATAAAAAAGGGGATTGAGATTAATCCGTTGATTACTGGAGGTAGTCAGGAAAGTGGTCTTCGTCCAGGCACAGAAAATACTCCACTGATTGTTGGCTTTGCCAAAGCTGTGGAACTAGCTGAACAGGAAAAAGAAAAAGAATCTCAAAGACTGACAGAACTGAGAGATCACTTTATTAGAACAATTTTAGAAAAAATTCCAGAAACGAAATTAAACGGTAGTTTAGAAAAAAGACTCCCCAACAATGTTAATATCTTCTTTCCAAATGTAAATAACGAATTCCTAGTTATCCAATTAGATAGAAAGGGGATCGCTTGTTCAACTAAATCAGCCTGCTTAACGGAGAAAACTTCCTATGTGGTTGATTCTTTCAGTGAGGGAGAGGATAGGGGAAAAGGTTCTGTTAGATTTACCTTTGGTAAATCAACTACTAAAAAAAATATTAACTATCTTATTAAATCTTTGATAGATATTACAACTACTAATTAAAAAGAAAGAGGTGGGTTTTGCTTCGCAAAACCCACCTCTTCTCTAGGTTCAACAAGTAAGTGCAACACTTTGATTAAATTAGTAAAATAAGGCTTATTTACTTAGAAAACAGTCATAAACGACTTTCTTTCTCAGAAGACCGTTTATGACTGTTTTTTACTGAAAGAGTTATAAAAATAAGCAAAGACCTTATTTTTATAACTCTCTTAGTAAAATAAGAGTTGTTCTTTAAAAACTCCCCATCAGATAGGCTGAAGGGGTAAATAATACAGATTAATTTTTTTAACTATAAAATATAAAGGGGGTTAGTATGTTCAATAATATCATTTCTTATTCAATCTTAGGGCTTATAGGTGCTGGAGCAACAATGTTTATTTTTATGGTTTCCTGTGCTGTTTTGGGCTCAAGTTATGACTGTGGTGATTTTTTGAAGTTTGGAGCGTTTGGCTTTATTTTGGGGATGATTATCAATTGTTCTGATCCATTATAGAAGATCTGTATTAGTTCAAAAGGGGAACTCGTTGTTTAGAGTTCCCCCTGTTATTGAAATTTTAAACCTTGGTTTGAAATTTCATAGTAGTTTAGTTCTTTAAAAAAATCTCACCGAATAGTTCGGTGAGTAAATAATACAGATTTTAATTTTTTAAATCTTTTTCTAAACAGGAGAGAAGAATGGAAAAAGTAAAGGATGAATTTTCATCACAGGTGATTGCCGTGGCTTCAATTGTAATTTCCGTAATTTCGCTAATGATATCTTTGACATCACTGGCATTATATTTAAACTAAATGCCTAAATAGATTCAAGGGTTTTTAAGGAGGAAAAAATGGTAAATATTTTATGTTTTATTTTTACTTGTTTGGTAACAGGGGGGGTTAGTATCACCTTACCTGGTAATGTTTAACACTTCCCAATCTTTGATAGAAATTTGGTCCTCCCAAATTGTCTGGGGAGGTACAATTCTCCTAGCGTGCTTTTTCTTTGCATTAGTTAAAGTCATAGGGGAAAAGATTATTCGAAAGGAGGAAAAAGGAGAGTTAAAGATAAATCTGTAAAAAAGTAGGGAAGATCTTTTAAAAAACTTCCACCACCAAACTTATTCAGTTTGGTGGTTTTTTATTATCCATTGACAATAGTCATTCTATTATGTAATGTAGTTTTCAGCTGTTCTTAGTTAATTTAAAATCAAAGGGGGAAAGTAAAATGAAAAGAGTTATGATGTTTGTAGCTGTAATTTTTTGCGGAAGTTTCTTTGCGGTTAATTCAAATTCGGCGGTTCCTCAAGGAGGAAGCACCAAAACTCCTCAAAGAGTCCTTGAATCAGAAATAATAGATTCAATGGAAGAAGTTGAATTGAGAAGGACATCTCAAGTCAGTATCCTACTTTTTCTTCATCAACAAAGGGTAATTATTCAAGATCTTGCCGCTTCTTTGGAAAACATCCTTCTGTTGATGGAAAGAGCTGGTGAATTTGGGGAAGTAAAACTATTTACTCTCTCTGCAGAGGCGATAGACAACATTAAAACTCAATTTGAGGTTTCAAAAGGGGTAACTAAAAATCTCAAACAGGCCCTCTTTCTTCTTGAAAAAGGGGAGGACTTAAGAAAGGTTTTCCCTCTTATGGAAAAGGTTACCGAAAAATTGGAAGGGATAGTGGCTCCTTTGAGAGAGGATTTTGTAAAAAGAATTCTCCCCGCAATAGAGGAAGAGATTGTAAAAATTCAGGAAAGGAGGTGACCTAATGACGGGATGGCTGATATTTTTTGTAATCACCATCGTCTGTTTGTTTTTCTTGCAAAAAAAGCAGACAATACCATCGCGGATTTTGTTTTGAGAACATTTACTAAGAAAAAACAATAATTTTTTTAGTAAATGTTTTCCCTTAAGCAGAGAGGAATTTGTCTGCCCAGCTGCCCAAACTGCAGAAATGAAAGTAATTGCTTATGCTTGAAGTGATTACAAAGGAAAATTGGGAAAAGCAACCGCTACCAAACTCATTCAGTTTGGTAGTTTTTTATTGTTCAAAACCATTTCAAAACCCTAAACACACTAAAACCTTCAGTATTCTATAGTAATTACCCTCTAACTTAAATTCAGCGCTCCACGTACTCAATTTTTCAAATCACAGTTTGATTTTATAGGTTTTTTCCCTATAATAGAACCTATGGATATAGAAGAATTAAACAAGACTCAAATAATCTTATTAACTCTTTTAATAAGTTTTGTCACCTCAATTGCTACCGGAATTGTAACGGTTTCTTTGGTAAACCAAGCTCCCACAGTGGTAACAGATACAATTCACAAGGTCATTGAAAAAACAGTAGAAAGAGTAGTTCCAGGAGAACAGCAGGCTACAGTTATAGAAAACACTAAAACCATCATTGTTAGTGACCAGGATTTTGTCATCAAGGCAATTGAAAAAAATTCTCAATCAATCGTCAGAGTATTCAGCTCAGTCATAGACAAAGACGGCATTGAGGAAATTACTTTTGTTGGTTTGGGAGTAGTTATTTCTGCAGATGGAAAAGTTATCATGGACAATACCTATTTAACAGCACTACCTAATCCAAGCGACACCAAGAAAGACACAAAAACAGAACAACCAGATTATTTTATAAATGCTGATGGATTAAAATTAAGCTTAGACATTTCTAGAAATCTTTCAGGTGATAACGATACTTCCATTTTACAAATTCAAATACCAGAAGAAACAACCATAACTTTCACACCAATTGAATTAGGCGATTCGGACATCCTAAAATTAGGACAATCAGTTGTCGCCCTCGGTGGTTCAGAATCAAATTTCGTTTTAACAGGAATCGTTTCCAATCTTAAAAGAGATAAACTTCCCACAGGAGAAATCATTTCTGAAACAAATCCAGAGACAGGAGGAGTCACTAAAATAGAAGAACTAAAAATCATGACCATTGAAATCGAAACTAACCTTAGCCCTCAACTACCAATGGGATTACTCATTGATTTAGAAGGAAAAGCTATCGGGCTTAAATCAAAAACAGGTTATTACATTCCAATTAATATTATAAAAAGAGACATTGATGGATTGAGTCAAGTTACTGTAGAAACAACAATTCCTGCAGACGAACAACAATCTTAATTTAAATTTTAAAATATGCCTCCTTTTAACAATTTTACAACTAAAGCTAAAGAAGTTATTCGCCATTCTCACGAACTGGCTATTGAACGTGGACAAAATCATGTCAGTCATCTCCATCTTTTCACAGCCATTCTGTCACAGGAAGAAAACATTGTTGTTTCTATTCTAGAAAAATTAAATGTTGATATTTTGCTTTTAGCAGACAACCTCTTGGAATTAATTGAAATGCCAGAAAAGGCAACTACACTAACACCTTCCTATCAAATTTTCCTGACACCAGAGCTGGCTCAGGTTCTTCAAAAAACTTCTTTGATTGCTCAAGGCATGGGAGACGAGTTTGTTTCTGTAGAACACCTTTTCCTAGCTCTCTTTGACATTCCAGGAGATATCCACGAAATAATGACAAGGTTTGGTGTTAAGAAAGAAGAGGTTGAAACTATTCTTCAAGAAATTAAAGAAGGAAAAATCACCGATGTTAAAAAACCACAAAAATACAGAACTCTAGCTAAATTCACACGAAACCTAACCAAGTTAGCCAACGAAAATAAATTGGACCCAGTCATCGGACGAGATAACGAAATCAGAAGAATCGTTCAAATCCTTTCCAGAAGGACCAAAAACAACCCTATCCTGATTGGAGATGCTGGAGTTGGTAAAACAGCCATTGCTGAAGGACTGGCCCTAAGAATCGCTCAAGGAGATATACCAGGCTCACTTAAAGATAAAAAAATAGTTTCTTTAGATCTAGGTCTTTTAGTAGCTGGAACAAAATACCGTGGGGAATTTGAAGATCGTCTTAAATCCATTATCAAAGAAATTCAACAGTCTGAAGGAAAGATAATTCTTTTCATTGATGAAATCCACACCATTGTTGGTGCAGGAGCTTCAGAAGGTTCCATGGATGCTTCTAATATGTTGAAACCAGCTTTAGCTAGAGGAGAACTGCAAGCCATTGGAGCAACTACTTTACGAGAATATCAAAGATACATTGAGAAAGATCCAGCTCTTACCAGAAGATTCCAACCAGTTTACGTTAATGAGCCATCTATTGATGATGCTATTACCATCTTGAGAGGATTAAAAGAAAAATACGAACTTTACCACGGAGTTAAAATTATTGATGACGCTATTGTAGCCGCCGTAAATCTTTCAAGTCGTTACATTACAGATAGATTCTTACCAGACAAAGCCATTGACCTAATCGATGAAGCCGCTTCCTCACTTAAAATTTCATTAGAAGACAAACCACCAGTTCTAGAAGAAGCTGATAGAAAAGTCAGAAGATTAGAGATAGAGAAACAAGCTCTCAAAAAAGAAACTACGACAAAAAATAAAACCCGCATCAAAAAAATAGATGAAGAAGTCGCTGACCTAAGAGAAAGAACATCAGAGCTTTCCATTAAATGGAATAACGAAAAGAAACTTCTTTCAGAAGCTAAATCCATCAAAGAAAATCTAGAACAACTGAGAATAGCAGCTGAGCAAAGTGAAATCATGGCCGACCTAGCCCGAGCCGCCGAAATTAGATATTCAGAAATCCCTCAAGCTGAAAAAGAACTAAAAGAAAAAATGGATCGTCTCAAGAAATTAAAGAAGACAGGACGTATTCTTAACGAAGAAATCACAGCCGAAGATATCGCTGATATTGTTAGTCGCTGGACAGGTATTCCAATAACAA
>Ga0075122_10003016_pt1 | contig 10792 bp, 8 predicted proteins | sample AntAceMetag02UKB_FD_69790 | JGI IMG/M metagenome (GOLD analysis project Ga0075122, IMG submission 69790) | Saline lake microbial communities from Ace Lake, Antarctica - Antarctic Ace Lake Metagenome 02UKB | ecosystem: Environmental > Aquatic > Non-marine Saline and Alkaline > Saline | place...
AAATCCAAAAATAGGTAATAATTTGGCAATAATTTTTTGATGATGATCTTTTTTGATTTGCCAATCTTTTAGAAGAAAGATTGCTCCGATTAAAAGTACCCACGGAATTATTTTAGTGAGCGTATTAATATTAATTGAAGTGGCGAGTTTTGCTGCGAGGACGTAGCCGAGGATATTCCCAGAAAGGAAATAAACAACTTTTCTCCATTCAAAGATTTTGTGATGATTTTTGAGAAAGTAGCTGCTGGCCGAAACCATCGATGAGGTTGCGAAGATTCTCGAGAGCAAAAGGGTCTGCAAACCGTTCAAGCCTAAAAGTAAGAACATGGGAATAACAAGCAGAAAGCTTCCGCCAATCGGGATGGCGATGATTCCACCGAGGAAAGCAATTCCGAAAAAAGCGAGAGTGTTTAAATCAAAAATCATTTCAGTAACTCACCTTGTCTCACCACTGGCGCTCCTCCGACGATCACCTCACTTGTCTTTCCTTTTACTTTCCAGCCATCGAAAGGTGTGTTGCGACCCTTCGTTTCAAACTTATTTTTATCAATCTTCCATTCCATTTTTGGATCGAAAATAGAAATGTCAGCAGTCACACCTTCCTCTATTGTTCCTCGATTCGAGCGAATGATTTTTGCAGGATTGACAGTCAGCTTCGCAAAAAATTCTGTAAGTGAGAGAATCTTTTTTTCGACTAGCTCTGTGTAAGAGAGTGCGAAAAGAGTTTCTAGTCCGACGATTCCCACGGCCGCTTCGGCGAAGGGTACGAATTTTTCCACTAGTAAATGAGGTGCGTGATCGGTGATGATGGCGTCAATCGTGCCGTCTTTTAAGCCTTCAATTAGTGCTAAGCGATCTATTTCAGTTCGCAAGGGCGGATCTACTTTGGCGGCAGTGTTGTAATTCAAACAAGCTTCATCGGTTAGTAGTAAATGGTGAGTTGTTACATCGGCAGTGACAGGCAGGCCAGTCTTTTTTGCTTCACGGATTAATTCAACCGAACGCGCCGTCGTGACGTGAGTGAAGTGGTAAGGCGTTGGCACTTCGCGCAAAAGTTCGAGCGTTCGGGCGATGACCAATGATTCCGTCGAAGCGGGAGATCCACTCAGACCCATTCGCGTCGCGGCCCAACCTTCATTCATCACGGCATCATCTTTGAGGTCGGCATCTTCTGGGTGTGTGAGGATGGGCATGTCGAAAGTTTTGCAGTATTCCAGTGCGAGACGGCGCAAACCCATCCCCTGCTCTTCTGCGCAATCGTCGATTACCATTGATGCGCCGTTCATTTTCATTTCCCAAATTTCCGCCAACTCCTTACCTTCCATATTTTTGGTCAAAGCTCCGGCGGTCAAAACATTCACGATCCCCTCTTCGCGACCTTTTTCTAAAACAAACTTCACCGTAGTCTGGCTGTCGATTGTCGGATTCGTATTCGGCATCCCGAGGATGGTCGTGATTCCTCCCTTGGCGGCCGCTCGGGTCGCTGTAGCGATGGTTTCTTTGTCCTCTCTGCCTGGTTCGCGCAGGTGGACATGCATGTCGACGAGACCAGCAGTTACTAATTTTCCTTTTGCATCGATCACAATGTCGGCCCCTGGACGTGCCAGATTTTGTTTAATTTTGGCGATTTTTCCATCACGGATGAAGATATCGGCGATGCGCACCGGATTGCGCCGATTGAGCGGATTCACCACTTTGCCGTTTTTAATTAGAATTGTTTTCATTTCCACGGATTAATTTTCTTTTTCGGATTCGAGATTAACAGCCATTCGAGCGCCATCCTGATTGGTAATCCGTTTTTGACCATTTGTTGGACGAGACAGTTCGGTGATTCCAAAACTTCAGTTCGAATATCGAACTCTCGAATCACTGGACCAGCGTGGAGAATCACGGCGTCTTTTTTCGCGAGCGCGACGCGAGCTGGATTGAGACAATAATTCTTCGAATATTCCCGCCCCGTCGCGACGAATTTCCCCGCTGCCCGCTCGGTTTGCAGTCGGATGGCGTGGATGGCATCGCAACCAGGCAGTGCGTCCTCAATTTTGTAAAAAACTTTTACGCCCCAATTTTCGATACCTTTAGGAATCAAAGTCGCTGGTGCGGCGAGTCGAATTTCAAATCCGAGCTTTTGATAAAGCCGAACTTGGCTGCCGAAGACTCGGGAATGGAGGGCGTCGCCGACGAAGAGATAAGTTAGCTTTTGCTTCCCGAATTTTTCCCGTAGAGTGAATGCTTCCAGTAGCGCTTGAGTCGGATGCTCATGCCAACCGTCGCCGGCGTTGACCACGGGAGCTTGAGTCAGTTGGCTTAGCTGGAATGATGCACCGGAGTTGGCGTCGCGAATAATTAAAAGATCAGCATTGAGAGCATCGAGAGTGCGAGCCGAGTCACCGAGGGTCTCCCCTTTCTTTCCGCTGCTCGCACTGCCTGAGACATTTACAACGTCGGCACCGAGGTGCTTACCAGCGAGCTCGAAAGAGCTGCGAGTACGAGTGGAGTTCTCATTGAAGAAATTTATAATCGTCTTTCCGCGCAGTAAATCACACTTTTTGTCTCCACTTTCGATAAATTTCTTGAAAACCCCCGTTAAGTCAAAAATCAACTCGAGGTCTGCGAGGGTGAGATTTTCTATAGAAATGAGGTCTGGAACGGAGAGATTCTTCCCTTTACGGGCTTTTTTTAGCTGCGTAAGTAAGCTTGAACTCTTCATCCGAGGATTGAGTGTAGAGGAAGATATTATTTTTGGCAAATCAAAATCTGTGTTTAAAAGCTCGTCTAAAGCCAGCACCTTCAGCCTCTTTTACCGTAAAGGCAAAAAACTCTCCAGCGCGATCACCAATGATTGTTCGGTCGTATTGTTGATCCATTGGTAAATGGTAGATTTTGGTTTTTTTACCAGATTCATCAGTATTTATATTGCACTTGATTCTTGGAAATTCTCCGAGGGGTTCGTTTTCGATTACCTCAACACTCAACGCGGTTGCCATTTCTTTGGCCTTTTCAGATAGTTTTGTCGAGGTGAAAAATATTGGACGAATTTTATTTTTGTTTAAAAATTTAGAAAACTCTGTGAAATTTTTTGGTTGATGATGACTTCTAAAATTTTTGATCCAATATTCCATTGTCGTGCCAAATAATTGGAAGACATGCTTCTCGTGTATTTTTTTTCGCTGTGCCCAACGTTTACACTGAATTATGCGAGCCTCGCCATTTTTTATGGCAATAATATCTCTCCCAAGATCTTCAAATCCGTCAATAATTCCCTTGTACTCGATAGAATATCCTTTTTGCTGATATAAATATCCAACGTACATTTCATAATCTCTCCCAATCGCCCAATTTGACTTGTTTCTACTTTCTAAATATCTATTTAAAGCCATTTGGTTTCTTTCGACGGAAGGAAGTTTTTTGTATTCTTCTGGTGTGAGATAATCTCGCGTTCGGTCTTCGTTGTTGTTATTTTCCGAATCATCGTCGTCGATGCGAACGGGAATTTCATCGTTTTCATCTTCCGCAATTAAATCAGTGAGCCATGGAAATAATTTTTCAAAATAATTTATTTTATAATCAGTGATCTTTTTCTCTTTAGCTAATTGTCTTTTTTCTTCCTTAATAATTCTTACATTTTCTGCCGCGGCGAGTGCGGGATGCTTTTTCCTTCTCAAATAACCCTCAACAACTCCATCACCGAAAGTAAAATAATCCGCATATGCTTCGGCTAACCAAGGGAAGCCCATTGATTTTTGCTCAGCAATTTTTGATATCGACTTTATACTTTGTTTAACTTTTTTATCCCAAATGATTTTCTCTCCGTGCATTCTTGATTCGTGATCTTCCTCCTCTTTTGCTATTTTTGATTCCGCTCTCTTGATCCTCAAATCTAAATTTCCCTCATCTCTTTTTGCCTTCATCTCATATTCTTTTTTGGAGTGCTCTAAATTGTTTAATTCTGCTTGTATATTTTTATATCTTTTAGAATTCTTGATTATTTGAACTAGTTCAGGATTGTCGATACTTGATAGGATTTCTTCCTTTTCATTGTTGGCAATAAATTCCTTTAGCCAGGGGAATAAACTTTCCAAATAATCGATTTTATATTTAATGGTTTCATTTTCATTGCGTAATTTCTGATTATCATAGCTATAAGCATCAACAATTTCGGCTGATCTGTAGGCGGGATGTGCCTTGTTTTTTAAGTAATTCGCCACGGATTGTTCTTTCAGTGCAAAATAATCCGCATATGCTTTAGCAAGCCAAGGGAATCCCATTGACTTCTGCTTGGCTATTTTTTTAATTGCGACTTTATCTTTTTTAACTTTTGCGTTCCAGTTTTCTACCTTTAGCCTCCATTCTTTTCCGTCTTTCTCTACTTTTGATTCGTGTTTTTGGGTTAATTTTTCTAAATTATCTAATTTAGGCTTTAGTTCAATGTATTTTTTAGAATTTGAGATAGTTTCAATAATCCAAGCAATTATTCCCCAAATTATTGCTATTCCTACGATGGCGAGTATCCAAATATAATCTTCCATAGTAAAACTTGCACCCTAGTGTTTAAATCCTCTCACCCCACTAAACACCATCGCCACATTCGCTGCGTCGGCAGCCGCGATTACTTCTTTGTCGCGAATCGAACCACCTGGGTGGATGATGGCGCTGATGCCAGCTACTGTCGCTGCTTCCACTCCGTCGGCGAAGGGGAAGAAGGCGTCGGACGCCAAGACACTTCCGCTAGCTCGCGTCCCTGCTTTGGCGACTGCTATCTCGACTGCATCTACTCGCGCGGTTTGACCTGCTCCGATGCCGACAGCGATACCATCTTTCGCGAGGACGATAGCATTACTTTTCGCATGCTTGCAGACATTCGCTGCGAAAATCATATCTTCGATTTGCTGAGCCGTTGGTGGTTTTTTCGAAACAACTTTCAAGTCTTTTTTCGTTACGATTCGGGTGTCGCGTCGTTGTGACAGCACTCCCCCACTGATTTTTTTGAGGTCAATTTCGTTTGAATTATTTTGGAAGTCTCCGATTTCCAGTAGACGTAAATTCTTTTTCTGAGCGAGGATTTTGAGAGCTTCTTTCTCAAACTTAGGAGCAATGACGACTTCCATGAAGAGCGGTTTGATAATGTCGGCACAAGCCTTATTAACAGGCTTATTCAAAGCGATGATGCCACCGAAAGGAGATTTTTTGTCGGCATCTAAAGCTTTTTTCAGCGCATTTTCGATTTTGTTATCGACGGCCACTCCACACGGATTCGCGTGCTTGATCACGGCTACGGCAGCTTGCTTGAAGTCAAAAGGCAAACGAATAGCGAAGTCGGCATCCATGAGGTTATTGAAGCTCAACTCCTTACCTTGCAGAACTTTCGCATTAGCCAGTGTGGCTTTTCCATTTCCGATCTCATGATAAAGAAAGGCCTCCTGATGTGGATTTTCACCATAGCGTAGCTTCTTCTGAAATTCATAAATTGGCAGCGGATTGGCAGCTCCTAGAAATTTCGAAATGATGTAGTCATAGCGACAAGTTTCTGAGAAAGCGAGAGCGGCGAGCTGCTTCCGATCCTCTTTGGAAATTCCTTTTTGGAGTTTCTCTAGAACTCCCGCATATTTTTTCGGATGTGAAACCACGACGACTCGTTCGAAATTCTTCGCGGCAGCACGTAGTAATGCGACTCCGCCAATATCGATTTGTTCGATTGCCTCACCTTCTTTCACGCCTTTTTGCTCGATAGTTTTTTGGAAAGGATACAAATTCACGCAAACGAGGTCGATTTTTGGAATGTCGAATTTTTTCAATTCCGCCGAATCACTTTTTGCAGCGCGGGCGAGAATTCCACCAAAAATTTTCGGGTGCAAAGTTTTGACTCGTCCACTGAGGATTTCGGGGAATCCGGTGACATCCTCCACCTTGCGTGCCGCGATTTTATTTTTTCGCAAAAAATCAAAAGTCCCTCCCGTCGACAAAATCGCGAAATTTAATTTCACCAGCCCGCGCGTGAATTCAGCGAGTCCAGTTTTGTCGGAAACGGAAATTAAAGCGGTTTTTTGCACCGGCGGAGATTTTACCAGATTTATTGGATTTACTGACGGATAGATAAAATTTTTTGATTTTTTTACTTATTCTTAAAAACTAGGATGCAGAATCAACTTTCCAAGACTTCTCGATAAACCTGCCAAGTTTTTTCCGTCATTTTGCGCCAGCTGAAATCCCAAATTCTTTTCTTGCCAGTTTCAATCAATTTTTTACGTACTGACTCGTCGTTCCAAATTTTCCAAATTGCTTCCGCCATCTCGTCGGTATTTTTCGGCTCAAAAAATTCCGCCGCTTTGCCGCATACTTCAGGAATCGAACTGGAATTGCTCGCCGCGACAGGAATTCCGCAGCTCATTGCTTCCAGTGGCGGTAGTCCGAAACCTTCGTAAAAACTCGGGAAAACGAAGCCGCGGGCATTTTGATACAGCTTCCGCAAATCTTCGTCCGAAACTAATCCTGTGAAAACCACAGTTTTTTCTAGCCCTAACTCTTTTACCTTTGCAAATATCTCTGGCGCATAAACGGGGTTGGCTTTCCCAGTAATGATGAGTTCGCCGTCAAAACTTGTGTCTTCTGCTAGTTTTGCAACAGCTGCCAACATTCCTAAAATATTTTTGTGGTCCCGCCAAACGCCGGTGTAAAGCAAATAACCTTTTTCGATTCCGAAATCTCGGGCGAGCTGTTTTCGCGAAAGCTCGGTCGGGACAGCTGGAATGAACTCTCTCCCGACTCCGTTCCAAACCACCTCGATTTTTTCGTTCGGAGTTTGCAACAACTTCATTAAATCTTTTTTAGTGTTAGCACTGACCGCGATGATTCTGGAAGCATTTTTTACCCCTCTTTTTAAAACCAAATTGTAGGCTGTGCGGTGCAACCAGTCATTCATTTTTTTTCCCGGAAAAAACGAAAGAGTGAGGTCATGAATCGTCGTAACCGACCTTCCCCGGTAAAAAATCGGCGAATTAAAATGCGTGAAATGCATTAAATCGAGTTTTTCTCGATTCAAAATCCGCCGAAATTTTATCTGCTCGGCGAGCGAATAATGTTCCGCGTCGACTCTCACTTTTCGAAAATTTGACGCTGGTGGGACGAATTTTTCAAATTCGGGAGAATTCAAAAAAATGACAAATTCGTTTTTCGCGTCTGATTTGGCGAGGTTGCGAATTAATTCAAAAGTGTAGCGCCCGATGCCAGTGAAACCACTCGAATACATTCGAGCGTCAATCCCAATTTTCATCCGCGAGATTTTACCCTAAAAATCTTGATTGTGGACTTCGTGACCGTGGTCGATTTCATTTTCATGGTCATGTGTCGCGAACAAATTTTGCAAAGCAAAAATCAAGAAAATTCCGAGAAAAAGAAAAATAAGGTTCAATTTATTTTTCGTGTGGTGTGTTTCAGGAATCAAATCGGAGAGTGTGATGTAAAGAAGTGTTCCTGCCGAAAAAGCGAGACCGATTCCCAAAGTTGCATCCGTAAGATTAGCCAAAAAAGGTGCGAAAAGCGCAGCGAGTGGTGTCGCGAGAGCAACAACGAAAACCCACCACAGACTACGACGACTCTTTTTGCGGCAGATTAGTGAGTGCAAAATCGCACCGGCAGGAAATTTGTGCAGCATAATGCCAATCGCCGCAAACCAACCGAGAATGGGATTCGCGAGGAAAGAGAGGACGATCAGAACCCCGTCGAAAAAGGAATGTACGCCGATGCCAATTGCGGCGAGTGGTCCTAGTGCGTGATTCTGACATTCCTCTGGATGGTCATGGTCGGGGCAGCCATGAAGATAAAAAAAATGTTCGAGTACGAAAAAGAAAACTACCCCTGCCAAAATTGCGAGAAAAGCGTGATCGCCACCGAGTTTGACTGATTCTGGCAAGACATGAAAAAAAGTAATTGCCAACATCGCACCACTCGCGAAGGCAATCACTGGTCCAGCGTGGCGCGCGATGAAGTGTGAGAGGCGGTGGGACAGTAGTCCGCCGCTGAGGAAGGCGAGGAAAGCGAGTCCGGTGGCGAGGAAGATGGGTAGCATGTTTTGAAATATTAGAAATGTTATTTGTAATAAAGCGAAGTGATCAAACAACTAGAACACTCATTTCGCCAGCTCCTCGGCTCTTGTTTCGCGAATGACATTTACCTTAATCTGTCCTGGGTAGGTCATTTCGCTTTCGATTTTACTCGAGATATTTTTAGCCAATTTATGTGCTGCGAGGTCGTCGATTTCGTCTGGCTTCACGATTACTCTGACCTCCCTGCCTGCTTGGATAGCGTAAGCATTTGAGACACCGGTGAAGCCCTTCGAAATATTCTCTAGCTCTTCGAGTCGCTTGATGTAGGCATCCAAGCTCTCTCGTCGCGCGCCTGGTCGACTGGCAGAGATCGCATCCGCGACTTGGACGATGATGTCAGTCATTGATTCGATCGGCACATCTTCGTGATGGGCCTCGACGGCATGGACTATTTCATCTGACATTTTGAATTTCCGCAAAATATTCGCGCCGATGGTGGCGTGCGGTCCTTCGATTTCGTGATCGACGGCTTTACCGATGTCGTGGAGTAAGCAGGCGGTTTTCACTGTCTTCACATCCGCACCGAGCTCGCTTGCGATTGCCGCGCCGAGCCAGGCTGCTTCCGCCGAATGTTTTAAGACATTTTGACCGTAGCTTGTCCGGAATCTCAATCGACCGATTAATTTCATCAAATTGGGTGGGAGGCTGATGACGCCCGTCTCGACGACGAGTTGTTCGCCCCACTCTTGCATTAATTTCTGTGCGTCCGCTTCTGTTTTTTTTACGACCTCCTCGATGCGTGCCGGGTGAATCCTGCCGTCAGCAATTAGTTTTTCGAGTGAAGTTTTCGCGACATATCTGCGCAAAAGGTCGAAACCTGAGATTAGTACTGCGCCAGGAGTGTCATCGACGATGACATCCACGCCAGTCGCCATCTCAAAAGCGGTGATATTCCGTCCTTCTCTTCCGATAATCCTTCCTTTCAGTCCATCATCCGGAAGCGTTACTAAAGTCACAGTCGACTCACTAGTGGCTTCTTGGCTGAGTCGCTGAATGGCTTGGGCGATGATTTTGTTCGCTTTTTTGTCGGCTTCTAGTTTCGCTTTAGCTTCGCCTTCTTGAATCTTTTTGACTAATTCCTCCTCTGAATCTTTCTCAACTTTTATGAGTAGCAGCTGCTTCGCTTCCTCTTTCGAAAGCTTGGCGACTTCTTCCAGCTTCTTTTTTTCCTCTTCGCGAATCGTCTCCGCCTCGGTTTTTATTTTCTCGATTTCCTCCTCTTTCCCGGCTAAATCAGTTTTTTTTTGTTCCAAATTTTCCATTTTTTTGTCTAAATTCCCTTCTTTCTCGACCAATCTTTTTTCGCTGATTTCCAGTTTTTGTTTAATTTCTTTTTCGTCGGCTCGTGCCTCCGCGATGATTTTTTCGGCTTTTTCATGATTTTTAGCCGCCTCCTTTCTTGAATCTTCCGCCATAGCGAGCGCTCGTTTTTCATTTTCATGAACGCGTTTTTCAACATCCCGGGCGTGTTGCTCTGCGTCGGAAATTATTTTGGTAGCCTTTTTGTTTGCATCCTCAGACTCTTTTTTAAATTTTGTCGAGGCGAAGAAAAAACCGCCAGCGCCACCAGCGAGCAATCCGAGGAGGATAAAAAGTAATGTGGAGTTCATTTTGTGGGGGTTAGAAAAACCCCTCAAACAGTTTTATCGCAAAAATCTCTTAATTAATCTAAGAGTTTTTTTGGCTTTTTTAAGCGATTTCTGAGAAGTTTTCCAACTCGTTTCCGTTTGCATTTTTTCAAAAATAAATCTTGGAATCTTCCGCAATTGTTTGAGGAAATTGTGAAGAGATTTTAGCTTTTTAATATTAACTAGGCAAATTTTTCAAAAAATGTTCTGCTCGGATAGGACAAATTTCGACAGAAGCACTCTTTCCAGCGTCGCCATTAATACTTAAAACTGTTGCTTTAAGAAAAGCGATAATTTCATTAGACTCTAACTTTTGAAATTTTTCAAAATATTTAGATACTTGATTATCATTTAAATAAATAATTGCCTTGATCGCTTTATTTGAATATAGTTGGATGAAATGTGTTGTCGCACAACAAGAACTAACTTTTTTAACTATGACAAGATCAATATTACTGAAAAACATCAATTCTGATTTTTTACCAGAGTTATTTCGAAGATTATTTTTCTTCTCGTCTAATTTAGAAAAATATAAATCAACTTTTTCTTTGTTCAGAAATACTTCAAAAACTCCACTATTATCTTTTATAATTTTTTCTTTAGTATTTTGAAGAAAATCAAAAAAATCTAGTTCGTACTTTTTTTCGGTAATTTGCTGAATATTCACACCGCTATCAATATTCACCACCGCAGTAACGAATTTTCCATTACCATTGCTTGTAAATTTAAAATAATAATCGCCACCATACTCTATAAAGTCGCATGATATTTTATCGGGTTCTTTTAAATTTAAACTTTTTAAAATATCTTCAATTATTGGTTCATAAGTTTCTACTATTTCTTTACGAATTGGATTAGTGTTTAGCGGAGGTGGTGGATTATCAATATTCTTCATTCTAAGAAATTTAAAACTTAAGATTTAAGTTTATCTTGTTATATTTTTTCAGCAACTTTTTATTCTTCCGCTAAAATACTTTCACTTTTGCGCCCGTAGCTCAGCTGGATAGAGCAGCACCCTTCTAAGGTGAAGGTCGGAAGTTCAAATCTTCCCGGGCGCACCAA
>Ga0075122_10003017_pt1 | contig 10791 bp, 8 predicted proteins | sample AntAceMetag02UKB_FD_69790 | JGI IMG/M metagenome (GOLD analysis project Ga0075122, IMG submission 69790) | Saline lake microbial communities from Ace Lake, Antarctica - Antarctic Ace Lake Metagenome 02UKB | ecosystem: Environmental > Aquatic > Non-marine Saline and Alkaline > Saline | place...
GTCAGACCAACCGAGCCATCATATCCAGTTGCACCAACCGATCCATCGTATCCGGTTTCTCCTTGGCTTCCTGTCAGACCAACTGAACCAGTCAAACCAGTTTCACCAACTGAACCATCGTATCCAGTTTCTCCGGTACTTCCTGTCAAACCAACTGAACCGTCATATCCGGTTTCTCCTACTGATCCATCGTATCCGGTTTCTCCTTGGCTTCCTGTCAGACCAACCGATCCATCATATCCAGTTGCTCCAACTGAGCCGTCATATCCGGTTTCTCCTTGGCTTCCTGTCAAACCTACTGAACCAGTCAATCCAGTTTCACCAACTGATCCATCGTATCCGGTACTTCCATCATATCCGGTTGAACCCGTTAATCCGGTTGAACCCGTTAATCCAACTGATCCATCGTAACCAGTAGATCCGTCATAACCTGTTGAGCCGGTTAATCCAACCGAACCAGTTAATCCAACTGAACCATCGTATCCAACTGATCCATCATATCCGGTTTCTCCTTGGCTTCCTGTCAAACCTACTGAACCAGTCAGACCAGTTTCACCAACCGATCCATCATATCCGGTTTCTCCTTGGCTTCCGGTCAGACCAACTGAACCGGTCAATCCGGTTTCTCCTACTGAACCATCATATCCAGTTTCCCCTTGGCTTCCTGTCAGACCGACTGAACCTGTCAGACCAGTTTCACCAACTGAACCGTCGTATCCGGTTTCTCCTACTGATCCATCGTATCCGGTTTCACCTTGGCTTCCTGTCAAACCTACTGAACCGTCGTATCCTGTTGCTCCTACTGATCCATCGTATCCGGTTTCCCCTTGGCTTCCTGTCAAACCAACTGAGCCGTCATATCCGGTTGCTCCAACTGAGCCATCATAACCGGTTTCCCCTTGGCTTCCAGTCAAACCTACTGAACCAGTCAAACCGGTTTCACCAACTGAACCGTCGTATCCGGTTTCCCCTTGGCTTCCTGTCAGACCGACTGAACCTGTCAGACCAGTTTCTCCAACCGACCCGTCGTATCCGGTAGACCCATCATAACCAGTTGAACCCGTCAAACCCGTGGAACCGGTCAGACCGACCGATCCGTCATATCCCGTTGATCCGTCATAACCAGTCGAACCTGTCAAACCAACCGAACCTGTCAAACCTGTTTCTCCAACTGAGCCGTCGTAACCTGTGGATCCGTCATAACCTGTCGAGCCGGTCAAACCAACTGATCCTGTCAGACCGGTTTCTCCAACTGACCCGTCGTAACCTGTGGATCCGGTCAAACCTGTGGATCCGGTCAAACCTGTTTCACCAACTGAGCCGTCATATCCTGTAGATCCATCATAACCGGTAGATCCGGTCAAACCAACTGATCCTGTCAGACCGGTTTCTCCAACTGATCCATCATAACCAGTAGACCCGTCATAACCTGTAGATCCGGTCAAACCAACTGAACCTGTCAAACCCGTTTCTCCAACTGAGCCGTCGTAACCTGTCGATCCGGTCAAACCAACTGATCCGGTCAAACCCGTTTCTCCTACCGACCCATCATATCCTGTAGATCCATCATATCCTGTAGATCCGGTCAAACCAACTGATCCGGTCAGACCAGTTTCACCAACCGACCCGTCATAACCTGTAGATCCGGTCAAACCAACTGAACCTGTCAGACCTGTTTCCCCAACTGACCCGTCATAACCTGTAGATCCGTCGTAACCTGTAGATCCGGTCAAACCAACTGAGCCTGTCAAACCGGTTTCTCCAACTGATCCGTCATAACCAGTCGATCCATCATAACCTGTTGAGCCGGTCAAACCCGTAGATCCAGTCAAACCAACTGAACCATCATAACCTGTTGAGCCGTCATATCCGGTTGAACCAGTTAAGCCAACCGAGCCGGTTAATCCAGTTTCACCAACTGACCCGTCGTAACCTGTTGAGCCTGTCAGACCAACTGAACCCGTCAGACCAGTTTCACCAACTGAACCATCATAACCTGTGGATCCGTCATAACCTGTAGATCCAGTCAAACCAACTGAACCTGTCAGACCAGTTTCGCCAACTGAGCCGTCGTAACCAGTCGATCCATCGTATCCGGTTTCTCCTTGGCTTCCTGTCAAACCAACTGAACCCGTAAGACCAACTGAACCGTCGTAACCAGTGGATCCGTCATATCCGGTTTCTCCTTGGCTTCCAGTCAGACCGACTGAACCAGTTAACCCAACCGAACCATCGTATCCAGTAGAACCATCGTATCCTGTGCTTCCTGTCAATCCGGTTTCGCCAACCGAACCATCATACCCTGTTTCTCCTTGGCTTCCTGTCAGACCAACTGAACCAGTCAATCCGGTTTCTCCAACTGAGCCATCATAACCTGTTGCTCCTACTGATCCATCATATCCGGTTTCTCCTTGGCTTCCAGTCAGACCGACTGAACCAGTTAATCCTACTGATCCATCATAACCAGTTGAGCCATCATATCCGGTTGAACCCGTTAATCCAGTTTCTCCTTGGCTTCCTGTCAAGCCTACTGAACCGTCATATCCTACTGAACCATCGTATCCGGTAGATCCGTCATATCCGGTAGATCCAGTCAAACCAACTGAACCCGTCAGACCAACCGAACCGTCATAACCTGTGGAACCATCATATCCGGTAGAGCCGGTCAAACCAGTAGACCCGGTCAAACCTGTGGAACCGGTTAATCCCACTGACCCATCATATCCGGTTGTGCCTGAAATATAAGCTAATGCAGTCCATGCCGTAACTCCATCACCGATTTTATATTTATCAGTATCAGTTTCTAATCCCGGTTCTCCGTCTGCTAGGATTGTATCCGCCGCCGTCCATGCCGCCGCGGTTCCTCTCCTCCATTGAAATTCTACAGCCATTATGGTCCACCTCCATCAAGGATCTGATCTAGTAAATAAACAGAATCCGGCGCGCCGCCATCAAGATTTTGTGCCAAATCATGAAAATAAATAGCACCCGTAGACGGATTCGCTCTTACATATTTTCCACGATCACCGACCGCTGACGCTTGATGATCTGCTGAATTTATAACGCTGTGAACTCTTAAATGCGATTCTTCAATTATTGTTCCCGTTCCTCCACCTTCACCGGAACCGTCAACAAAAGTAATAACCTTCGCTTTTCGAAGGGTTTTTCTTGTTATCATTTTATCAACTTCGCCTGCTATACTTCTAGCCATACTATCACATCCTAAATTGGAGAATATCCGTAGTGATATGCTGTGAATGTCATTACTGAACCATTGTCTCCAATATCATAATCAATGCTTGCTATCCTATAAATCTCAGATATAGTGGTAGAACTCTCTATTACCTGAACGCAATCGCCGATCTCTAACCAAGCCACTGACGGCGCGCCCCACTTTGAACGAACACAATGAGCGACCATGTCTGAGCCTAATCTGTCTGCTGTTCTCTGACACTTTTCATCCGTATCTAAATTTTCATCAAGTACAAAGAAAACTTTGTCTGATGCAATTGTAGAGCCGTCCCACCTTGGTGAAGTGACAGAATAAACGCCTGAACAATCGTCACCTTTCACCTCTATCTTACCATACAATTCTCTGTGGCTTATAATTAAATCTAATAAAAGAATATCTTCTCCTTCTTTAAATACCCACGCCGCATATACATAAGACACATAAACCGTGTCACCGTCGCCGATCGTACTCCCGGCTCTGCGCTCTATAGTCCATTCGCTCTCAAAATCCCCGGCTGTTATCAGATAGTCCGTGGCGCTCGAATAAGCTGTGCCGGAATAATCGGCCGCTGAATATACCCTTATCGAAGTTGTAACAACTGGATAATTGGCAATGTCCTCCGGTGTAGTTCCATTTAAAACAATGGCTTCGTCAACGGTTTCTGGTTGTCTGTCTGTAGGATATCTGAAAATAGGCTTGCCGTCAGGATCTATAATTAATTCGAACCCGGCTAACGTCGACATTTGTTCAATTGCATCACCGTAAGACATTCTTTCAAAGGTAGGATCGGTTGTTTGATATGTAGGTTCAACCGTAATATCTCCAACTGCAAAGCCGGCTCTAACTAAAAGATCTTTTACTATAAATTCAATAGGAGTACCATCTCTTCCATAAGATACAATGGAAGCGGCAGCGATAGCATCTTCATAGAATCCAAATAAGACGGCCGCGGTACTCCCATCAAAAGTTAAGGCTATCGTTCCACTAGAAGCGGAGAAAGTGAAAGACCATGTGATTATATTATAAACAACCGTGAACGAAATTGTTCCTGTACCGGTCAAAGTGTTATCTGCATTCATAAGCGTTTCTATATGCGCCGCTATTTCAATGCCGGTATATTCGTTGCTATTAGTTAAATCCAAAGTAACTGGACCGCCTTCACTACTCGTGAATATCATCTTGTTTCCTTTGTCCATAACCACATACATGTCGTCAGTCAACCAAACCGCCGTTGTCCATTCGTCAATTGGATAGTCCAAATAATATTCAGTTTCGCCGTCTATTACCGCAGTAATTTTCTTGTCTACCAACCTCCAACCTTCATCTCTGCAAGTTAAAACTACAATAGCTTCATTAGAAAGTGTTTGTAATTTTACCTCGTCAATTACACCTGTGAATATTGTTGCGAGTTCTGTACCATATCCGGCTTCGACCTTTATTTTTTTAGATGGAACCATTACAAATTTCCATTCGTTTTCTGTTTTAAGGGGAAAATCATCACCGCTTCTATATGGCGAATAAAATCCTGCGTCAGTATGATCATCAGGATTTACATTCGGAAATTTTATAATACATTGTTGAGCGTTTGCCGCTTCCTCTTTAGATAAAAAAATATTTGAAGGTTGTATTGAAAAATAGGTTTCAGTCGTAAGATCAAAATCAAAGTAACCATAATCGTAAGTAGTCCCACTATTTTCCGCTGTGATTGTTGTAAGACCTATGTTTTCAAGTTCTTCATCTGTTCCAAAATTGAGAAGAAAACAACTATCAAATCCAAATGTCCTGTTATAAGAAACACTATTTGCATACATTCCAAACCCAACGGTGACATAACCACTACTAAAATCCGCCCAAGTTTTAGGGTTCCCGTCCCAATCAGTAAATGCGCCGCTATATATCTTTATGTCGTTTTGATATATGTCGCCGGTATTTATGTGAATCTTATATTCTTGCCAAGCGACAACTGCCCCTCCGGCTATAGCGTTGAATTGAGCAATCTCTGATCCCTTTAGATTTATAGCGGTATTATTGTTGGGAAAATCTACCAACGAATCGTAATCATAAACGCCATCAAGGATAAGGTGCATTACTGCCGTTGAATCTGGTGCCGTATAATCGGCGGATCTTACCCGGAAATATATACACGCATCATTATCATCTATATATTCTTTGTTTAATACAAGCATAATAAGAAACATGCCTTTGGTATTATTGTTTTTAACATTTAAAGTTGTTTCTAAGACGCTCGCAGTAAAGTTTGGGGTTCCGGTACTATTCCAAACCTCTCTATATCCGACTTTGAACGCAGAATCAAGTAAAGAAACTTTAACTCTTGGAGCGTTAACGCCTATCATTGTTTTGGATTTTATCAACGTTTTTATGGCGCCGGGAATCGTCCTCATGTCTCGATCAGCTCCATTTCATAGAAAACCTCGTCTGCACCTAAAACCATTGTGGATCTTACCGACGTTATTATCATAATATCTACGAAACTGTTATCAAAATCGAGCGTCAATGTTCTTGGCGTTGCCGCATTCTTATCAACAACAAACGTTGCGACTTCTGCCTTTGTTCCATATCCAGCAAGGATTTTCTTTATTCGGTTTCTACCAAACGCCTGCAAAACACTCTGCGCAACCCTTCCTGCGACTGTTGGATCCGGTACAAGCGGATGCTCTCTAATATAAAGCTCGCCGTCCTCGTTGGGACCAAACCTTACTATATTTAATGTAGTTGTTCCCCATGTAATAGCCACAATAATATTCTCCTTTATTTGAATACTTTGCCGATGCCCGGTATTTCAACATATCTCTGTGCGCCGTCACTGATATCTTCTGCTATCATATCCATTATTCCAGTATCGACCAGTTCACCCTTGTCGTTTATACCTTCGACGGTGATTGTTCCGGTATGCTTAATTTCCATGAATGCTTTGCCGCCGTTTCCTTGGTTGCTTCCCATGCCTGTTATATTCGAACCGCCCGGCGTGAATATTTTATAAGGGTCAAACTCTCCTTTTGTTAAGAAATCTTGGAGATCTTTCGACGAAGCTGTCAACCCTGAACCCAATAAATCCTTACCTAAGAAATTATCCCATCCAACAGATTTAAGCGCAAGTTCGGGACCAAATCGCGATTGTGCCGGCATTTCCATTCCTGCATATAACGGGTTTCCTTGATTATCATAAACTGACTGCATTATCAGAATCGCTTTTCGTTTTGCTTCGTTGAGTGCGGCCAGTTCCAGTTCAAGGCCGGCTTTCACCGCTTTATAACTCTCTCCGGAAGCAGTAACTCTAGCACTATATTGACCAGCAAGCATGGCCTTATAATCTTCAAGGCTTTTATCTAATGCAGATTTTTCATTTACAAGGCCAGCTACAAGCGCATTATATGTTTCTAGTGCTTGCTCTTGTCTTTTAACTTTTATAACTGAAAGTTGAGCCGCAAGATTCGCTTTCAGAGCCGTAAGCTCTCGATCTAATCCTTTTTCGTATCCTGTTTGTTTGTCCTCATTTGCTTTATCTATAACCGCTTTTCTTTCTTCTGCACTTATTTTTTCAGCTAAAATTTCTTCTCGGATTGCCCACTTCTGACGTTCCCTGCCTTTCTTCTTAGATGAAGCAATTGCACCGGCGATCGCTTGTTCTCGTTCCTCAATTAAAGCCTGCCTTGTTCCTGCGTCCTGTTCGGCCGCTATCAGATCTTCTAACTCAATTGCTCTATTTTCCATTCTCTGTTGTTTAGCCAACCGGATTTCTTTATTTTTAGCTCCGCCAATCTTAGCGATTCTATCCTCAAGATCTCCAATAATAAGACTTGTAGACCGGTTTATTACTGCCTTTTCTTTGGATGCTTGTTCGTCTGCAAGCTCAATAAGACTGTCGTATGATTTACTAGCCGCCTTAACTCTCTTGTCATATTCGTCTATTGCTATTTCTGTCTTGTTTTTTTCAAAGTTTTCATATTCGGCATGTTCCGAATCTATAAGTTCCAAGGTGTCATTATATGAATTTTCTGCGGCCACTAACCGCTTGTCTATTTCGCTTTTTTTGAACTCAGTCAATTCTTCTTCGTGAGCTATTGCTTTATTATTCATATCCTCATAACCAGCCAACGTTGTTTCGTGGGATTTTTCAAGATGATCCAATGTTGCTTCAATCGCGGTTATCTGTTCATTGTACATTAAATCAGCAGTTTTTTTGATTGCATCTTGAAGTTTTTTGTAACTCGCAATTGCCGCTTCATTTTTTTCTTTAATTTTATCCCCGGCTTTTATGATTGCCGCCGTTACAAGACCTAATCCTAAAACTACTCCGGCTATTATAGCCACTATCGGATTCGCCATTAAGAAAGCTATAACTGCATTTAATCCAACAAACGCAAGAGTAACACCATGAACGGCCATTCCTAATTGTCCCATAATTAATATCATAGGTCCTAGAGCCGCCGCAAATAGAGCCATATTTACTGCTCGTTTTTTGGATTCGTCATCTAATGCCGTAAACCATTTTATTAATTCTCTGACTTTATCTATGAGTGGTCCCATAGATTTTAGAACTCCGACAAGTGCCGGCGCGATTGCATCCCCGATATCTTGAGCAACTACAATCATCAGTTGTTTGAATTGTTTCCACGTTGCACCGGCCTCGTTGATTCCGGTCATTTGCTCGTCGAACGCTTCTTGAGTTGCACCAAGCGAATCGTACATTTGCGCTAATTTTTCATCGAACACATCTGCCTGTCCGCTTGCCAACGCAAAAACGGCAACCAAGGCTTCTGCTCTGCCGAATAATGCGGCAACTGCTTCACCGGTTCCATCTGTTGTTGACATCAACGCTCTTAATGAACCTACCATTCCTAATGATTCTACCATAGCGCCGGCGTTTCGATATCCTAATTCCTTGACTGCGGCTGACATAGCTTCCGTCGGTTTTATCATGGCTCTAAGGATCGCCGCCGTTTGTGTGCTTACCTGATTGGCTTTACCTGTTACACCTGTCAATGTTGCAAACGTCGCGAATAATTCTTCTTGAACAACATTCAGTTCGGCCGCCAACGGCGTAACCATTCCGATTGCCGCCGCCAGTTCCGGGAACGTTGTTTGTCCTAATTTTACTGTCATAAATGCAAGGTCAGATACTTTTTCTGTCGCTTCAAGAGTAACGTCTGCATAGGCTTTAGTAACCGCAGAAGTTAGATTAAGCGCGTCCGTAACCGTAGATAACCCGGCGACGGCCGCCTTAACATTCAATTCTAATTTTTCTACTGTATCTGAGGTATCCCCGAACGCAGAAACAACCTGATATAATCCTTCGGATATATCTTTAGTGCTTTGTCCTGTCGCTATCGCCATATCTTGAACGGAAGCTTTAAGTTCTTCAACTCTTGCAATATTACCGGGGATCAAAGTGGCTATGTTAGCCATTGACGCGTTAAAATCCATGCTTGCCTTGAATGCGAGTGTTCCTATTGCCATCAAGGGAACCGTTAAATTGGTCGTTAGACTTCTGCCCGCCGAGGTCATGCTCTGCGAAGCTTTTTTTACGACAGATTCTGCCTTCATCATCTTCTTATTAAAGTCGGTAATGTCTGCCCCGATTTTAATAAGCATACCGGCAACGGTTGCCATCTAATCACCTCTTTTTAAAGAACCCTCTTGTTGCTTTGGCGTCGTTTCTCGCTTTTAGCTTTGCATCATCTTCGGCGTCCTTCCTTACTTTTTCTTTTACTTTAAAATATGCTTGCCACTCCGTTAGTTCTTCGCTAGTTAATTGTGAAAGCATATTATTGACTGACACATATCCAAGCAGTTCTGCTATTTGGTACTCGAAATATCTGCTTGGGTGTCTTTCAAGTTTTTTTCAAGTTCATCCAGATCTTCCTCTGTTAATCCACTCAGTTTTTGAGCAACTTCAAATATACGATCCATAGCCGAAGCATTTTTATTCCCTAGTTCTGCAATGTCTGCAACTGAAAATAATAACGTTCCACTTTCGTCAATCACCGTGAGTGCCACAAATCTTGCTCTTATATTTTCTCGTTTCATTTTGACTTCAACATTTTTCCCGCGTCTTTTTGTATCAAATAAACTTGTTTCCCATTCGTCCCGTTCCTTAGCCGTCAATGATTTCACGAATACAAAACCGCCCCACTCTGGACATTCAACCTTTTCTTTTTTTAGATCATTTGCATTTAAGATAGCTTCTCTCGATAAACCTTTCATCTCTCATTCTCCTTTTTTTATTTTTATGAAAATGATACACTATTATTATCTGCATCCATAGTTCCTTCAAAGTCCACTGTTTCATCAATCTCACCATCTGCGACCGCCGCGATTGCTTTACGGTTCAAAAGCACCCAAGCTTTTACGTCGAGCGTTCCGCCAGTATCACTCCAAAACTCTATCATCACCGGAAGTCCAGCAATCAAAGCATCATGGAATGTGGTGTCTGTAGTTGCCCATTCTGATATGCTCCCTGAAATGTCTTTGATAGTCCGTTGTCTTGTCCTATAAGTGTGTGTTAGCGAGAATTTAGTTATATCAATGTTTTCTGACTTTAAAACATACGCGTATGCGTGCGCTTCTGCGGCCGCCGTTAGAGGTATATACGAACTTGAAATCTTAACAACCCTCGCAAGTACCGGCGTGAAAGTAACTGAACCCGTTAATCGGTTTTTAGTGGTCGCGGAATCTGCCGCCGTTGGATAAAATGCGATAGTATCCGTGTCTGTTTGAGAAGTAACCGCCGCGACCGTAACATTGTCTACATCAACAACTACAGTAACCAGCCTTGCCGCGTCTGCTCTTGATGTGTTTACTATTAAATCGTTAACGGCTAACCCATGCGCTGTTACTTTAATATTCGTTGTAGTTGTTCCAGCTTCCGCCGCATTGTTCGCTGTGAAAACGTGAACAAGAATATCTATTGTTCTATCGAGTATTCTTTTAGTAAGATCTGTTATTTGATAAACAAGATCCCCTGCACCGGTCGTGGCTTCTCCTGCAAATGCAACCGCCGCGCCGGCAATTTTTACTTGTGCTAACATCCCTGACTTTGCCATTTCTCTACCTCCTAACTAACTGCGGTTATCTCGCCGTTTCCAGAGAACTCAAAAGCGATCTCCGTGGCTCCGTCAGCAGTTGTATTGACCGAAATTGATTCGACTTTTACAAGCTGTTTCCAACCGTTTGTTCCGTCTACTGTTATCTTCACATATAACGTAGAATCATTAAGCCAAGCGGTTCTTATTGCTATCTGTCCGTTAGTATCTGTCTTTACCCAAAATCCACTTGATGAATATCCTGCGTCTTTTACCGTTTGGATCCTTACTCTGTAACTATCACCGAACTTGGTAATGTCGATATTTTCGCCGTCGCAATTCATTGCCGCGCTATTCTGTTCATCAATAGCGTAATAAGTCGCGTCGTCAACACTCACCTCAATCGTAGCATCGTTTCCTTCTAGTGCCATTTCATCACCTCCTCATTCCAATTACTCAAGAATTTTATGGAACGTCTGATATATCTCCGGTTCCTTCAAGGTCTATTGAAACTTC
>Ga0075122_10003018_pt1 | contig 10789 bp, 12 predicted proteins | sample AntAceMetag02UKB_FD_69790 | JGI IMG/M metagenome (GOLD analysis project Ga0075122, IMG submission 69790) | Saline lake microbial communities from Ace Lake, Antarctica - Antarctic Ace Lake Metagenome 02UKB | ecosystem: Environmental > Aquatic > Non-marine Saline and Alkaline > Saline | place...
CAATCCCATTTCTTGAGCCTTTAAAGAAACTAAAGACAAAGAGCCCATTTGATTAATCTCTTCATTCATTTTTTTGTTTTCCTTTACCAGATATTCTTGTTTTTCTTCCAATTGAGACATTCTTCCACCTAAAGTTGCTAACTTATGAGAAATAGTCAATTGAACCAAGGAAAGGCCAACCACTATGCAAGTGATTAAAACTATTAGTTTTGGTTTTTTATATGTTTTATTTGTCATTTTTTTTTATATTTTTTCTGCCACTCTTAATTTAGCACTCCGACTTCTTTTGTTTTCTTTAATCTCCTCTTCTTGAGGCACAATTGGTTTTTTAGTTAAAATTAAAAGCTCTTTTTCTCCTTTTAAAAAATCCTTGACAATCTTATCTTCTAAAGAATGAAAACTAATGATAGCTAATCTTCCCCCTTTATTTAAAAGGTCTCGGGCCTGCGGTAAAGATTCTTTTAGATTATTGAGTTCATCATTCACTGCTATTCTCAAAGCCTGAAAAACCTTCGTGGCCGGATGAATCTTACTTTTGCCTTGGAATTTTACTCTTTCTATAATTTTTGCTAATTCATCAGCTTCTTTAATAGGTCTTCCCTTACGTGCCATTAAAATCGCTTTTGTAATGGCTTTATAATTTTTCTCTTCTCCATATTTCAAGAAAAGCTTTTCTAATTCTTTTTTGCCTAAGCCATTAATTAGATCAGCGGCTGTTACATTTAAATCCGGATCCATTCGCATATCTAAAGGTGCTTCTGATTTAAAAGAGAAACCTCTTTCTGGAGTATCTAGCTGATGGCTAGAAACTCCTAAATCAAATAAAATTCCATCTACTTTTTCAAAATTATTCTCTTGAGCAATTTTCTTTAAATCTTTAAAGTTTCCCTTAGCCAAGCACCAAGAAGTATTCAACTCCAGTTTGGTCATTCGACCGTCTGGAATAGGGCAGGCAGTAGATAAATACTCCCTGGCACTTTTAATGGCTTCAGGATCACGATCAAGACCCAAAACATTTCCTCCTAAAGAAAGGATTGCTTTGGTATGTCCGCCACCACCTAAGGTGGCATCAATATACTTTCCTTCTCCTTTGATGTTCAAATAATCTAAAATTTCTTTTAAAAGAACTGGTTTATGAAACTTATTCATCTTTCTTTTTACCTACATTACCTAACTGTTCGGCAATATCAGCAGCATTTTTTTCAAGATATTTTTGATGTTTTTCCCAACTATCTTCACTCCAAATCTCAACCCTATTTAAAAGACCGACAAAAATTATTTCTTTACCCAAATTCGCGTATTTAGCCAAACCTTTTGGAATAACAAAACGTCCCTGACTATCAAGTTCTACTTCAAAGGCATTTCCTAACAAAAATCTATCTGTTTCCCTGGCGGGGGAGGCAATAAAAGGTTTTTCTGCAACCTGAGATAATAAAGATTGCCATTGCTTCTCAGAAACAATAACTAAACAATTTTCATACCATTGAGCAAGAACAACTTTCTGACCAAGTTCTTGACGATATTTTGTGGGGACAGCGGTTCTATGCTTACCACTGATCCTAATTTTATGATGACCAATTAACACTGCCTACCTCCTTCTTTAGTCTAATTTGTGATGTACACCACTTTACACCACTTTTTTCCATTTTGTGCTACTTCTATACCCCTGTCAACCCAAAAAATACCCAAAACCTTTAAAAAGGCTCAAAATAGAGAAAAATTTAAAAAAATTGATTATTTAAGGAAAAACGACGATGAAAGTACCTAAGTTACCTACTGAAGTAGAAATCATTCCATCTTCTTTATTTATTTCTTCTTTTTCCCAAGCTTTACCTGACCAAGAATAAAGATCAGCTTCCGTATCTGCTAAAACAAAACTTACTTCTCCATTCTTGACCGTACTTGCTCCTGAAGTAAAGGATCCATAAGGCCCACTAATTACTTTCCCTTCTAAGCTCTTTGGTAAGCCTATTGTAGACATTGTAATATAGTAAGCAGTTTTACTAATATTACCTGTGAAGGTAAAATTCCCATCTAAAGAAATCAATTCATCATCACCTTGCTGAAGATGGAATTCAGCCGTAAATTTTCTTATACCTTCTTCACCTCTAAAACGTAAGGTTAAAGTTCCCTCTTCTACCCCTTCGTCATATTTACAAACTTTTTTAGAACAAGTTCCTAAAAGAAGATCTCTGGAAATAAATGATTCTCCATCAGCTTTGACGGAACCAACGACCCCTCTTGATAGACCTTGGCTCAAATAGACTAACTCATATTCTATTGTTTCTGCACTGCCAAAATGGGAAATCTCTAAAGTAAACTCTTTCCCGTCAGCTCGAGGAGTTAAGGTAACATAAGGTCTTTCTTCTAAAGGAGTTTCTATCAAATTGCTCTTTACCTCTATTTCTGGAACAACATTAGCCTTGTTCCTTTCTCTGATCAAAATAGCTGTGGTAATTCCTAAGGCTAAGACAACAACAACGATGGTAATAATTAAAATAATTTTCTTCATTTACTTAATTTAGTTTGGAAAAAATCGGCTAACTTGTCAATCCCCATTCTCTCTTGAATGAAACTAGTTCTAGAACTAATTATTTGTAAACTTTTTGTCTATGTTGAACGACATTGATAAAGAAAAGTTTATCTTGAGGAAGATAACGGTAAATAATTCTGTAAGGCCAAACCTTCAAGGAACGTAATCCTTCAAATTCTCCTTTTAACTTTTTGCCGATATAAGGATCATTTTTTAATTTTTCAATCTTTTTCAAAACTTTTATTTGTTTGTTTTTAGGAAGTTTCTTGAGTTGCTTCTGGGCAGTATCAGAGTATTCAACCTTCATTTTATTTGAGCTCTTTAGAAGAAATTCCCAATTCCTTTAAAAGTTTTTTCTCAGTAATAACTTTACCTGCTTTCTTTTCAATCTCACTTTTAAAAATTTGGGTAACTAATTTCTTGTCAGCAAGAATATCCATAGTTTCCTCCCAAGAAGCAACTTCATCAGGATGCATAATCACCACTTGAGGTTCACCTCTTTTGGTAATGGTAAAGCGTTTTAGCTTATTAGCTACTTCGCCAAGAATAGTATAAAAATTACTCCTCGCATGACTGGCAGAAAGAGTAGTAGGAATTGAGCTCATATTTTATCTCCAATAATATCGTACCAAATTCAGTACTACTTGTCAAATGGGAATTAAAAAGAATAAATTAAAATTATATTACTCCATCTGATAGGCAATATTAGAACATATTATTTTCAAATTTAGGCAAAAAAGAAGCGGAGATAGTTAGTTTTTGAAATGAAGTTTTAAACTTCAAAACTAACGTCTCCGCTCTTGGACTTGGTTGTCCCAAGCTTATTGATTATTAATATTTACTTTGACTTCCCTGAAAGAAGCTAAAAGTCAAGTTATAGGATACTAACTTCCTCTCATGAATGATGTTCGGGTTAGTTTAAAATAAACTATCTTGTTACGAGATATGTTTTTAGAAATTTTTCTATTCCTTTTACCACTTCATCTTTTAACCTCGCTGGACTTTGAGCCACCCAAACAGCAAAATTGTAAAGCTCTTTTTCATCAACCTTAAGCCATTTCTTATTTTTATAAAGAAAAACAAAAAGCGTGGTCATGGCAATTCTTTTATTACCATTCTGGAAGGGATGATTTTTAATCAATAAGTAAAATAAAACTGAGGCTTTGGCGATTAAGCCTTTATAAACATCCTTCTGGGTAAATTTCTGAAAAGGAACAACCAAACAGCTTTCTAAAACGTGAGGAAATCTGGTAGAAAAATCAGGAATCGGCTCATTGAATTCGAGCAATTCTTTGGCTAATCTAAAAGCAATATATTCTACTTCTGCAAGGCTAATTTCCTTCATTTTCACTCATTACCAAGTAATCTTAAAGTCTCACCATATTCATTGACTGTTCTTTTCACTATTCTCTCAAGAAACTTCTTTTGTGCCGAAGTTAAAGTCTCTCCTAGAATATTTCTAAGCTCCTTGTCTTTAATCAACCAAAAACGGCCAAATCTTTTAGCTTTTATTTCACCTTTTTTTATTTTTTTAAAGACAGCCACTCGACTAATCCCTAAAATTTCTGCTAGTTCGCTGGAAGAAAAATAATCTTTTCTTAGTTTGTTAACCATTTTGATTAAGGTTAACAAAAATTAACTTGAAAATCAAGTTTCCGCTGATGTTCAAAATAGTCTGTATTTAAATTACCCAACAGGCTTCCCAATCTTTGAAAATTCTTCCCCTTCAAGTATCATTTGAATTACATCTTTCAAATCAATAATCTTTACTCTTATTTGTTTCATACTATCTCTATCTCTTAATGTAACTGTCTTATCATCTAAAGTTTGGAAATCAACTGTGATACAACATGGGGTTCCCGCTTCATCTTGAGCATAGTAACGTTTGCCAATATTACCACGAGCATCCCATGCTACGTCGAAACAATTCTTAAGATTATTAAAAATCTCTTTAGCTTGTTTAATAAGCTTCTCCTTATTAGCTAAGAGAGGAAAAACAGCTATTGTATAAGGAGCAACCCTAGGGTGTAGAGATAAGACTGTTCTCTCCTTTTCCTCTTTATAAGCATCAATTAAGAGGAATAAGAAGGTTCTATCGACTCCTCCTGAAGTTTCAACAATCCAAGGAATAAATTTCTTTTTGGTTTTAGGATCGGTATAGGTGAAATCTTTTTTAGCATATTGACCATGACGAGATAAATCCCAATCACCACGCCAATGAATACCTTCTAGTTCTTTCCAACCAAACGGTGTTTTATATTCAATATCATAAGCTACTTTAGCGTAATGGGCCAATTCATCATCTTCATGTTTGCGAAATCTTATATTGTCTTTTTTACCTATCAAATTCTTATACCACTTCATTCTTTCTTCCTTCCAATATTCATACCATTTTTTCATATCCTTAGGATCGACAAACCACTGTAAATCCCATTGTTCAAATTCCCTTTGACGAAACAAAAACTGCTTAGGAGTAATTTCATTTCGAAAAGCTTTTCCAATTTGAACAATACCAAAAGGAATTTTTGTATGAATCGAATCTAAAACATTTTGATAATTAAGGTAAATATTTTGACACGCCTCTCCACGAAGATAAGCTTTATCTTTTTCACCTTCGACAACCCCTAAACCAACGTCAACTAGAAGATTAAATTTTCTTGGTTTAGTCAATTCTCCATGACACTCTGGACATTTTTTTCCTTTTAAAGCTTTGGTTAGAGAAGCAATAAGATCTTCATCAGCTGCTCCTGATTCTTCAATCGTCATCTCTTCTATCAAAAAGTCAGCTCTGAATCTTTTTTTACATTTCTTACAATCTACCAAAGGATCGGTAAAACCTTTAATATGACCTGAGGCTTCCCAAACCTTGGGATGACTAATAATTGCTCCATCAATACCAAAAACATTTTCGTGGTTCTTGGTCATTTCTGTCCACCAAAGTCTCTTAATTTTATTTTTCATTTCCACCCCCAAAGGACCATAATCATAAAAACCCTGAATTCCACCATAGATTTCAGAGTTTTGATAAACAAAACCACGACGTTTACAAAGGCTAATAATTTTTTCTATTGTATTTTTATTTTTCATTAATCTTTCTTAAAACTTCGGCACTATTAATTTTTTTCTCAACAATACTTTCAATATAGGGTTTCAAGCTCCCCTTTTCATTTTCCCATTCCTTGGGAATTCCAAAACCCAAATCAGTTAAAATGCTTTTTTCAAAAGATTTTATCAAATCAGATAAAGGACTTTTACTAAGCTGAGACAAAGACGTCTTTAAGAGATTAAATACTTCTTGGTTGGGCTGTTCATCAGGGGTCAGTTTATCTGTTAGTTCACAAAAATAATAAGCAACCCCAACTCTCAAAAGATCTTTCCTCCAAGATCTAAAAAGATCAACAGTCTGGGCTTCAGTGATAATATCTAGGTTTTTCCCTTTAACTAAAAACAAAACAACGTTGTTGAAAAGTTCTAAGCTCCCAGCTTTTCTACTCGTTAACTTTCTCACCCCTTTGGCAATAGCTCTTATCTTTCCATGACGCTTAGTATAAATTGTTAAAATGCGATCAGCTTCACCATAATTTATTCTCTTTAAAACAATCCCTTCGGTTTTATAGCTTCTCATCAAAACTTCAGCTCTTTATCCGTCTTAAGTTCAAATTCTTCTGTCTTTCTCCCAAACTTAATTATATTCTCATAACCATAAGTCCCTGGCTGTTTTTGAATAAGAATTTTATAAGGATTATCTTTTGTTACTTTAAAAGGTAATTTGTATTTAAAGGTTAGTTGAGCTTTCCCTAGAGGACGAAGTGGTGATTTATCACCATAGAAAGCTTCAAAAACTGTCTTATCTAAATCCTCATAAGTCTTAACTTCAATTTCTGAACCGTTCGCCTCAATAAGCTCACTTCCTTGAGGGACATAAATTCTAACCCAGTCTCTATAAAGACCATTTAGACAAAGTTCACCTGCTTCTAAATTACAGTTAGAAGGTTCGGCCGGATTTCTATAATCAATGGTTAATGTTTTCGTGACTGTCCCATCAGAAGCAACTTCAATTTCCTGTAGGAAAGATTCTTGAATAAACATGTTTGACTTCGCGCCAGCGAAATTACAATCATTAACATGAAGATAATCTCCATCATAATCTTTAATTCGACCAGAAGCATTCATGGCTTCCATTGTTTGTTGAATTTCTTCATCAAAGAAGTAAAAGAGTAAATGTTTCTCTGAGATATTGGAGAAAATAACATTCATAAACAAAGGCCATTCTTTACGTGGAGAACCCATCATATTCAATAAAATAGAGTGCATCAGAGGGCCAATAATACCCTTTCTCGCTTCTCTAAAGTCATTTGTTGGTCGATCAGCATAACTTTCTAAAGCATAGAAAACCTGAGGGCAATCACAGCGTTTATCATTTTCAGAAGAAAAATTACCAAACCCAGGAACACCAATTGGTCCTAAAACCTCTAGGATATCTACCAAAAGCTTTGTGTCTAAAGCAATTATGCCATCAATCTTCCCCTTCCCTTCAATACGTTCATAATTCTCAAAGAAAGTGTCCATGGAAACAACAAAATCAGGGGATAAATTCATATCACGTAAATGCCAATAAAAAACATTTTTATGATAATTCAAGATTGGGTCTGGGGCTTTGATACGATTCCCAAAACGATCATCAAGATTATAAATATCGTAAGAATTACCCGCTTCAAACTTACCTTCTTTAACGGATAAAGTGGCATAAGCTGTCAAAAATCCCCCGGTAGGACGAAGTTCGGCATCATTTTGGAATATTAAAAGATAATTTTTCTCTTCAGGGATCCCTAAAATAGGTCGTAAATGAGTAATGATTGGTTTAACTTCTTTTACTGTCTGAGCAACACCATCAATGGTCGAAACAAGCATAACAACATTTTCTCTTATTCTTTTACCAAAAAGGCTTTCTGGATAACGTGTCGTTTTAATTTGATCAATTTCCGCTTGAGCCAGATCTAGACTTTCACTAATCTTATCTAAATTAGGCTGGATTTTATCTAAAGTCTCTAGGACCATAACGAGTCTTTCTTCAGCTGTTATGGGTTTTTCTTCTTTATTTTCCTGTTTCTCTTCTTCGTTACCTTCTTCTCCTTCTAAACCAAAAATATCACCATAAGAACCAAGTGATTCGACAACGATATCAGCCACATCTAAAAGATACTTTCCTCCGGCAAAAATATGAGCTCCGTCAAGATAATAGCCCCTGGCAAGAGGAACCACTTTTAACCAGGCCATTTTTCGATATTGAGAATTTAATTTTCCAAATTCAACTCTAGTAGAATCTACTTTAGCAACGGCCAGATTTAAATCTTGAGATTGAATCCCCTGATAAATTCCCTGGGCTTCATTAGTCAAAGAGGTTGCCTGTTTTTTTATAGATAAAAGAGGTAATACTAAAAAGAAGACTAAAAGGATAGCTAAAACCAACAAAAAACTACCGGTAATTATTAAAACCTTTTTCTTTTTTTTAGTTAGACCTTTCTTAATTGGCTCTTCCATCATTGAATCAGGACTACCCAGATTCTTAATATTCTCTATTTTATCTTTCTTAAAAAAAGCAAGTATCTTTTTCATTTTTACAAAGCCCCCTTTCCAGAAATCATAGCCCAAGGGGTTTTTAAAATAATAGCTACATCATTTAGAACAGATTTTTCTTTAACATAGTCTGCATCCATTTTAACTCTTTTATCAAAATTAATGTCACTTCTTCCTGTAACTTGCCAAAAACCGGTAATTCCCGGTTTCGCTCCCATGATTTGTTTAACATACTGTCTAGTCTCTGGATAAATTTTCTGTTGATTCTCTAATTCATCAGGATAATAAGCTCTTGGGCCAACAATACTCATCTCTCCTCTTAAGACATTTAAAACTTGAGGTAACTCGTCTAGAGAAAATCTTCTTAGGAATTTACCGACTTTAGTAATTCTAGGATCAGATTTAAGCTTATAACTGTTTTTCTTATACTTATCATAAATCTTTTTAAATTTAGGGTCTGTTTTTAAAAGCTGATGGGCATTACAAATCATCGATCGGAATTTGTACATTTTAAAAAGCTCCTCATTTTGCCCAACCCTTTTAGGTGTATCAGCAAAAACAGGTCCTTGTGAATCTATCTTAATTAAAATAGGCATTATCAAAAAGATAGGAGAAAAAACAATTAAAATCACCAAAGAAATAATAATATCAATAGATCTTTTTAATAAATTATAAATCATTTTTAAAGATATTCCTCTTTGTTTTTTTCTTTTAAAACATTAACTAATTCTTTAACATTCTGTGCTTTATCTTTTTTACAAATTAATAAAGCATCTTTAGTGTCAATAACAACTAAATTTTCGACATCAATTAAGGCCACTAAACGATCTTCAAATCTAACTAAGTTATTATTACTATTTATATTATAAATTTCACCCTTTTTACCAGTCTTAACAAAAACATTATCTTCTTTGTCTTTTTTACCTACTTCAAAAACAACTTTCCAATCACCTACATCATTCCAATTAAAAGAGGCTGGAACCAAAAGTAAATTATCAGCTTTTTCAGAAATAGCATAGTCTATAGAAATACTTTCTGCATTTTTATACACATCTTCAATTACCTCATCTTCATTACTTTCATTCCAAGCTGTTTGAATTTTTTTAACTCCTTCATAAATTTTTGGAGCATGTTTTTTACAGGTTTCTAAAAAACTATTTGCTCCCCAAGTATAAAGATTAGCATTCCAAAAATATTTACCACTTTTAATAAATTCTTTAGCTGTTGAAAGATCTGGTTTTTCCTTAAATTGCTTTACTTTAAAAACAGTCTTGTTATCCATTTTTTTAAATTCTTTATCAACTTGAATATAACCAAGACCGGTATGAGGAAAAGTAGGTTTTAAACCAACGGTAACTAGCCAATTCCCTTCTTGAGCCAAAGAAGCGGCTGTTTCCATATCTTTAACAAAATCTTCAATCGGAGAAATTAAATGATCAGAAGCTAAATTAACAATAACAGCTTGAGGATCAACCTTGGCGATAACTGCCGTTCCAGCCGCCATAGCTAAAGCAGTGTTTCTTTTTTGTGGTTCAGCAATAATATTTTTCAAAGAAATTTTACCTTGAGCTAAAACCTCATCAACATAGTCTAAATTTGTGATCACAAAAATTCTTTCTTCAGGAACCAAACTCTTAGCCCTCTCAATTGTTTGGGAGAAAATTGTTTCTTTACCTAAAAGATTAATGAATTGTTTAGGAGTTTTTTTACGAGAGGAAGGCCATAATCTTGTTCCCCCACCCCCACAAAGGATAAGAATATATAAATGATCTTTTAAATCTGATTTTATTTCTGCCATTTTTTATATTTAGATTTTACCGCCTGCTTAAAATTTTTCTTAAAATTATCTTTACTAAAAATTTCTGCGTTTCTTCGACAAGCCTCCGGACTAAAACTCTTTACTTTAAATTTTTTCAAAGCTTTTACTAAAGCTCTTTGTGTTTGTGGATAAAAGAAGGTTCCTGTCCTCCCATCTATTATTGTTTCTAAAGCCCCGCCGCCCTTGAAAGCCAAGACGGACTTTCCACAAGCTTGCGCTTCTAAAGGAACTAAACCAAAATCTTCTTCTTGCGGAAAAATAACTGCGCGACAATTTTGATAATAACCTACTAGCTTATTATCTGTCAATCTACCTAAAAATTCAATATTCTTTTTGGCCAAAGCTTTTAATTTAGTCATTTGCCTCCCCTCACCTACTATCTTTAAGGGCCAACCTAATTTATTAAAAACTCTTATTACCAAATCAACTTTTTTATAATTAACAAGCCTGGAAACAACTAAAAAACAATCTGAAACTTTATTATCTTTAATAAAAAACTTATCTATATCTACTGGCGGATAAACAATCTCTGAGTCTTTCAAATAATATTTCTTTATTCTCTTTTTAACATTTTCTGAAATTGAAAAATAAAAATCTGGCCTGCAAGAAGCAACCTTATCCCAAGATTTTAAATATTTCAAAAAGGGTCTACTCAAAAATAAAAAGGATTTATTTTTAAAATAATCTTTAAAACCACTATAAAGATAACGTGTTGGTGTTAAACAATAACAAATATGACAAGTTGAAGGCAAGGTAAGAATTCCTTTAGCATGAGCGCTAGTTACAGAAATTACCAGATCAAAATCAGAAAAATCAAAACTCTCAAAAGCTAAAGGAGTCAAAAAAGGATAAAACTCATG
>Ga0075122_10003019_pt1 | contig 10786 bp, 8 predicted proteins | sample AntAceMetag02UKB_FD_69790 | JGI IMG/M metagenome (GOLD analysis project Ga0075122, IMG submission 69790) | Saline lake microbial communities from Ace Lake, Antarctica - Antarctic Ace Lake Metagenome 02UKB | ecosystem: Environmental > Aquatic > Non-marine Saline and Alkaline > Saline | place...
AATTGGGCTAATATTTGCATATCCACCAGCTGAAAATTCCTGCCAATGAGATATATCAAATCTCTGTTCAATTGGCTGATCTCGTGAAAAAGCAGGAATCAACCAATAACTGCTAATTATTAAAAATATAAATCCTGCGATGCTTAAATTTTTAAATAAAGCCCAAAATTCAATTCTTTTCTTTTGATATAGATATTTAATTAGATAATACAAAGACCATATTAAAAGAATTAAAACTATCATTATAAAAAAATGAACAGAGAATATACTAATCAAGAAAAGTGTTCCAAACAACCTCAACCCTGATTTGAAACTCGGTGCCCTTGTAAAGCCAAAAAGAAAATAAACAAACATCGGCAAAAATCCATAAGCCATTAGATGTGTCCATTGACCAGCCAAAAATCTAGAATAAACAAAAGGATTAACTAAATAGATCAACGCTGAAAACATTTGTACTGTTTTGTTTTCCCCTACTGGCAAATATTTAAAAGCTAAATACCCAATATTAAAAAATAAGATTATAAATATAATTTTTTGTATCAACCATATAGGAATAACCAAACTAATCCAATAAATTAAATATCCAACAGGCAAAAAATTATTAAATCCATCAGGATTAATAATAATCTTCATTTTTGGAGTAAAAACCATATCTAAACCTAAAACATATCCAGGCAAAAGCATCTGCCAAAGAATTAAAACTGCTAACCCTAGAAATATTAAAATGTATAAATTATTCTTTTTCATTTTTTAAATCCCTCCTATATTCAATAATCTGCAAAACCACGGTCATAACTAAGAAAAAATAAGCATAGACTGCCATTATCTCGGCAGTATCGTCTTTTTTGAACATCAATAAAAATGGACAAGAGGTTAAAGATATAAGCGCTAAAAAGGCAATAATTCGGTTTTCCCAGCCGTACACAAGAAACAATAGAAATAATAGCCACAACAGAGCGCTAGACAAATTCCAAAGAAAGAAAGCGCCAAAAGACAGAATTAAAACAATCAAACCCTGCCATTTTTTATTTTTAATATCGCCCAAGAATACATTAAAAGCTTTTTTAAAAAACAACAAAACTCTAGAAAATAATTTCTTAATTTTATTTTTTAAAAGAGATAAAACATCTTTCCAGTTTGGAATTTTAAATTCTATTTTTATTTTTTTCGCCATATATTAATTTTTTTGTCATTGCAAGGTACGGAGCGACGCGGCAATCTCTTCTTGCGCCTCTTGCGCCGATCATATATTAAATATCCAATGCAACCCACGAGAGAGGCGCCTGAAATAAGTATTCCTAGATAAAACAATTGTTGTGGCCAATACTTAATTGTAATTTCAATATCATAACTACCATCAGTATTTATTTTACACTTATTATTATTTTCACACACATCAACTGTGTTGATTAGCCATCCATTTGAATAGCCATTTGCCATAAAGTGATCGTCATCATCAATACGACTTCCTTGAATCTTGGCTTGCCAATTCTTATGAAATGATTCAGAAAATATTAGAGGAAAGCTACTTTTTGCTTCGGTTACAAAAACTTTATACCTCGTTGGATTAATTTTAGAAAATGTGACATTCTTTGGCGCCTGATAGGAAGTTTTATATTTTTTCATAGAAAAAATATTATCAGGTATTAAACCTGCCGGACTCAAAGAAATATTTTTATATAGATTGGAAACCTCCTGCGTGCCATCAGAATCTGAATAAAGAAAGACTGATAAGTCAGTTGTTCCGTTATTGGGTTTAAATATTGTTTTATAATTTTCCCAAATATTATTATCTATAATATTTTTTACATCCGGATAAGAATTATTAGAACCATATTGCCATATAGCAAACGCTGTTTTGTTTCCTATAACATTCTTATAATCAATTGAGAAATTATATAACAAATCAGCTTTAAATTTATCAGTCACTAATATAGTACAAGCTTTGCCATTTTTTGATGTCAATGCCAATGAATTAAAATCGTCTCCTTGACTAGTTATTTTTTTAATATTTATATCCATTGGCTTTTTAACATCCCCTGTACCACAAGAATTTGCCCCATTGCCTAATGATAATTTAAATTGAGGATCAATAATAATATTCTCCTTGCTTTTTTCTGGAATAGTAATTTTTATTTCTCCGTCATTTTCACCAAGTTCATCTAATAATTGAAGATTTTGAAAATCATATATAACTTTTGAAAATTCGTAATTAGGAGAAACCTTTTTCAATATAATATCGTCGTAAAGATTAATAATTTCTTGCGAACCATCAGAATCAGAATAAAGAAATACTGTCATTGATGTTGTTTCCTTTTGTGGTTTAAAAATATATTCTATAAATTTCCACCCATCTTTATTTAAGGTGTTTATTGAAAAATATGGTTCTGATAACCTTGAACCCTCTTGCCATATACCAAATTTACTGACACCACCACTAACATTTTTAAAATGAATAGAAAACTTATAATAAGCGTCCGTATCAAAATTATCCGGATTTAAACTCAACATAGTACAAGCGTTGCCATTTTTTGAAAATATCTTTAAAGCGCGTGTATTTGGTGTTATACCTACCCCTTCAGAAACTGAAATACCAAGTAGTAAATCTGGGTTTCCTCTTCCGCAAGAATTAGCTCCGTTTCCTAATTTTTTTTCAAAAGATGAATCTTCTAGGAGATTTCCGGAAATAGATTTAAAATCACTTAAAATTTCAAGGTTAGGATTATTAGCGTCAAATTTTATTAAATTATGAGATTTACTTGGTAATTCAAAATATTTGTTATTAACTAAAACTCCATTATAATCTATAGATAAATTATAATTAATGTTAAACAATTGTGCATAATTATTTATACTATTAATAGCTACATAATCTGATTCATTATTAACCTTATTCAATAATATATTTTTTCCATTAATATTCATGTCATAAGTTATCGGTATACCAGAAACATAGATATCACCATTAAAGTAATTATTAACATCACCCGTTTGATTAAAATCAAACTGTTCAACCCTATTAAAATTAATATTATTTATGTCTCTATCCACACCCCAAAAAAAAGATTCGTCAATCTTATTAATAAAGTTATCAACATTTTTATTTATACCCAACAGATACAAACTATCTTGATTGAATTTACTTATATTTAATAGAGCAGGAAAATTATCATATTTAGATTTTTCACTATAAATAATCTCTTTTGGAACATAAAATTGAGGTAGAAAATATTTATCACTAACTTCATATAAATCTATATACTGACCAGAAAAAATCGTACTTAATGATCCATTCTTTACTAATTGATTAATCTTATCTTGAGTAACCTCAAGAAATTTATCATCAACATCTCTATTGAACACCAAGTATTTACTATTCATTAAACCCAATAATCTTGTTACCCAATTTGGATCACTATAGCTATTAAACAATAAACCATAGTTAAACTGCTGGCTATTTAAATAATGCGCAGGCAACTGAACTGGATTATTAAAAAGGGTTGTGGTGAGATCGTTTCCAACAAATTTCCATTTAGGATATTGAGACCAACCAGGGGAATTTATAACACCAAAGGGTAAATATTGAACTTTAAAATTGTTATTATTTAAACTGTTCAAATAAGCTGACACATCATAATAATCTTGTGGAACTTTTACTAGAAAAGAATACTCTGCGGTCAGATAACTATTTCCATTTTTAAACATCACAGAGATGTTTTGTTGTAATTTTCCTACAAAAAATGGAAACGGGTATATTAAAAGAATAAATATTATAGCGTATTTAATTTTATTATTTATCTTCTTATTATCAAAAATAAAAGCATAAATAAGTATAAAAACTACAAAAGGTAAAAATATTAAAAATTTATCAGAGCTTCGAAGAGCGTTTAATATTGGGAAACTAAATATTTGTATACTTACTTCACCTAGCGGGCCGTAATATTTTGATATAACCAAGATTAATAAAACCAATAACACCGAGAACATTGATATAATTTTGTTCTTAGTTTTTTTTACAAGAGCTCCTCCAAAAATGAGCATCATATATAAAAACGAGGTAACTAAAATTAATTTCCCAAGTAAATTATAGTAACTAAGGCTATCTGAAAATTTTCCGCCAATTCTAAAGACATTTAAAATTAAAATAGATTGCCACTTGATCCATGAGCCTAACTTCCATATCAAACCCCCACTAGTTAAGTTAGTTGCGTTTGCGACAATAGTTGTTAAGTAAGGAACAATCCAATATGCATTTGTCACAAAAAGAATAAATAAAACTACCAAATAATTTATTAAGTTTAATTTTCGCTCTAAATATTTCTCTTTCGGATTAAGTAAATTCTCAAAAATGTAAATAATAAAAATTATAATATTAACAGCAACAAAAAAACCAGGATTATTATATCCCATTGAACCTATTAATGACGCAAAGAAAAATAAAAAGAAATATTTTTTTGTATTTCTAGTATTAAATATTTTATAAACAATAGAAATTAGTATAGGTATAAAAATATAAAATATTTGTTGATAAAAATATCCGAAAACATGCATGAATAGGTAGAGAGTGTAGCTATTTAATCCATACAATAATGAAAAGAGTATTTTTTCGTTTCGTTTATTCTTTTTATCAAATAATATATTCAAGGAAATATAAAATGACAAAAATGACAAAAAGGTGAAGGCGGGCATTAAAAAACTTTGTATTATATTTGCAGGTAGTTTAGCGAAACCTAAGATATAAAAAATAAAATAGTAAGGTATAGCTGCTTGTAAATTATTAGGTTTCCCTTCTCCGTAGCCAAGACTATTAGACCATGTATAAAAAAACGATTTAAAGTTTTCTTCTATATTTAAAAAGTAAGCGTGATCAGTTCCAGAGACAACATATCCTCGAGGAAGTATATTTACAAAAAATATCCAAATAAAAATAGCAATAACAAAAAAATATACCCAGTTATTTATTATCCAGTTTTTTTTCATAATGATACTTTTTATTGCTTCCTGAGAGTAATGCAGATTTCCATTGCGCCACCTACCCAATAACACCAGATCCTTTCAAAAGAAACAGGAGATAATTTTATTAAAAAATTGATAATTCTAACGAATGGTTTTGCAAACCAAAAACATTTATTCGAATGTATATATTTTTCATATATTCCAGAATTTGGATAAAGACCAAAATACTTAATTTCCTTACTTAAGATTCTAAAATCAACAACTGTATAATAATGTGCCGCACTCTTTTTCTCTAAACAATTAAAACTAGTTAAACCAAATGGTCTAATATGAGTCAAATCAGTAAATGCCCCCAAACTTGAGAAGTGTGGCACTCGCATATGCAAAATTCCAGATGGTTTTAGTATCCTATGTAACTCCTCTAACTTTTTTATTGGATAATGTAAATGCTCTAGAACGTGATAAAAATGTATTTCATCCACTGAATTACTTTTGAATGGATATGGAATAATATCTAAATCATGCACAATATCAACGTAATTATCTATCTTAATTCTATCAACACCAATAGAACCAGGAATTCTTGTTTTACCACAGCCAATATTAACTATGATTTTTTTATTTTTTAAATGATTCATAAATTTTTATAATTTGTTTAACTCTATTATGATAAGTATGCTCTGCTAAAACCATTTTCCTTCCTGCCTCAATAATTGGTAATCTCTTTTCTGGATTCTTTATATAATAATCAATTTTTTCAAACCAATCTTTCTCATCTTTAGCAATAATTATCTCCTTGCCTTCTTTAAAATATTTCCTAATACATGAAACATCATCTGTTATTTCAAACCCACCACACAAGGGTATTTTAAAAGTCCTTTCATTGCAATCACCCCCGTATTTTTTTTGATAATCCTCATGTATATTTATACAAATTTTAGCCGATGAATAAATTTTTCTTTCATCATCTAAATTTAATTTGGATTTTTGTATTGATCTAATATAAGGAATATTAAAATATTGACCAATTTTTTGTATAAATCCTAAAAATCTATCCTTAATGGACCAATCTTGCCCATATAATTTTAAGTCATAATACTTTCTTAAAGGAAAAACTTGTTTAGAAAAAAATATTCTTTTCGCCGGCAAATACGTACCAATATATGACACATCCGATTTATATTTTTCAGAGAATTCATTTTTCATCAATGTCTTATCCGCAGCTAAGGGAATAGTCACATATCTTCTGCCTGTCTCTTCTTTAAAACCATCCATCCTCTTATCATTTTGTTCAACAACATGGTAATAAATATCCCCTAAAAGATCCCTTTTCAATAGCTCCATAACTTTTTTATCATTCTTAAATCCCTTCGCCTCATTAAGCTGAGATCTATTTACTGGTGAGTTAAAATAATCTATTTTCGTAAAAACAATTAGTCCATTGTCTCTATACTTTTTTAAAATATCATAATTGATATATTTCCTATAATAAAAATGAGAGGCTGTAATAAAAATATGTGGTTTAACTTTTTTCAAAACTGTTGCAAGATCATCATCTGATGTTAACGTATAGAACTCATGACCAAGATCGATAAAGGCATTTTTAAAACCATTATATATGGTCCTCTGGGCATATATACTAAAAAGTGATGGCATGTGATATAAAATTTTCATTAATTTTATTGCTTAATTATATAAATAACACTAAGAACCATTTTCATTTATTTTGTATATAATTACTAAAGATTCTTTAAATTTTTTGCCAAATATAAAGCACAATGAATCATTTATAACCTGTGCTATTCGCATTAATCCAACATACTTTAAATTTGTAGTAAAATACCTTTCTTGAATTGGTGAAAATCCGTAACGTCCAAATAGTTCATTTAAGACTTGCGGAGTGAAGTAAAATGTATGCTCAGTATTAGTTATTGGATTATTTGTCCATTGCTCCAAGACTCTAAAAAGTCGAGCAAATGAATATGTATTTGGAGTTGATATTATTATTAGCCCGTCTTTTCGCAAATGCCTCCGACAGTTATCTATGAACAAACCAGGGTTCGATAAATGTTCAATAATATCCCCAGCAAAGATAATATCATATTTTTTTCCAAGATTAAAATTTTGTGCATCGCCATAAACAACATTATACCCTTCCTTTCTTGCTTCTATAACACTATTTTTTAAGCAATCAATACCCACTATAAATTTCGCATTACTTTTTAGTACATCAAAAATCCAAAAGTGATATCTATTGTATCTGTCCTTGAAATTATGACCAATTGATCCAATATCAAGAACATTTTTATTTGCAACAATCCTAGCGATATATTCTTTGTATTGAAAAATTTGTTTTTTATTCATTATTTTCTAATTAAGTTAAATAACCAAAATTTAATTTTTGACGGAATTAAAAACATACTTAAATACTGCCCAATAAAATAAAACCTGTCAGTTAAATTCATTTTATAACCATATTCTTTAACAGCTTTTTTTCTTATCATTAAAGTAAATTTTTCCTGAATTCTTGTTTTTTTTGAAGATAAACTTTCAGGGTGGGTTCTTAATTTATATAAAATATCTTTTAGATTACCGAACTTACCGTGCATTCCAAGCCTAAAATAAAAATCGTAGTCTTGAGCTACATAAAACATTTCATCATAACCATTAATTTTTTTTACGATTTTTGTTTTATAAATAGTAGTAGCATGACAAAATGGACTATATCTAAAAAGTTTTTTCCTAATTTCCCCATCTGTTAAATTATACTTTCTTTGATTAAGTAAATCCATTTTTTCATCACAAACCTCCATTGTGCCTCCACTTATCACTACTTCCGGATTATTTTCCATGAATTTAAATTGTTTTTCAAACCTATCTGGATATGACCAATCATCCGCATCCATACGAGCTATATATTTCCCTTTTGCAATATCAATCCCTCTATTTAATGTTTTACAAATTTTTGAATTTTTTTTATTTCTTAAAACAATAATTCTTTCATCTTTTTTCACATAGCCCTGAATAATCTCCCATGTATTATCAGTAGAACAATCATCAATAATAATAAATTCAAAATCCTTAAAAGTTTGATTCAAAATGCTTTCAATTGCCTCGCCTATATATTTTTCAGTATTATAAGCAGGCATTAAAACTGATATTTTTGGATTATCCATAAAAATTATTTTAAATTTTTCTTATTTCTAATAATATACATTGGGCGATTAACCACTTCTTTTTGAATATTGCCTATGTATAAAGCCATTAATCCTAAACAGCTTAAAATTATACCTACTAAAAATAAGATTATTACCGCTAAAATAGCTGGACCTGAAAAGTGCATTTTTAATGGGTCGCCTAAAATAAATCTTTCAATAAGTATAAATAAACCTAAAATTCCTGAAAAGAAAGAAATAAAAATGCCCAAGTATCCGCCAAAACGCAGAGGGAATAAACTTTGCGAAATCACTGCTGACAAAGCTAATTTTGCCAGTTTAAGATTATTATATTTGGCTTTGCCGTTGTATCTTTCTTTTGCCGTAAAATAAATAAAATCTTTTTTAAAACCAAGCCAGTCAATAAGACCTCTTGTAATACGAGTTTTTTCGGTAAGCTGGTTAAACTCTTTAATTACTTTTTTATCAATCAGGCGAAAATCAGTGGCTTGGGGAATAATTTTCGTATCGCTTATCAAATTCATTATTTTATAAAATAGATATGAACCAATTTTTTTAATAAGCCCTTCTCCTTTGTTTTTGGTTCTAATACCAATAACAATATCTGCACCATCTTCCCATTTTTTAATAAATTCTGGAATTAGTTCTACTGGATGTTGTAAATCAGCATCTATCATAATCACGGCATCTCCTTTTGAATGATGAATACCAGCAGAAGTGGCAATCTCTTTATTAAAATTTCTTGAAAATTCTAAATATTTAACTTTATTATCTAAATTAGCTAATTTCTCTAAAACTTTTACGGAGTTGTCTGCACTGCCATCGTCTACAAAAATAATTTCGTATTCGTATTTATTCCTTAAAAGCAAAAACACCTCTTTGATTTCTTTATAAATCAGAGGGATATTCATTTCTTCATTACAAGCTGGAATAATAATCGATATTAATTTAGTCATAAAACTTATATTTAATTCTTAATAATTGCCAGAAATATCTAACAAAAAAGAAAACTAAAATCAAAATACTAATTAAAAGAAAGTTGTTTACTATTTGCGATAGAGTTTGATGATTAAAATAAGTCAGAAGTAAGACAAACATGGGACTCGCTAAAGCAATAACTGATAAAAAATACTTTCTTAATGCTAAAAAGTAATAGAAAAGTAAACTAATTATTGAAACTAAAAATAACAAAATGCTTAATTTAGGCAAAAGATAAGCATAAGCCAAATATCTTTGTCCTATTAGAACTTTAATTATTATATCTGGGATTATTAAAAATGTCAATAAGGCTACCCCACCTAAGCTCCCTATCAGGAATAGACCCTTAATAAGTGTTTTTTTATTTTCTTTATCAGTATTTTCAATTTTTATATGTGAAATCAAGACACCTGCTACTGATCCTGACAAAAAGAAAATAATTCTAGCGATTGTGGCAATGCCACTGTAAAATCCAGCTTCTTCAGCTGAAAAATAATGTTTAATTATAATAACATCAGCACTGTATAAAAATGCTATACATAATGTAGCTAAAAAAACTAAAAAGCCATACGCAAATTCCTTTTTAATCTTGCTATTAATCTTTATCTTCGATCCAATTAGCGAAGTTAAATTATCTTTTGTTTTAATATAAACATATATAAGCGCTATAAATTGTGATAGTACAATCGCAGTAATTGCACCAAATGATGCCCAGCCGATATAGACTAATATAATAGCAAAGAATAATCGGCCGGCTGAAAGATAAATATTCGCAATAGAAACTTCTTTGAATTTATGAAAAGCCTGCAAAATTGCGCTTCGGAATGTAAAAAACAAAGATAAAACCAAGAGAACAGCTAAACTGACAAAAGGATAAAAAGAACTGAAATTCAAAAATAATTTTAATTGCTGGCTAAAAATTATAATCAGCGAAGAAATTATCAAAACCAGACATAAACCGACTTTTTGCAACATTAAAATAATTTCCTGCTTTTCTTTAAATTCATGGGCATTGGCAACAATGTTAATAACAATAGTCTTAAATACACCAATAACCATACTGAAAAGCACAAATAAAGAAATAAGCGCCTGAACTTCACCAAAAGATTCAATGTCCATCATTCTTCCAAGGATTGGATGATAAAGGTAATTAAAAACAGCAACTACCATAGAGCCAATAAAAAAAATGAAATTGTGTTTTAAAAACTTATCTTGAAATACTTTGTTAAACATAATTTATAATACTTATTCTCTCCTTCGTCTTTTAATTTTTATTATCAAAAACAATAAGATTATTCCTCCTAGTGTCCATAACCAGTGCTTAACTGAAAATGCTAAAATATCTATGCCTTTATTATAAATAGAATCTGCTTTATTAGTATTGCTATCAGACTTAGATTCTATATCATTAGACGTTATATCGCTAGAAGCACCAAGAACAACACCATCATTTTTTTGAGAAGCATCATAAACACCAGTATCTTGATTAGTAATATCTTCAATAATATTCACTGGTTTTTTAAGATCTTTAATCTTATTTACCAAAGGAACAATTGTTTCATCAATTTTTGATACTATATTAGAAATAGTATTTATGGCAGTATCTTTTATAGATTCCTGAATAACCTTTTCAGCAACACTTATATTTGATTTAACACTTTCATATGAAATTAAAG
>Ga0075122_10003020_pt1 | contig 10785 bp, 13 predicted proteins | sample AntAceMetag02UKB_FD_69790 | JGI IMG/M metagenome (GOLD analysis project Ga0075122, IMG submission 69790) | Saline lake microbial communities from Ace Lake, Antarctica - Antarctic Ace Lake Metagenome 02UKB | ecosystem: Environmental > Aquatic > Non-marine Saline and Alkaline > Saline | place...
TTTGGGAATTTAAACCTTGACCACGCTGCGCTCTCCCTACGATTTTATACTCCCTTCGGTCGTTAAAAATCTCCAGTCGGGGGATATAACACCGGCAAAACGAAATCTGTGCGTTAAAATCAACTGAATTCTTGTCAATTACGGGGAACCTCCGTAATCTATCCACAAAGGTTGACAACTTTGTTTATTAGGAAGTAAGAATATGAAAAAGGGTGATAAAAATGAATGTCTTTGGTAAGGTAAGTGAAGTCAAACAACTGCTCAGAAAAACTTTTCCGGAACTGTTGGAAAATGAACTGATTCAATTAGTTAGGGGAGCAGCTAAATGGCATTATAAAAAACGGGAAACAATAACAAAGGAAGAAGCCAGTGTCTATGAAGTCCTGATAAATAACAGCTACAATCCAGATACAGTGTATAAATGGTTTCTGCTAACGAGATCACCATTGGAACTGAAAGAAGAACTGAAACTGAAAATCATTTCTCAAAGGGAAGCTTTTGCTAAAAAGAGAGAACTGAATAAATTAGCAGCAACTTCCCATCAACAACTATTGCAGGAGGTAATCGATTCAGTTAATCGATACATAGTAAGATGAACGTTCCAAAATATATTCAAAATAATGAAAGGTTAGGCACTTGCTCAAAAAAGAAACTGCCCTATGTTCTAAGTAAAGATCAACTGTTTAAGATTCTTACAGAGATTGATTGTGTTAATCTGATGATAATCATCTTCATCGGCATATTTCAAGGGTTAAGGATTGGCGAGATTATTCGCTTGAAATGGAGTGAAGTGGATTTAAAGTTTGGCGAGATGCGTATCTTAGATGCTAAGAATCCTAAGCGGTACAAAAGCGGTTATGGTAAGGATAGAATCGTGCCCATTAATGAGATGTTTATTCCTGTCTTGAAGAAATGGAAAATGATGAACACTGATGACTATGTTATTCCAGCCAACTCTAAGCGAGATGAATCTGCTAATAAGGGCTTGATCAGAACTTATCAAAAGAAATTCTGTAAGGTTTTGAAAGGAGTTAATCTGCTGGAAGTAGATTATTACCAACAAGACGGAAAGCCACGCTATAAGTATCATCTGCACACTTTAAGACACGTTTGTGGTACTAATTTGTACAGGGCAGGGATGGACTTATATCAGGTTAAAGAGTATCTGGGGCATGATAAAATTGAAACCACGCAGATTTATTGTGAACTGGCTAAAGATGATGTAAGAATAGCAGCACATAAAGCTTATGCTTACCCTAAATCACAGTTGGCTCTGCCAGATTATCCAGAAGTAGAGATTATGGATAAAGAATCTTTGCTGTTACAGAGAGAAATTCTTGACAGGAAGTTAGAATTAGCTAGAGCACAACCAATGGAGGTATTCGTAAATGGCGGTTTGTCATAATAAAAAGTATGAACGTGAATTTGTTAATCTTATGGTAAAGCTAGGATTGACTTGTTTTCGCATTGCCGGAAGCGGTGCTGGAAAAGAAGCTGTCTGTGATTGCGTTTTGTATGCAGATAAATCTTATTTAGTAGAAGTTAAAGCAACTAAAGAAAACGTTTTCTATATGAGGAAAGGAGTAAGAGAACAACTGCAATTAATGTTAGATGTTTGTGAAAAGTCTAATTTAGTTCCTTTGTTAGCTGTGAAATTTAAACACAGAGGTTGGAACATTTTAGAAGTTAAAGACTTTGAAAATATTTGTTTTGATAAAAAGAGGGATGTAGATGAAAATAGCGGAGAGGATTTTATTATTACTTAACGAACCGAGAACTACTAAGGAAATTCAATCTTTGATTCCTGATAAAAGTGCTAGGTGTTTAGCAGCTACTATTTCAAATAATCCCAATTTGTTTTTAAGATTGGAGAAAGGATTAGTTGGTCTTAAAGGTAGAGATGAACATTTAGTTACTAACAAGAGAATTTATTCTACCTATGCTTTGTATAAAAGAATTGTAAATTTACTTGTTTCTGGCCCTTTAGAATTAAGAAGAATCTACGCTTTACTGGAAGAAGAAAAAGAAGTTTCCATTCGGGCAACGATCTGCATGAGAAAAGACTTGTTTATTGTTGCCGGAATTCGTTATAACAGAATGGTTGGCAGGAAAGGAAGAGATGAATGGATTATTGAAAAATATCCATACAGAACAAAGAAGAAAGTAAAAAAAGAGAAAGAGATAGTTCTGACAGACTTATTGGAAACAATCTTATCAGATTCTTCTAAAACTTTAGAACAGATTTGTTCTTTACTTCCTCATGTAAAAAGGAAATCAATTACTTGTAAATTAAGTTTGCATAAGAAGTTTGTAAATTGTAATGGTATTTGGACTGTTACGGGGAACCTCCGTAGTTTATCCACAAAGGTTGACAATTCGGTATAAAAATCGCTTCTGTTTTTAGTTTGTAATGGCGAAATACAAATATACTGAATTGGCTAAAAAGATTAGGTACTGTGAACTCTGTGGTCGGAAACTGAGTAAATCTGAGATGATTCTCTGTGTACAACATTTGAAAGAAGCAGTTGCTATTCTGAAAGCTAATGGGGGTTTAAGATGATCCAATACTTAATCTTTGGTGGTGTGGTTTTGATTGTTTTAATTTTTTCTTGTTTATCAATCTCTTTTCTTGTTACTAATATCAAGAAACATAGGAGAAGAAAAGAATATCATCAATTGATTCAAAAGAAGATGAGAATTCTCGCTGAGTTAAGTGAAAGACCAAAACCTCCTTTGTCTCCAAGATTATTAGATAATGTGTTCAAACAAAACTTCGGCTGGGGTGAAACAAAATGAAAACGAAAGGAAGACTTTTGTTGTTGTTTCTGTTAGCAATGTTGGTTATACCAATAGTAGCATTAGCAGACAATGACAATGCTGATATTGATACAGATATCAGTGATGAGGAAAAAGAAAAGTTTGATGAAATCTTAGTGCCAGTGTTTAAGATATACAACTTTGTGAAGTATATCGCTACAGTTGTAGCTGGGGTATTTCTGTTGTATGCAGGGATAACTTACATGAGTTCTGGAAATGATCCCAGAGCAAGAGACACTGCCAAAAGCATAGCTACTTACGTAATTGTAGGTTTGCTGGTAATTTGGGCAGCACCGATAATCATCAACTTGTTAGTATGAAGCCAATAATTTTTTTATTGGTTTTCTTTTTATTTTTACCAACTGTACTGGCTTTAGATTGTAATGATGTTGCTAATAAACAATGGTGTGAAGATATTCAGAATAGTTTAGTTTCAGATGAAGAGAAAGAATATCTACTTGCAGATGTTATTAGTGATAAGAAACATTATCCTAGCCATGATCTAGTTAGTGATTGGAATAAAGAGATTCCAACAAATCAAGCTTCAGCGGGCGTAACCAAGCAAAGCCAAGGGTATATTAAAGATGCCTGGGTGCAACTGCTTACGGTTATGCCCTCTGTTCTCTATGAAGAGGATTTACTAATTGATTCTAATGGAGAAGTTCTAACAGGAGCAAATCATAAAGTTCAGTTTCCCTCTGGAAATGATGCAGGAGATTGCCAAACTAAAAGATATTTGGTCGCAAATACAGGAACTTTACAGATTTTTCTAAATGAAGAACTAATTGGAACAGATAATCTAGTCAATTATGTTAATGATCTAGAGAATAATGATAATGTAGAAATTAAAGCCCAGTATAATGTATTTCTCAAAACTAAAATTAAACATTACAAATGGAAGAAGAAATATAATTCTGAGGGTTATTATAAATGGATTTGTGAATATCATTCTACTGAATACAAAACAGATAATTTAGTTGTTGAAGATAATCTTCAGGCTAAAATACATAAACCAGAATTAGAAGCAGAGTTCAAGATAAAAGACAAGTATCTTGAAACCACAAAAGCAGATTTTACTTTCAGCGATTTGGTTAATATAGAATTAACTTTCTTTGATTCCTATTTCATGCAACATAATTACGTTTTCTCAGAAGTGTTTAGTTTAGAACCTCTTAATGTTTTAACAGTAAAAGCAGAAGCAAAAGAAACTAAAGATATTAAGAATCTGGCTTATAATGATGGCGAAGTTGTTTTGGAAAATATTGATGGCTGTCAGATTAGAGTGCATAATTTCTTTCATTCTAAATTGGTTTCTTGTGATTTAAGTTTTACAAGTCCAGAGTTTACTATAGAAATAGATCAGAAAGTTTACAATGATAAAGAGAAGATAAAAGTTAAGATTGAACCATCTGGCGATTATATTGTTGAATATGCGGATAAAGAGTTTAATTCTAATGACGAAATTGAATTGGAAGCCGAATATCCATACAATAGAATTACTGTAAAAAACAAAAACAGAATTGTAAACAAGCATATCCACGTTAAGAATGAAAAACCTTTGGCATTATGCTTTTCTTTAGGAATGTTCGGGATGATAAATTCTGTTCTGATTAGCCTCATTAAGAAATATTGGGGGGTGTTAATGTGACTGAATGCGGATTAACTAATCTAGCAACTTGCCTGCCAGAAAAAATCTTTGAATATCTGGTGCAAATGCTTAATCAACCAGTTCAACCACTATTAGATGCAATTAACTATCTACTAACCCAGCCAGTTAATATTAATGTCTTTCATTCGTTCTGGGCAATAATAGTTTACATCCTCTCCATGTTTTACGGATTATTCTTCCTATTTGCAGGATTTCAGTTAATGATCTCTGGCTATGATGCCCGGAAAAGAGAAAATGCTAAAGAATGGTTAAGAAATGTTGTTTTAATGATTCTGTTTGTACAGGCAAGTTTTTTGCTCTATGATTTGATAATTCAGGTAGCCAGTTTGCTAACCGCAGGAATAATGGACATAATTGATCCCAATTTCTTTCTGATGACTATGGATAATATTGTTAATTTCGGATTGCAGATAAGTTTATTGTTGCCGTATGTTTTGGTTTTAATAATAACTGTAATCTTACTAGCTTTACGTTATCTGTTAGTTTCAATCGGAGTAGTATTATTTCCATTTGCTTTATTCTTTTACTTTATTCCGCCATTACAGAGTTATGGGAAAATGATTTTGAACATTCTCTTAGTTTGTATCTTTGTAACTTTCTTTGATGCCATTTTCCTCTTTGGTGCTTCAATGTTACTAGATGTTGGAATCTTTAGTAATCTTAAGATTATTTTAGCAACTGTGGGATTCATGGGAATTAACATCATGATGATTTTGTTAGTAGCGTTTGCAGTGATTAAAGCTGTATTTAGTGTTAAAAATTCAAGTTTATACGGCGGAATGAAATCAGGGGTTCAGTATATCAAAGATCAGAAAAATGCGTGAAACAGCATTTTTAGGATGCCAAAAACGGTTTCCCGTTTTAGTGCATAATTACTGGGCCTTATGAAAAAAAGATATAATCCATAGGCGAAAACTATGGGTTAGGTACGGAGGGGGGTAACGTGCCCTCAATGACTTAAGTTACATTTAAATAAAAGAACAGTTTATTTAATATTATGGTAAAAGTCGTTTGTGGCATTATTGAAAATGATGAAGAAATCTTAATTGCTAAAAAAGTAGAAAAAGAACACCCTGCTAACTTAGGCGGGAAATGGCATTTCCCAGGTGGGAAAGTAGATGAAAATGAAACTTTACCTGATGCTCTAAGAAGAGAGATAAAAGAAGAAACTAATTTAGACATTGAGGTTAAAGAATTGTTAATGTCTAATTTCGTTATAAGAGGAAAAGTTAAGGCGGAAGTATTTTATTTTAGATGTGTTCCTCAATCTTTTGAATTAAAACCCGATGATGATGTGGAAGAACTTAAGTGGGTGGATAAAAACAAAGTTTTGGGAGATTTGGATTCTGAGTTTAAAGTAACACTGCCTGAAGAATTAATTGCTTGGTTTAAAGTTACATAAAAAAATAAGTAACGTGCCCTCAATGACTTAGTTATTTAGAAATTAATAGTTTCTATCTTATTAATAATATTTTTTACAGCAATGCTAACAGATTTCGTATTTCTCTTAATGTCATATTCCCAAAAAGGAATCATAACCCACCCTCTTTTTCTTAAATAAGCTTCTTTTGATTTGTCTCTGTTTATTCCTTTAACTTGGTGGGGATGTAAGTCTTTTTTTGGATTGTCTTGGTCGTAAGGATATTTTATAGGGTTAGCATGCCAGAAATCGCCCTGAACCTCAAATATTATCTTTTGTTTTGGGAAAACAAAATCACAATAAAACTTATCAAACATTTTTCTTTGGTGAAAGAAATCATGGTTTTCTATATATCCCAACTGAATTAACACTTCTTTAAAGATCATTTCTGGTTTTGTATGAGTTTGTTTTGGGAAATCTCCTCTTTCATATTGTTCAAGAGTTTTTTCTCTAATTTTTTGTTTGATACTTTTAGCTTTCTCGCGACCATATCTTTCTTCAAACTTTAATCCTATGTAAGGTGACTGTTTCCCCTTTTTGAAAGCAGTTTTTGGAGCTTTTATTCTTTTATCAGTACCTTTTGTTTTTCCAGCATTCCAAGGCTTTAATCCAGTTCTATCAAACACTTTCTTTCCCGTAAGACTTTGCCAATAACAAGATAAAGAACAATATTTCCCTGCATTCTTTGCAATAAAAGGTATTAATCTCATAGATTTATTACAAATTGGACAAAATTTAATAATGCGTTTAACTCTTTGTTTTGGATGTCCTCTTCTAGAAATCTCATTTCTGTTTAATATTCTAAAGAGAGTGGTGTTTCCAATATGAAATTTAAATAATATTCTGCTAATAGGGATTCCATTATTATAATCTTCAATAATTTGCTTTTCAGCGGATTCTTGAGTTTTCCGAACCATATTATAATTAATCTTTGCATATTATTAATACTTTTCTAAATTCTAATTCATGACATACGAAATACCACAACAACTGGAATATAAAGAGAAGATTATCTTCGGGCTGACTTTCACCCAGCTTCTTTACGCGATAATCTTCTCACCGATAGCTTTAGCTCTCTTATTGAAAACGCCATTTTCATTAAACTACAGAATCGCTTTAGCATTAATTCCCTCTGGAATGGCTGCTATTTTCATGTTTACCAATCTCCCAAATGAAATTAAAAATATGATTAAGTGGTTTTCTTGGAAAGAATTCTCTTTATTAGATGAAAACAAACAATTTCATCCAAAGATGAGAAATTATCTTAATAATCTGCAAAAAACAGATGGCGATGTTCTCATCCTAAAAAACAAGAAATTATCAATCTTAAAAATAGAACCTATTAATTTCTCATTAAGAAACAAGCAGGAAAAAGAAATAGTTATCAGCACCTTTCAGAAATTTCTCAACAGCTTAGATTTTCCCATCCAAATTATCATCGCTACAGATTCTTTAAATTTAGACAATTACATTAACGTATTGGAAGAGAAAGTTAAAGATAAAGAGAACTACATTAAACTCTTTAATGACTTTAAAAAACATCTGCAAACTATGATTTCTTCTGAAAGCCTGTTAAACAGATCATTCTATATCGTGATTCCAGAAAAACATGATGTTGGCTTATCCATCCAAGTAAGTGTTTGTGAAGAATTATTGAAAAACATGAACTTAAGTTTTACAAGACTAAGAGATGAGGAACTAATGTTCTTTCTAAGCAGTTTCTTTAATGATCTCTATACGGATGATAATTCAAAAGAATCTCCGGAGAAATTAGAAAAAGAAGATTATTTACATTATAATGTTGCTCCTGAAGTTTTTATCAATTCTGCCACAGAAGTTAAGTTCGATGATACATTCGCCAGAACTATCGCTGTTAGAGGCTATCCCAGAACTGTAGAAGAGGGTTTCTTAGATAAAATCGTTACCATTAACGGAAATTTTGACATTGCTATTCATATTGAACCATATAATATTGAAACGATGATGGTCATGCTGAACAGGGAACTACAGAAACAAAGAGGCGATTTATGGTCAATGAACAATAAAGATATAATTAACCCAATTCTGGAAATTAAATATAAAGATACTAAGAAAGTTTTGGAAAACTTACAAAAGGGAGATGAGAAATTGTTCAATGTTTCTTTATACATTACTTGTAAGGGTAAAAGTATGGAAGAACTGAATCTGCTAACTAAGAAAGTAGAATCAGAATTAAATGCTTTGTTGATGATACCTACAAGACCAAGATATGAACAGCACAAAGCTTTCAAATCTGTTATCCCTCTAGGAGAAGATGAATTAAACATTAAGAGAAACGTTACTACAAAAGCACTTTCTGCTTTCTTTCCTTTTACTTCTCAATTCCTGCAAATAGATGAATCTGGTATTTTACTGGGATTGAATAAAAACAATATTCCTTTAATCAAAGATATTTTCAAATTGTATAATGCTAATGGCGTAATTCTAGCTAGTTCTGGCGGAGGAAAAAGTTATTTCACTAAACTAATGATTTCTCGTTTATTACTTAACGGAACAAAAGTTCTTACCATTGATCCACAGGCAGAATATACGGATTTAGTAAAAAGATTTGACGGGCAACTGATTACAATTTCCAGAGATTCAGAAACAATTATCAATCCGTTGGATTTGATGGGACACGATTATGATGAAAAGAAATTAACTTTATTAGAATTGTTTCCGATAATGCTGGGACAGACTTCTGAGATACAAAAAGCAGTTCTTGACAGGGCTTTAACTGCAATTTACACTGAAAAAGGCATTACTAACGATAAATCTACGTGGAGAAAAGAACCGCCGATAATGGGAGACTTAGTTCAGCAATTGAAAACAATGAGCAAGAACGCTACCAAGATTGAAGCAGAGACTTACAGAAGCTTAATTAACAGAATTGAGATGTACGTAACAGGCGTTTTCTCTTTTCTTAATAAACAAACAAATCTGAATTTCAACAACCAATTCGTCTGTTTCAATATCGGAGATATGCCCTCGCAAGTTAAACCAACAATCATGTTTCTGGTTCTGGATTATGTTTACATGAAAATGAAGAAAGATATTGAACGGAAAATTTTGGTGATAGACGAAGCATGGAGTTTACTACAAAGAACAGAAGATGAGGGTTATATCTTCAAGATTGTAAAAACTTGTCGGAAATTCAATTTAGGATTATTGTTAATTACGCAAGATGTAGAAGATTTATTGAAAAATGATGCTGGAAAAGCTTTGTTAAACAATTCCGAATATACTCTTCTGCTTAGGCAGAAGCCCTCAATTATTGACCAAGTCGAGAAAACATTTCACTTATCCCAACACGAACGTGATCGGTTACTAACCGCCAAAACTGGGGAAGGAATTATCATTATCAGTAATGAACATTCTGAAATAAAGATAATTGCTTCACCCGAAGAACACAAGGCAATAACAACCAATGCTGACGAACGATTAGCAAATGAAAGAGAGAAAGCGAATGAGGTTGTTACAGAGTTTGAGAAACCAACCTTAGATTACAAGAAAGGTTGGTTTAAGAAAAAAACGCTCAAGAAAGAGCAGATTGATGATTTGCTGGAATTAGGATACCGCCACTCATTGCATATGTGTCTTGAAGGGGGACAACGGCAGGAATTTCTGGTCAAACCACGTTCTAATGAGAGTTGCGAACACTTTTTTGTGACTAAGATCATTGAAGAGTGTATTCGGAAATTTACAGATAAAGTAGAATTGTTTGAAACAAGAAAGCCAGATATTGTTTTTGAAGTAAACGGAAAGAAAATTGGTATTGAAGTTGAAACTGGTTCAATGTATGAGAAAGCCAGAGATGAATTGTTTAAGAAAGTAAAATCTCTTACTAAAGATTATGATGATTGGTTCTTTGTAGTAACAAACTCTAAGGTGTATAAAGAAAAATATCTGAAATTAGGGAAAACTTACATTCGGAAAGATGTTCCTAACTTAATTGCAGGATATTTCGGGCAAAATTTGAACTCCGGAAATGCTGAAAAACAGCCTAATTCTCAGAATTCAAATTTTGCAGTTAGAGAAGCTGAACTCCTAAAATTATCGGGAACCGGAGTTCAAAATCCACCAGGTATAAGCCGTAATAATTTAGACGTTTTGAATTCCGATTCAAATAAAACTATGGAGGTAAAGAAAAAATGAAACAAATAACGGGTAAACAACTGTTTGGTCTAGTAACACTCTTTTTTGTCTTGGCTGGTGTGTTCTATCGCTTCCAGCTTTTGTCAAGTAAAGTAATACTAGCTTTGTTCTGGGTTTATGGTGGCCTAATTGCTGCACCTTTGCTGATTAAGTTAGCAGAAGGAATCGCTGATGCTTACATAACCATTCATGGCAAGTTTTGCCCAGAACCTAAAAAACTAGAAACTTCGGAGGTAAACGAAAATGGAACAAACAAATGAACAGAAACAAGAATTTGAACAACAAAAGCCTATTACTGAAACAAGTATGGGTCTGAGTAAGGATGGAAGATTTTTCATCCATAGAACAATAATCACTGACATTAAGCCAGTGAAGTATTTAGAGAAAGTGTTAGAAAACAAAGGTGAGAACAAAGGTGAGTAAAGGTGGAAGAATACTGTGCGTACTGCAATTGCTACACCGATTTTGACAGAGACAATTTTAGTTGTCTAGAGTGTGGAAGATTGAGTGAGTAAAAAAAGAAGAGGTGATTTTTGTTTAATTTAAATTAAGTTTATCAATAGTTTTACCAAAAGCTTCTCCAAAAATAGCAATGATTGGAAATGTTAAGCTCAATATTACTTGGAATCGACACCTATATTCTTTTGAAATAAGAAATCATGTGGTCTGCTTTTTTAAAATAAAGAATTTTATCATTATATTTCTC
>Ga0075122_10003023_pt1 | contig 10769 bp, 15 predicted proteins | sample AntAceMetag02UKB_FD_69790 | JGI IMG/M metagenome (GOLD analysis project Ga0075122, IMG submission 69790) | Saline lake microbial communities from Ace Lake, Antarctica - Antarctic Ace Lake Metagenome 02UKB | ecosystem: Environmental > Aquatic > Non-marine Saline and Alkaline > Saline | place...
TCCAACTAGAAGATGAATTTGAAAATATGGGTGCCCAATTAATGATTGAAGTTGCTTCAAGAGCGAATAATGTAGCAGGAGATGGTACAACTACAGCAACTATTTTAGGCCAAGCAATATTTAAACAAGGCTTGAAGAATGTTGTTTCAGGTGCTAATGCAATGGCTATTAAACGTGGTATTAATAAAGCAGTTAAGGTAGTTGTTGAATCAATTAAAAAGGCAAGTAAAAAAGTAGAAACCAAAGAAGATATTGGACACGTAGCTTCTGTTTCTGCTAATAACGATAATGAGATTGGTGATTTAATTTCCGAAGCTATGGAAAAAGTAGGTAATGATGGAATAATCACAGTAGAAAGATCTAATGGAATGGATACTTATGTAGACATAGTTGAAGGTATGCAATTCGATAAAGGTTATATTTCACCTTATATGGTTAATAATAGAGAAAATATGGTATCCAATATTGTTAATAGTTTTATCCTTCTTACAAACAAGAAAATTTCTAGTACTAAAGATATACTTCACATACTAGAAGCAGTAGCTGCTACAAAGAAACCATTGCTTATTATTGCTCAAGATGTTGAAGGTGAAGCATTAGCAACTCTTGTAGTTAATAAATTAAAAGGTACATTAGATGTAACAGCTGTTAAAGCTCCTGGTTTTGGAGATAGGCAAGTAGAAATATTGGAAGATTTAGCAACCCTAACTGGTGGAAAAGTAATAACAGAAGAATTAGGTCTTACATTAGAAAAAGTAGCATTAGTGGATTTAGGTAAAGCTAAGAAAATTACTGTGTCAAAAGATGATACAACCATTACTGAAGGTGCTGGTGAAAAAGAAAAAATTGATGAAAGAATTTCCAATCTTAAGAAAGAGATTGAATCTACAGAAGACGTACATCATGAAGCAAGTTTAAAACAACGTTTAGCAAGTTTAACAGGTGGTGTAGCAGTTATGTATGCTGGAGCAGCTACAGAAACTGAGTTATTGGAAAAAAGCCATCGTATTGAAGATGCTTTACAATCTACAAGAGCTGCTATTGAAGAAGGAATTGTTTGTGGTGGAGGAGTAGCATTAGTAAGAGCGATTTCTGATTTGAAAGATAAAATAATTAAATTAAAGGATGATGAAAAAATAGGAGCAGAAATTGTAGCCAAAACACTAGCAATGCCTATGAAGCAAATTGCAAATAACGCAGGTCAAGAAGGTTCTGTAATAGTACAAGAGTTATTATATAAAGAACCAAATATTGGGTTTGATGCAATGACTTTAAAATATGTTGATATGTTTGAAGCAGGTATTGTAGATCCTGTTAAGGTTACTAGAAGTGCATTACAAAATGCAGCTTCAATAGCAGGTATGTTGTTAACTACTGGTTGCTTAATTGCTGATAAAAAAGAAAATAATCCACCAGCACCTCAAGGCGTACCAAGGATGATGTAATGATTGAAAAACTAAATCAAAAAGAGACAGATCCTTTTAGTTTTAATCATTGGGAAGTGGTAAGAAAAATTGATGAAATTATCGATTACATAAATTCAAAGGAAGAGAAAAATAAACAAATAAGTAATTTTCTCGAAAAACATAGAAGGAGAAATAAATGAAAATTGAGCTTAAAAGGGTAAAAGGCAAAGAAAGTGAAGAAATTTCAACAGCGTTTAATACTGTTGTTTTAATAGATGGAGTGCAAGTTAAGAATTTACAAAGTATTTCTATAGATTTATCAATTGAAAATATAGTACCAATAGTTATATTAAAATTAATTCCAACAGAATTGCTTGTGGATGATCATTTAGAAGTTCTTGAATTGACAAATATAGACAAAGTAAAGGAATTGGTGAAAAACAATGAACATTAAACCATTAAACGACAATGTCGTAATCAAGAAGTTTAAGGAAGAGAAAGAATCAACTTCAGGTATTGTATTACCTGATAATGTAAAGGAAGACCCACAATTAGGAACAGTAGTTGCTGTAGGTCCAGGTAAATTAGTAGAAGGAAGCGGATATAGAGACGATATGGGAGTGAAAGAAGGCGATTTGGTTTGTTATACCAAGTATGCAGGTTCTGAATTAGAAGTGGATGGAGAAAAATATCTAATTCTAAAAATAGGAGAAATATTGGTTAAATTAGATAATGATTGATATAGTAATTCCTACTTCATTTGAGCCAACATTAACTTATGAATGTATAAGAAGTATTCAAAATGTTGTAAAAGAACCAGAATATAAAATCTTAGTTATTGACAATCAATCAACTCCTCCATTTAAAATGGATGGAATTGAATCAAGAAGGTATGAAGAACGCTTAGGTTTTGCAAGAGCTATGAACGAAGGAATTAGAAATACGAGTGGGGAATATGTTTTATTATTAAATAATGATACAGTAATTCACCAACCACAGTTTTTAAGTAGTATGTTGGGAGTAATAAATAGTGCTGATGATATAGGAATTGTTTCTCCAACATGTGATTTTATAGGTACACCAACAGCTCAATTTCCAAACATAGCTTCGCTTCCAAATGATGTTTATAATAATATAGGACATGTAGCTGCTGTTTGTTGGTTAATTAAGAGAAGTACAATTGAAAAAATTGGAATATTCGATGAGGGATACAAAATTGGTGCTTTTGAAGATGGAGATTATTGTCATAGAATCTTACATGCAAATATGAAAATAATGTTGGATAGAAGAATTTGGATTAAACATTATGGAAGTAGGACAATAAGTAGAACACCAGGTTATTATGAGGCTTTTCATAAAAATCACGAATACTTTAATAAGAAATGGGGAATATAATGGAACAATTTGTTCAAATTATGGTCTTTGCTTTAAGTCTTGTAACAACATTTCTTTTAGTAAGAATAGATAAATGGAAAAGATGAAGATTTTTTAAAATTTTTAAATGAGAAAATAGCAGATAGTTTTTGTATAAAGTCCGAGTAGTTCCAGTTTTATAATTAGAGCAGGTAGGAATGATTAAATTAGTTTAAATAATTATAGTATATGAGATATATAATATAAGGAGTTAATAATGGTTCAAAGATACACAAAAAAGATACAAATCACACTAGAAGAAAATGATTTCAGAAAAATAGAAAAATTGGCAGAAATAGAAGAAATACCAATTTCTATATACATGAGAAAGTTTGTAAAGAAATGGTTGAATAATGATAAAGTGTAAGCAATGTGGAGAAGAAGTTGCGCAAGTCAATAAATATTATATAAAAACTTTTTGTAATAATAGTTGTGCAACAAAATTTAGACATCAAAATGAAAGTATGAAAGATGTTGGAAAGAAAATATCTAAAATACTTACTGGAAGAAAATTGTCAGATAAGCATGTAGAAAATATAAGTAAGTCACGTATAGGAAACTCTTCAGACAAACATAAAAAAGCAATAAGAGAAAGTCGCCAAAATATGACAAAAGAAGAAAGAAAAGAAAAATTTGGAAATCAAGGTGAAAGTCATCCAAATTTTGGAAAACATCATTCCAAAAAAACAAGAACAAAAATTGGAATTAAACATAAAGATAAAGTTGTTTCAAAAGAGACACGAGAAAAAATACGAAAAAATAATATAGGTAAAAAACAATCAAAAGAAACAAGAGAAAAAAGATTTGAATGGATGAATGATAGAAGCAAATTAGAAATAGCAGTACAAAAAAGAAAAGAAACCAAAACAAAAAATGGAACAAATAAACATTCTAGTGAAACAAGAAAGAAGCAAAGACAAGTAGCTGTAAAAAGAGTTTTATTAAATAATGGTAAATTTCCTTCGTATAATCCTGAAGGAATAGAATTTTTTAAATCTTATGATAAATTAAATAATACAAATGGTCAATATGCTACTCATCCAAACGAGTATTATATTAAAGAACTTGGCTATTGGCCAGATTATATAAATTTCGAGAAGAAGATAATAATGGAATATGATGAAAAGTATCATGAAAAGCAGAAAGTAAAAGACGACATTAGAGAAAAAGAAATTAAAGAATTTTATCCTAATTTTGAATTTATAAGAATAAAGGAGTAATTTATGAAAAATCCCCTTCTCATTGGTATGCTTTCTTATAATAGAATAGAAATGACAAAAAAAGCAATAAAAAGTTTGTATGAAAATACAAACCATGAAGATTATGAATTAATTATTTTGGATAATGGTTCAGATGCTGAAACAGTGGCAGCTTTAAAAACTCTTGATTACAACAATTTAGAAATAATGTATGAACCAACAAATATAGGTGTTGCTAAAGGGATTAATAAGATTTTAGAGCGTAGAACACCTGAACAACACTTTATGAAGTTGGATAATGACATAGTGTTTAAAGAAGGTACAAACAAAGATTGGATAAAACAAGTAACAAAGCTGTTTAATTTGGAAATATTGACAATGAGTAGCGTTAACAAAATTGGTGCTGTTTCAATCAAACCATATTCTTGGTCAGAAAGCGAACAAAAAGAACACAATTTATTACCAGAATATCCCGAAGTAACAATACAAGGTGTTACATTCCAATATAATCCAGAAGGTATAACAGGTTGTTCAACTATTTATAATAAAAATGTATTAACTCAATTAAAAACGTTTAATGAATATGGCCTATATGGATATGAAGATTCAATGATTTGTACAAGAATGTTTTTGGCAAGTTATTTACCTTTATACAATAATGAAATAGCAAGAGTCTATCACATAGATCCTGGTGGTGAAACAGATTATCTAAAGTGGAAACATAAACAAGCTGAAGATAATTTTGGTAAATATTTGGAGAGCTATAAAGAGTATACAGAAAAGAATAAAAATTTAAGTGAGGTGTAAAAATGTATTTCTGGAAAATAGCGCCCCAAGAAGAAATAATGATTAAATCAAAAAAGTCATTAGTTGAATTTGAAGAAAAAATATTTAACCCACCTAGAGATGTATACATAAAGTGTAAGAGTGGATATATAAAAGGTAAACAAGTAACAGAATTGAAGGAGAAGAAATGCGAAGAAAATTCTTAAACTTTTTATATAAAAAGTTTATTGGAGAAGGATGTCTATTTCTATATATATGAGAAAATTTGTAAAGAGGTGGTTAAAAAATGACAAAAATATACATTTATAAAACGACAAATTTATTAAATGAAAAATTTTATATCGGAAAACATATCGAAAAAGAAAATGAAAAAAAGAATCATTATTTAGGTTCTGGTGTATATTTAAAAAAATCAATGGATAAATATGGTAAAGAAAATTTTAGTAAAGAAATAATAGAAATATGTAAATCAAAAGATGAATTAAATGAAAGGGAAATTTTTTGGATTAAAAAGTTAAATTCAAGATCTCTAAATGGATATAATTTAACAGATGGAGGAGATGGCAATAGTAATCCTTCAAAAGAAACAAGAATGAAATTATCAAAAGCATGTAGTGGTGAAAAAAACGGAATGTTTGGTTCTTGTCGTTGTGGTGAAGATAATCCTTTTTACGGTAAAAAACACTCAAAAAAAATAGTACAAATTTTAAAAGATTATGGTAAAAAGAGAATACCACCAATGTTGGGGAAAAATCATTCTGAAGAATCGAACGAGAAAAATAGACAAACTCATTTGGGAAAGAAACATCCACATACTGAAGAATGGAATAAGAATATAGGAAAAGGTAATTTAGGTAAGAAAAGAAGTGAAAATACAAGAAAAAAGCAAAGTTTAGCAAAACAAGGGAAATATGATGGTAAAAATAATCCTAGATATATTCAACTTGATAAAAATACAATAAATGAAATAATATTGATGTATAAAGAACATTATTCATTTAATGAAATGTCTAAAAAATTTAAAATATCAATTACAAAAATTCGCAATGTTTTAAAGGAGGAAAGTATTCATGATTAAACAAATTCCATTATTTAAGGTGTTTATGAGTCCCGATATAATGAAACCATTAGAAGATGTTTTATATTCAGGGTTTATAGGTGAAGGTGAATGTGTTGTTAGATTTGAAAAACAAGTAAGTGAAAAGTTCAATGAACCATATGTGCTAACAATGAATTCAGGAACTTCTGTATTACATATTATTTATCAAATGTTGGCAAATGGAGATGAAAATAGCGAAGCAATTGTAAGTCCAATGACTTGTTCTGCAACTCTAACTCCATTAATTGCTAATGGTATAAAGATTATTTGGGCTGATATTGATCCAAAAACAGGAAATATTGATCCATTAGATGTAGAAAGAAAAATAACAAATAATACAAAAATGATTATTGCTGTTCATTGGGGTGGAATTCCTTGCGATATGGATAAACTAAATAAATTAACTGAAAAATATAATATTCCTATTGTTCAAGATGGAGCTCATTCTTTAGGTGCAATATATAATGGAAAACATATTAGTCATCAATCAGATTTTATAATGTTTTCCTTACAGGCAATAAAACATATAACATCTATAGATGGTGGAATATTTATTTGTAAAGATGAAAAATATTATGATAGAGCGAAATTATTAAGATGGTATGGAATAAGTAGAGAAGTAGATGCAAAACAAACAAAAGACCTAAGATGTGAATTAGATATCTCTGAAGCTGGTCATAAATTCCATATGAATAATATTAATGCAGTTGTTGGAAGTGAAAACTTTAAACATTTAGATGATATTGTTAATTTGCATAGAGGAAATGCTTTGTATTATAATCATAAATTTGAAAATAAAGTTGAAACAATTAAATATCCTGATTATGTAAATCCAAGTTTTTGGCTATATACGATACTTTTTAAAGATGTAGATTGGCTAATGGAACGTTTAAAAGAAGATGAAATAATGTCTTCTCGAGTTCATGCTTCAAATACAACTCATTCAATGTTTAGAGAATATTATAGTATATTACCTGGCGTTGAAAAGTTTAACAAAGAACATTTATGTATTCCAGTACATTGGGCAATTACAGAAGAGGAAAGAGAATATATTGCAGAAAGAGTTATATATTATGTTAAAAATTATGCAAATTGAAAATATAGATTATATAACTTGTCCAATATGTCAAAAGAAAGTTAAAGCTCTTACTACTTCAGGACACTTAAAAATGCATAATATAACTAGAAAAGAATTAATTAAATTATTTCCTGATCAATTGCTATTTTGTAAAAATACATCGATAAAAATAAGTAATTGGAATAAATCAAACCCATCTCCAAAAAAGGGCAAGTTTTACAAAAGACAAGAATATGAAAAAACTTGTAAAGTTTGTAATAAAAAGTACATAACTTTAAGAGAAGAACAACAAGCATGTTGTACTAAGTGTGCAAGAACATTAACTGGAGTGAAAACAAAAGGACTTAAAAGAACAAGTCGATTTAAAATAAATTGTAAAGAAAGGCAAATCAATATTGATTATGAAGAAAGATATGGTGTGGAAAAAGCCAACGAAATAAGAAAGAAATTAAGTATTTCCCAATCCAAAAGAAAAAGAAATTCTCATACTAAAGAAACAAAGAAAAAACTAAGAAAAGCAAGAATAAGACAAATAGAAAAAAACTATGGAAAATGTGAACCTAATTTCAATCCAAACGCCTGTAAAATATTTAAAGAATTTGATGAAATAAATAATACCCAAGGCAGATATGCAATGTATGGAAATGGTGAAAAACTTGTAAAAGGATTACATTATTATTTAGATTATTTTAATGAAGACTTAAAACTAATTATTGAAGTAGATGAAAAACACCATGAGAAACAAAAAGCAAAAGATATTGTTAGAGAAGATAAAATAAAAAAACTTTATCCAGATTTTAAGTTCTTAAGATTTAAAGATACTAAAATGAAGGAAATTCTGGAGGTAAAAGTATAATGTCACGATGTTTTGTAACAGGTGGAGCAGGTTTTGTAGGAAGCAATTTAGTAGATAGATTATTAGAAGATGGACACAAAGTAATTGTTTATGACAATTTTTCTACAGGACATGAAGAATTTTTAATGAAAGCAAAAAGTAGCCCTAATTTTAAATTAATTAAGGGAGATTTATTAGATTACGGTTATTTAAGAGACGCTATGAAGAATAGTGATATTGTCTTCCATTTAGCAGCTAATGCAGATGTAAGATTTGGTTTAGAAGATCCTATGAGGGATTTAGAACAAAACACAATTGTTACTTCTAGTGTATTAGAGGCTATGAGGAAGAATAATATTAAAAAAATTGTCTTCTCTTCTACAGGTTCTGTTTATGGTGCAACAAATAATTTTCCAACACCAGAAAATGATTGCTTTCCTATACAAACTTCACTATACGGAGCGTCTAAATTGGCTTGTGAGGGTTTAATACAAGCATATTGCGAAGGTTATGATTTCCAAGCTTGGATTTTTAGATTTGTTTCTATATTAGGCGAAAGATATACACATGGGCATGTTTGTGACTTCTATCGAAAATTGCAAGATAATCCAAATGAAATGGAAGTATTAGGAAATGGAATGCAAAGTAAATCTTATTTATATGTTCAAGATTGTATAGATGCTATTTTTCATTTAACAAGAAATACTACAGATAAAATAAATATATTTAACTTAGGTGTAGAAGATTATTGTACAGTAAATGATTCAATAGGTTGGATTACTAAAAATTTAGGTTTAACTCCAGAATTAAAATATACAGGTGGAAATCAAGGGTGGATTGGAGATAATCCAACTATTTATTTAGATGTAAAAAAAGCAGAAGAATTTGGGTGGAAAGCTAAAGTAAGTATTAAGGATGCAGTTATAAAAACCCTTGAATATTTAAAGGGATTTGATGGATAGTTTAAAAAAAAGACTTTGGAGATGTGAACGTTGTTATTGGTATAGTCAAGAGTTTAGTTTGCGTGATTTAATTGAAGGTAGAGATCCTTGTCCAGGTTGTATGTATAATAAAGGAAATGAACGAGAAATAATTCAGCTTTTATCCTATCAATAATCTCTAGGGTATAACCGAAGGATTGGTTAATAATTTTATGAAAAGATAATAAAAGGAGTTAATATGAAAAAAGAAATAGTAAATAAATTATGCAACAATATTGTAAAAAAATTAGAAGAAGATATATCTGATAGATCAGGCCTAGGTAATGAATGGGAGCTAATAGATAAAAGCATACAAGGAGAAATAAAAGATGAATGGAAGCAAATAATTAAAAAGGAGCTAATATGAAAGTTTGTGTATTCGGTTTAGGACATTTAGGACAAACAACAGCAGCATGTTTAGCAGATTTAGGAATACAAGTAATTGCAATTGATCAAAGGCAAATACAAGTTTTAAAAGAAGAACCAGGATTGGAAGAGTTGATAAAAAAGAATGAAGGAAAAAACTTAAATTTTCATTATTTAATGACAAGGGAAATTTTAAAAGATGTAGATTATTTATGGGTTTGTTTTGACACTCCTGTTGATAAAGAAGATGTAGCTGATACAGACTATGTACTTGATAATTTTGATAATATAATGAAATTTATTGATGAAAATACAAATATTATTATTTCTTCTCAATTACCTGTAGGAACAATAAGATTTCTCGAATCAGAATATCCAAACCATATATTTGCAAGTGCTCCCGAAAATTTAAGGCATGGAAGTGCTATTGAAGTATTTACAAATCCTGATAGGATTATAATAGGAACAAGGAATAAAAAAGATAGAAAAAAATTCGAACCTTTATTTGAACGTATTAGTAAAAACTTGGAATGGATGAGTATTGAATCTGCCGAATCAATAAAGCATTTTATAAATGCATTTTTTGCCTTTGAAGTTGTTTTTGCTAATATAATGGGAGATTTTTGTAATAAAGTTGGAGCAGATCATGAAGAGGTTACAAGAGGGCTTTTAACAGAAGGGCGTATAGGTTCTAAGGCATATTTAAAAGCCGGTAAACCATACTCTGGTGGAACTTTGTCGAGAGATATAAAATATTTAATTGATAAATTTAAAAAAAATGAATTGAATTCAGAATTATTTAAATGTATTAAAGAAGATAATGATAGGAGATTGAGTGAAAAATAAATTACAAAAAAAGAAATGTTTAATGTGTAAAACAAAATTTGAAATAAATTTAGAAAATAAAAATTCTTTGAAGCGAAAATATTGTTGTCCAGAATGCTACTTTAAATCAAAAATTGGTAAAAAGGATTCAGAAGAAACAAAAAATAGAAAAAAAGAAGCTTCTAAAAAAAGAAAAGATAAATATTTAACATTAGAGCAAAGACATGGCAAAGAAAAAGCAGATATAATAAGAAAAAAACAAAGTCTTTGGCAAAAAGGTAAAAATAAGTCTCCAGGACATTGTAAGAATATAGGTATTGGTCATACTGGATTACCTCATCCAAATATGGGTAAAACTTATGAAGAAATACACGGGAAAGAAAAAGCATTAAAGTTAAGAGAAGTAAGAAGTATTAGCAGATCAAATATAATTATGAAGAATAAAGATGTTAAAGGTTCTAAATACAAACATGGGTATTTCTTTTCTAAAATTAATAATAAGAAAATGTATTATCGCTCTTCTTATGAATTGGAAGCATACAAGTTATTAGATGATGAGGATGCTCAATCAATTATTAAATCTTGGAAAACAGAACCGTTTAGGATTTCATATTTTGATGGTGAAATTATAAGAAATCATGTCCCAGATATATTAGTTAAGTATAAATCAGGCAAAAGACAAATAATAAACGTAAAACCAAGTTCAAGAATGAAAGAAGAAGTAAATATTATAAAATCACAAGCCGCAGAAAAATATTGTAAGGAAAATAATTTAGTCTATT
>Ga0075122_10003025_pt1 | contig 10768 bp, 12 predicted proteins | sample AntAceMetag02UKB_FD_69790 | JGI IMG/M metagenome (GOLD analysis project Ga0075122, IMG submission 69790) | Saline lake microbial communities from Ace Lake, Antarctica - Antarctic Ace Lake Metagenome 02UKB | ecosystem: Environmental > Aquatic > Non-marine Saline and Alkaline > Saline | place...
AAAACAGGGATATTGGCTACCTAGTCCGCACCAAGTCAGCCGATGAAAACGAGGGGGGAGTCTGCGCCGGGTACGCCTGCCTCAACAGCCTCTGTTTTGAAGACTGATCCTGCACACTCACCGCTTCTGAAAGATAATATCCTCGGTGTGAAAGGGGAAGTGATCTTGTTTGCGATCTGCTAAAAAGCGTTCCAGGCAGACATGGATTACCTTGAAAGCCATTTCATCCCAGGGGATGTTCGCTTCTGTGAACAGTTTGACTTCAAGACTTTCAGTCCCGCCCCGAAAATCCGTATGGAGGAGTTCAGTACGGAACATCATATATATCTGATTCACCAGCGTCAGATTATAAAGCCCATAGGGAACCAACTTGCCTGAATCCGCCCCTGCTTCCTCGGTTGTTTCCCGCCGTGCACCGTCTGCGACTGTCTCTCCATTTTCCAGATAACCGGCCGGCAGGGTCCATAATCCATAGCGGGGCTCAATTGCTCTGCGCACGAGCAGAATCTGATCTTCCCAGACCGGAATACACCCCACCACCATCTTCGGGTTTTCATAATGAATAAAGCCACAACTCTGGCAGACACCTCTGGGACGGTCTTCATCCTTAGGAATATGAGAGGCTACTTTGCCCCCACACTGAGTACAAAAATTGATCATTGTTGGTTCATTACTAGTTAGATTTTTCTCGGTGTATAGGAGGGTTGCTGATCCCCCCAGCTCAGGAAATGTGCTGAACAGTTACGTCAGCCCTTTTTATATGCAAATCAGTCAAGGCGCAAGTACTATATTCACCAAGGTCTGACACGAATTAGTAATCAAAAGTTTTCACACTGTAGAATACAATGATAGTGAACCATAGGACACAATAAAAGTATCATGTCCCCTGCTTTACCTCAAAAGAAAAGTTCATGCTTGTGTCTAAGAGGAAATAGGGGGAGTTACGGGTAGAATATTGAGGAGAAGCACAACTATAAGTATCCTCCCACTTCCGGTTCAGTGGCAAAACCACCAAACCGGAAACGGGATCGACAGCAACTTAAGCTATCTTTTTGTTAAACAGTGCAGACAGAATGAGCCCACAGCCGATACTGGTAACAAAAATCAGCAGTAAAAATCCCACTACTGGAATCAAACTGAGCAGTGAATAAAGAACCGCACCCATTAAAAAGTACAGATAACGGCTGTTGGTATTCAAGTTCAGTCGATCAGCCAGATAACCCCCAATAATGGTGAGTCCCAGGATCTTGGTCACAAAGATTAAGGGCACGAATGCCAAGAGTAGTGCTACCGCTAAAGGCAACGTGATTAGTAGTACAATCGAGATCACAAATGCGGATGGATAGACAAAAATCGGGAGTAAACCCCAAAGTGAATGGGACTGAATTTCCTTCCGTGTATATTGTTTCTCCAGCAGTTTATTCACAGGAAATAGTAAAATAAGTAATCCAATGACGATAAAAGAAAGTTTGAATAGAAATGTAGCCCAAACAGATCCTCTAAAAACACGATCGCTATAATTATCATGAAACAGTCCCCCCTCTTTTTTTTCAAACTTGATTTCACCAGTTACCCGAGAGGCCTCTTCAGCACTGAGTTCTTGGTCTGATCGATAGGTCAGGTTTCCGACAATCCTACCTTGTTCAGGGATTTTTAACTCACCAGCGAATACGTTCACATCTCCATGAATCTCATTTTCAATCGATATTTCAGCAGCTCCCGCATATAGATCCCCAATATGCTTACCTGACACAGTCAGTTTTCTGGCCCCCACAAATGTATCTCCGACCATATGGCCGGATTGACCAAGAGTGACCTTTTCACCTCCCAGAAAACTGGTCCCTTTGACATTTCCATTGATTTTGATTGTTCGTCCGCCGACTTTCAGACCATTGTTGACATTCCCGGATACCAAAATTTCCCTGGCTAACCCGGTCAATGCCAGAACAGAAGTCCCGGAAAAATCAATCTCCTCGGTAAAAAAGAAGAGATCCCTGGCCTCTCCTTTAAACTCAAGGCTTTCTCCTGCAAACAGGTAATCCTCTTCATATCGATTAGAATCAACAAGTTCATCCCCGGATCGTTTCAGTTCGACAGCGCTCAGATTCAATCCCCAAAAAAGCAGGACACAAAGCATCATCAACAGTTTGTTATTCATCTTTTCCTCTATTAAAAATCAGGCTCTAATTTGGTTTTCGATCTCAATCTGTCTGATTGAAATCCTGTGCAGTACCATGATTACAAAATGACAATCACTGTTCTATCTGACTAATAAATAATGATGAGTGGTAAGAATTTTTGACGAACGGTACGAAATTCCGGCTGAACGGTTCAGAATATCAAAAATCGAGTGTTTTTTTCAGAATCAGCGCCTTGCGTCGAGACAATTCAACCCGGGAGCCGTCCTTTAGTTCAACCAGATAGCTGCCCTTAAATCCTTTATGAAGGGTGGTCACAAACTCCAGGTTAACCAGAGTCGCTCGGTTACTTCTAAAAAACCCAGTCCTTTCAAATTTTTCTTCATAATAATTCAGAGATCGGTCTGATAAAAATCGCCCCTCTGCTGAGTAGATAAAGGCGAAGCCTTCTTCAAAGCAGATCTTCTGGATATCACAAACCTGAATAATCTTTATCGCTTCTCCGACCTTAATCGAAATTTTCTCAGCTTGCTCTTTCTCCGCCGGTTCATCAGCTGCGGTACTGGTTTCAATGGCAGATATTTTTTCCATAATCTTGGCCACTGCTTGGGAGAATCTTTCTCTGCTGACAGGTTTCATCAAATAGTCGAGTGCATTAATGTCGAAAGCATCTGCGGCATATTTGGAATGGGCTGTCTGAAAGATGACGAAAGGGGGATCCTGCAAAGAGGAAATCGTCTTGAAGACAGAAACGCCTGGCATATTAATATCCAGAAAAACCACATCCGGTTTCAGTGATACAATCAGTTCCAGCGCAGCTGATCCACTGTTGGCCTCTGCGATGATTTGAAACTGATCATACGCAGACAACAAGTCCTTCAATCGGTCCAGAGCATGTTGCTCGTCATCGGCAATGAGCGTATTTATCATGACTTGAATGATATTTCTATCCCTCCATTTTTAATTAAAAAGGTACCGCCCAGATGTTCAACTCTTCGTTTGGTGACAGTCAAGCCAACTCCCTGGTCCAGCATCTCAGGGTTCAGTTTGGCCTGGGAATCAAGGACACTGATCACCACTTGGCCGGCGTCATTTTCTATTTTCAGGTCTATGTGCAGATGCCCGGTCGAATCAATATTATGCTTGATACAGTTTTCAACCAGCGGCTGAATGATCAAGGGTGGAATTTGACCTTTGGCATGGCAGTCAATTTGGTAAGTCAGTTTTTCCCCAAACCTCATTTGCTGAATCGACAAGTATTTCTCTGCCACACTCAATTCCGAATCTACAGAAACCGTTTGTGCATCACTGAAATCCAGCTGGTATCTTAGAATCTCAGAAAGATTAATCAGAGCCGTTTCCGCTTTGTCTGGTTCACTTAACAGTGAAACCATCAAATTGAGGGAATTAAACAGAAAATGGGGATTGATTTTCGAAGAGAGGAGTTTCAATTCCATCTGAGTTTTTAAGCCCTTTTCTTCTGCCAAAGCCTTCTCCTTCGCAAGGACTGTCTGCTGAAAAATCACGAACCCACTCGTAATGATGTTAATGGAGATGAAAAACAGAAGATTAATCAACAAATAGGTGATGGTTCGATTGTCGGAGTAAAAAAAGGCTGTGGGATTAATAATAAAGAAAATAATGAACGTAATAATTCCGGCCCCTAACATCAAACCAAAGGATAGTAACAGCAGCAAAGAAACGTTATTGGTTCTGACAGCCAGATAGCGAGTAAAATAAAGACTGATCAGGACAGCGATTCCCAGTGAAATTGAATCCAGAATTGTAATATAGGGTGAAATCCAGATGAATTCATCATATCTCAGTCCAATAATCAAACTGAGAATTCCCCCGATCAGCAAAGAGAACAGCAGTACCAGAAAAATGACGAAGACGCGTGAGAAGTTCTTATTCAAACCGTAACCCCAATGATCAAACAAATGAAAATATGCCTTTTAAGACTGATGTTGTAACGCTACGACAAATGTCGATCTGAGTAAAGTCCCAGATGATCGATTCACGCAGACGTCGATACCATTCATCCAGGAATACTTGCCATTCAACCGAAATTTCCCAACACTCATCATAATTCAGTGGCTGACGAAACAAAAGCTGATTATACCTGAAATCATAGGATCAATAGAAACTTCAAACTCTGATTTGAAGTTGAACAAGCAAACACAAAATTTGGAGATTCAGATGAAAAATGTAAAATTGCTCATATCAATGTTCGTATTAATCGCGGCATTCAGTTCCAGTGCCCTTGCTTATGGAAGAGATTGGCGTCATGGGGATGCTTCCGGGGATCACCACCACCCGAAATCGTTCGGTCAGGGTTACGAATCTAAAATGAAACGCATTGATGATGGATTTATTGTGTTTCCAGGCGCAGAATTTGGAATGGGCTCCGGTGCTTTATCCGCCTCCTTGGGAGTTAACTTTGGTTATAAGAAAGGACTGTTCTTAATCGGCACGGCTGTGAAAGGGCAAGTGATTAATATTGACCATGTGAACTACGCATTTATGCCCGCTACACTTAATGTCTGCGGGTTAAGCTACTCTATCATCCCTGAAACATCAAACACCCAAAATGACAAGAAGCTGAAAGGCTGGTCGATAGGCTATGGCATGGGGGGGAAACTGACTTTTGCCCAACTAATTGAAACCGACCCGTTGACCAATACGGAAAAGGATTATCTAACCATCAACATCGGGTTCGGGTTTTGAGAGAGGGCCTGATAAGCGTCCCTCTGCAGCTGGGGATTCCTAATCCTCAGCTGCAGGTTCGAGTCCTGGTGGGAGCACCATATTAAAAATCGCAAAGAATATAGCTGAATCGTACTTACTCAAAATGGGTTAAGTGGTCCATTCTCTCATGGAGTAACCGCACAACCTCAATTTGTTTCTTTGGGTTTTTTCGGTAAAATATCAGGTGATGACCACAATGAGAGGATCGATAGCCTTTCCTAATCTCATCTCTCGGTTTTCCACGTCTTGGGTTTTCAACGAGGCCTTTCAAACATTGCTCTATTTGATCAAGATAGTTATTCGCCTGAGCAATTCCCCATGTTTCAGAAGTGTACTGCCATATTCCAACGATATCCTGGTCAGCAGCAGGAGTAAGCCAATAACCGGATTTCATCACACATCCCGGCGTTCATTCATGTCAGAAACAATATCTTGAACCGTTCGTTGGCTAAACTCTCCCTTTTCAGCCTGCTCTGCTCCCATTGCAACTTCTGCTCGCAAGCGATCCAATTTCAGCTGCATGATCAGTTCCTGATTCTGCTCCATATAACGAAGCGCTTCCCTGATAACCTCACTGGCATTATTATACAACCCGGATGCAACTTTGGATTTTATTTTCGCTTCAAGTTCAGGGGTCAATGACACGTGCATCGATATCTCCTGTAATAAGTAATCTCCCTAAAATACAAAGATTGTCAATCTATGGTTGTATAATATGATGCTCTCTGTTCAATTGTCAAGTCTATGTCTGACTGCTATCTTTGTAACGCCGAGCTTCTCGTCTGGTTGCCGCTTCAAATTACTATCATTACCAAACTGATATATTTGTTCAATACCGGTCAGATCTTTACAGATTCGTCGTTTCTAAATTGACCCAAATCGCCAAGGAAAAGAACTTGATGAGAACCAAAAAGCACTATTGATATCAAGGAAGGTGTCAATATCATCGACGTCTCAAACAATCTTGATACCAATGTAAATTGCCTCTATTTTCATCCCAAAATAGAAAAATGGGATGAGTTTTGTTTGATTGCGAAAAAGGACTTTCCTATCACAGTTCAAACAAGGCTCATTTTCGCTACGCCAAACTAAGAATATCTAGAAAATACTCATAAGCTCGATCCGGGATTCATCATTCAGATTTCTGCAAAAACCTAACCGGACATTGCTGGAATTATCTAGTTTAATTGATTAATCAACTTCGAGAGGTTACCATTCAGCATATTTCCTGAACCGAGAGGATCATCAAATCCACCAGAGGAGGTATGCCTGAATCCAGGGTCGAAACCCATAGGTTATACTGGCTACCTTTCCGTTTGCATCGATAACCGCAATGGCAGGAATGACTTGAATATTGAGTTTGCGTGAAAGCTCTCCTTGATCTCGAAATACCGGAAAGGAGATATGAGTTTCCCCACGAAAGGTGTCAATTTTCTCCTGGGACTCACTTGGATTCACTCCGATCAATTGTTTTTTCTTTTCCAAAAGACGGGGATAGATCCCATTCAGGAGTGGTATTTCCAATCGGCAGGGAATGCACCACGACGCCCAAAAATTGATAATCAGAGTCTCGCCGTTGAATTTCGAAAGATAGACCCGTTGTCCATTTTCATCCTCTATCTGAAATTCAGAAACGTCTGTTCCCTGCAGCAGCGTTGCTTTTTTCCACAGGGGAATCCATGTAAAGCTTACCTGATAAAGGATAAAACCGAGCACGGCAATCCAGATCAGACGGGAAAAAGAAAACATAGGCACTCCAGCACACATGAACACTGAGAATAAGAAAGGATTTTTCAAGTAGTTCAAGTAATATTTTTTGATCCCTGAATGAGAGCCGATCCCCAATTCTGTAATAAACTTTAGCGACGGGAACGGTTTCAACTGATCCAGAGCATAGCCCCGCTTGACAACTCTTTGCAACAGAATTCCATTTTTTATCAACAACTGGATTTGGAGAATCGAGGCTATTGAGGAGTGCATTTTTCGAATCTCCTTTCAGAAGTCCGCCTCAACCTGGATACTCCTTTACATTTTGCTGATCCAAGATTATGTTTGAACTAGGCACAAAATCGGATCACCATTCTCTAACTGTCACCATATTCCAGAGGGCAGCATGCAGAGAAAAAGACCAGGAAGTATCCAGCGGATCTGGCAGGCTACAGGCCGGTTGATCGGCCTGTTGGCGGTCACCTTGTGGATTGCCCCGTCCGTTCAGGCACAGTTTAACGGCAATTTTGAGATCGAGCGCCATTTTCTGGAGATAGAAAATTTTCTGGATTGGAAAGCGTATCAGATGCCAATTTCCTGGCGTTATGAATGGTACCTGACCCACAATGGATTCCGTACTTCTGTGGGTAGTGTGGCCATGGATCGATTTTACACTGACCATGAGATCCGGCTGGAAAAGGAAATCGGCAATTTCTTCACGCTGCTTTACAAACAGCAGGAAACCTCCTTTTGGGATCAGAAACCGCTGTACCAGGAAGCAGAGTTCCGGTTCGGCAAAGATCTTTACGCCTCCATCATTGGATTTCCGCAACACGATAAGAAAAACAGCCACTCCGGTTATGCATTGGCATATGGAAAAATACGGGATCCGGTTTATGTACAGATCGGATTTCTGGAGCAGTTTCTAGTCTATAACGAAAAAAACTCAACAACCGATACCAATGTCAATGACCGTTCATTTAAACAAATCCCCATCATGATGCGGTTTGACGGTCAGTTCTACCGGGAAAAGCAGTTTTTTGTGAAACTGGATTATGTGATTGTGCATCCGACCACGTTTATAATTCAAGACCCTGTGGAAACTAAAGAGTATGATGGTGATGAGCTGGACCTGATTGTTGACTGGCTGTCTGATCAGGGTGGGATTATTGGTATGACAGCCAAGTCCAAAAAGGAGTATCGCAGTCAGAATCCGGATACAATCACAACCGCTGCCCCGGATCTGGACCAGAGCATACAGTATCAATGGCTGGATCTTTACGCTTCATTTCGTCTGCACAACCGGGATCGCATCACTTTTGGCTGGCTGGACAGCTTGTTCGAAAACCGTATCGGTTCCTCTTTTGCAAGGCATCAATATTTGTGTCGTTTTAAAACACAGCAGGTGTACAGCAAATGGGAGCACCGCCGCAGTGACTGGTTTCGTTGGCTTTTCTCCTTTCAAGCAGGGTTCGCAGAGTTAGACAAGCAGTTCATCGAGATCGAGGAGGACCCGCATCAGGAATCATGGGAACTGAAAGCGGGTGTGGGGATTATTATGGTAGAGCGGGCAGCATATCGTTTTTTTGCGAACACCACCTGGGATCTGGATCTCTTTGACACACGCCAGTGGGATGGCGGGAATGTGCAACTTCAGCTCCGGTTTTAGAGTTGTTAAGAACTGCTTTGAGAGCGCAAAATTCGTGGTGCTTGCATTAAGAATATCGAAAACCAAACACAGATCGTGAAGTAGGCCGAATGCCATAATAGAAACCCAAACCCCCAATCGCTGTACTCTTTCGATTCATTTACAATCATAAAAGCATCTACGATTGCTTTCATGCCAGTTTTAATAACGGGGAGCCCTGTTGCTATTTGATTCATCGCACTGGGCCAGTTTTCCAACGGTAGATGATAAAACAGCCCGTAGCTGCAGTAGACGACACACCAAACTACATTTAAGCGTGTAAAACGCCTCAGCATTTGCAGGCGCTCCACTGATTCCTTGTCCTTTATCGCAAAAACACGGTGCATTTGGTTGATTGCCAGTGGGAGAACGGCCAGAAACCCAACCGTCCATAATGTCTCTTCTATAGCAAACAGTGTTTTGTTCTTGGTAATCAAACCGCTTGTAGCAAAGAACTGAGCTAGAAATATGGATATCCAAAGGAAATACGGGCTCTTTGTGGTCATGAATGACTTAATACTACCAGCATGAGTGTCGTCAGCTGCAGGCACATCGGCATTCACACGCAGCATCCCTAAAACGATGAGTCCGCTGAATGAAAGTTCCGCTGTCATGGCGAATATTCGAATCAAGAGAGAGCTATTCGCAATGCTGTCAAACCAAGCCATTTGAGTGATATACCTCGACACAAACACGGCTCGATAGGCACCAACCAGCGTGAAGATAACCCCCATTATTCGCATCCGTCTCCGATATACCGAATCTTCACCATCTATTGGGCTCAGAGAGCGTTTGTATACCATTGCACAAATTATCAGGTTAACGGCGTTAATAATCACAATTGCCGTCCACCAAGGCCATGCCCAATCAGTGTATGAACTACTCATTTTTCTCCGTATGTATGTTTAATTTTCTTGTAAGCTGAGAGCAGTTTGTACTCAAAAAATCAGCCTCAAATAAAATGTACAGTAGTAAACAACCGAGAAAAGCCTATCTTCTGTAAATAAATCCGTCAAACGGATGAAAGCCCACACCCCCCACCAGGACTCGAACCTGGATCTTAGGTTCCGGAAACCGGAGTTTTATCTCTGGTAACCCTATGTATCAGAGGGTTTAGAGTGGAGAGGGGTTTGGGAGTTAATAATACCACATTCATTCACTTCCTTTGCTTCCAATTTCAGCATGAGACCTGACGATTGGTATGCTTGAAAAGGGAAAGAATATAGTGGATAATGTTCCCTTTCAATAATAGCAAGGGTTTAACGGGGGATGTTATCACTGGATTGAGCTATGGGATTTTTAAAATGTCAGTAAAATTTGAATGCTAATATAACCCAGATGCTTAAAGGAAACAGATGGAATATTTGGTGAAAAAACCTCGTTTATGACAATCCATTCGGGCTTTACGAGGAAAATAATATTTAGACCACACGAGAATCCAGTCTACTCGAATCATTTGATTTTAGTCTTTATGCTTGATTGACTTTTCAATAATGACTATGCCACCATGGTCATTATCAACATCTAGAAAGGAACAAAATGGAAAATATCATATCAAAATCTCAATTCAAACCAAGAGCACTTAAGTATTTCCGTGATATTCAGGAGAGCGGTCAAGAGTTGATTATTACAGATCACGCTAAGCCAGTGCTGAAAATATCTCCAATCAAAGACGAGCCAATAGACGTACTCAGGGAATTGCGAAACTCCGTAATATGCTATAAAGATCCATTGGAGCCTGTAGCCCAATATGACTGGGAGGTGCTTAAGTGATTGTTTTAGACACTCATATCTGGATATGGTGGATCAGTTCTCCTGAATATCTGTCAGAATCCGCAACTGTCGCAATTGATCAAGCTGTTATAGAGAAAGGGATAGTTATATCTTCAATATCAACCTGGGAAATAGCACTTTTGGTTTACAAAGAAAGGTTACAACTTACAATTGATGTTCGGGATTGGGTTCGAAAAACTGAAGGATTGCCATTTGTCCGATTCATACCTGTAGATAACACAATTAGTTTACGTTCAGTTTCTCTACCTGATTCCTTCCATCCAGATCCCGCTGATCGGATTATAACAGCAACTGCTATGACAATGGGATTACCTCTTGTTACCAAAGATGATAAAATATTGGATTATCCTCATGTAAAAACAATTTGGGGGTAATTTGCATCTATCCGAGTATATAAAACCTCATCTAAAAAACCACTTAGAGAGTAAAAGAGTACCTGTCCCGGTCACGCGATATTAGGACCACAGAAAAACTCCAATGTTCAGAATTGAACTTAACCCAAGTTTCCCCCATAAATCAGACAAGTCTTTGATTTCACGGGATTATGTAAATTTTTTATGGCACTACGTTCTACCGCACATTCCCCACCCAATTCGCTAACTCAAGACGAATTTATCTGGCGGTGATTATTGAGTAGATCCTCTTTCGATAAATTTAGGGCCGTGAGATATTGGCCTTGCACGGCGGTAAACGG
>Ga0075122_10003026_pt1 | contig 10765 bp, 15 predicted proteins | sample AntAceMetag02UKB_FD_69790 | JGI IMG/M metagenome (GOLD analysis project Ga0075122, IMG submission 69790) | Saline lake microbial communities from Ace Lake, Antarctica - Antarctic Ace Lake Metagenome 02UKB | ecosystem: Environmental > Aquatic > Non-marine Saline and Alkaline > Saline | place...
ACCTATTATAGATGTTTTCAACAAATGGAATCTTTTTTAATACTTCTTTCTTCATAAAAATCATACCCAAAAGGAGGTATACCCCCAAAACAATAAATATGATATGAATCGCATGAGTAAAACGTTCATCACCATATAAAAACAATAATGCTACGCCACTTACAAAAATGAGTGCAAACATCCCCACAATTCTATCGACCAATACCGTTGTAACTGCTTCTGCTTTTTTTTCTTTCGTTTCCTTATAGACATAATATCCTTTTATAAGATCTCCACCGGTAAGACCAAGCATGAAATTATTAAAGAAGAGCCCTATAAAAAAATATTTTACAAGATGGAAAAAAGGTATCCGCACACCCTGAACCCTAAGCAATAAATCCCATCTAATCACACTAATAAACGGACAAAATGTAAACAATGCTAACGCAATAAAAAACCACAGAAAATGAGCATGCTTTATTGACTCAACAAAGCTGGATAGATCTCCCCTCATTTTGTAAAAAAGCACGGTGAAACACAGGATGGTTATCAGTACACGTACAATTGTAAATAAGGCACTCTTCTTCATTCCCGTCCTTTCAACGTATCACACTTCCCCAGCACAGCCTGTGCAAATTTTTCTGCAGATGCAGGGCCATCAGCAGTAATTACGTTCCCATCAATTTCAATGTCACTTTCATTATATATCGCGTTACACAGACGCAACTGTTCCCCATCACCTGAAAAACATGTCGCCTTCTTTCCCGCTAAAAGACCTGCGCGTGCAAATATTATCGGCGCACTACAAATAGCAGCAACTATACTGCCTAATGATAAGGCGTCACGTGCAATACTGTGGCACAAGGCATCGTCCCAGAAACCTTTAGACCCTTTGCCGCCGACAAATATGATGGCGCAATATTCCCTAACATCTATATCCTGAAGTGTTTTCTCGGCTATAACAACATGGCCTAATTTGCCAATGCATTCACCAGTACGAGTTGATGCAGTGACGATATGATATTCAGCGCTCTCGAAAATGTCTTTCGGAACAAGATACTCTTCATCACGAAATTCGTTCGGGGCGATTATCATTAATATAGCGTTATTCACTCCGGACATATTTCCTCTTTAAAGAATTGTAATCCCTTTTCTATATCACGAGCTGTTGCAGGCTGATGTATTTCAAATACTTTAATTGTTTCTTTATTAATATATTGTTTTAGCCTACGAAAATTAAAAGTACCTGTCAAAGGTGCTCGGTGATCATCGCTTTTTGCGATATCATGTATATGAACACCTATTATCCTGTCGCCATAACTCTTTAAATAATCATCATGTGTTTCAAACCCAAGATTTTCTCTAAATTGGGCATGTCCGACATCGTGCCAATAAAAAACGTTACTCCCTTTAAACCTATCGAGTATTTCACCTATTTCATCGAACGATGGAATCTCTCTGAGATAGTACCTGTTTTCAACACCTATCCTGATTTCCTGTTTCGTTGCATATTGATTAAGTTCTTCAAGGCTCCGAATAGCAGCATCAAGATATGGCTTTTTATGTTTTTCTCTTTTAGCTAAAAAAATACTTCTTACTAATGAGAACTGTTTTGTAGATGCTCTATCTGTTTCTAAGAGATGTATCAATCTTCTTGACCCATCAAAATGTATACCAACTCTTCCGAGGTGGATAACAACAACACGTGCGCCTACATCTTTAGCTGCATCAATAGTCTTTTTAGTAAAGCTCACAGCCCGCTTTCTTTCATCTTCATCTGGAGATGAAAGCAAAAACATATCGGGTGTTGCATTGATCTTCTCGGGCACAGTCGGTAATGGGCAATAATTATGAAGGCTGACAATGGAAGTTTTGCCAGCCTCATACATTTCTTTTAACTCATTGTAGAGCATTTTAGACAGGGACGAACCAAGCTCAATATGTGAAAAACCCATTGATTGTGCCTGATCAATTATCTCCTTGCCATTTTTTGCTCTCCAAGCGTTCCAGACCGTAGATAGTGCATACATAGTATACTTTATAGTTTAGAAATACAGTTCAAACGGTTATCTTTTTCGTGCATCTTTCGCCTTACGCCTTTTTTTCTGGCTAGGCTTCTCGTAATGACGATGCTGTTTAATCTGTTTCATTATTCCTTCTTTATCAACTTTTTTCTTTAAACGCCGTAACGCCTTTTCTATCGGTTCATTTCTCTTTAATGTCACTGTTGTCATGTATCCTCACCCCCTCCACACTTTTGGTAATGCTTTTAAAATATCCTCTAAAACTGAAAAAGTCAAGAATAAAACAACGACAATCCCTTCAACGGAATCATGTGTAAACATCATTCAAAGTGTATTTTAACGAGAAAAACAATCTCTTGCTCTTTACAGCTTGAAGGAAAAGGAGGGAAAAAGTGAGATGCTTTTTTTACCGCGCTTATTGACGCATTATTAAATGCTTTAACTGGGGAAATATGTTTCTTTGGGATACTCACTTTCTTAAGCTTCCCATTTCTATATACGACAAACGAAACAACAACTTCTCCCGTTATCCCTTTATCACGTTCTTCTTTCGGATACTCAAGAAACTGAATTATTAATTCTTGGAGCAGTTTCTTGTAACTTATTACCACATTTGCTGTACGAAGCTCACTTTCACTTACTTCAACCCATTCGATCTCTGTTTCTGTCCCGGTTTTCTTTCGCACCTCTTTTACTGGTCGAACCTCAATTTTTGGCTTTGGCAAGACACGAACACTACCGACGAGCGGCTTTCCGAATGGCACAGGGGCAACTTTAGGTGGAGTGACACGCGTAGAAGGAATTCGAACACTACCTGTGCTGCCTCCATGTCCCTTATTTTTATCAAATAAAGGGGCTTTTCGATAATGCATAAGGAGAAATTCAATATAGTTGATCTTTTTTGGTATTACACCAAAAAAATATCGCCATCCACCAAAAGCAATAAAATGGACGATGAGTGATATGGTTATTGCAAATATTAAAACTTTTTTCTTTAGCATCTTATTATCAACGGTAATGAAAATCGTACATAACAGCGTAAATGCCTTCTACTAGCGACAACGCCATAATGTGCTTTATTTTCTTTTATCAATCATACACTTTTTGACCCAATCTTTAATATAACGGTTTCTCATAAAATATTTCCATACCGTACCATAAAGATAATCATCTATCATCAGTACTGTTATCCCTTGATCTATTCCTAAATATTTCTTGCAAAACCATTCCTTATCGATGTTATAGGCGTCATAGAATCCATATTTCCCATAAACCTTGTTTCCAAACTGTCTATACATATATTCCAAAGCGTTAATACATATAGTCGGCGCGAAAGGTATCGAACCCGCAACAGCACACGGCGCTACTGTCCCATCCTGCAGACCTCTGCCCGGTCGTGATCCATACCCTTTATATCCGTACGGACCATAACTTGCCGTTAGTCCCCATGAATTAAGACCGTATGTACGAAAATCTTTTGCCTTCTTAATGCAATACTCTCGATTTAAGATTGTCGCTTTTATTGAATTATCAAAATAGTTTATGTCACCGTCATAGAGATACTTAAGGTCAATCCATGCATGCGAATACTGATAGACAAACAAACTACCCGTGAGACAATATATCATCGGCCCAATCTTAGAATCAGCCATTGGCCGTTCCCACTCACTCCAGGACTTCTTTGGGATCGAATATGTTGGGGAAGCGATCGCAAGTGCGTATAATAATATTGATTCGCTATAACTATCCCAATAATACGGCAAAAAACCTGTTTCAGGTTTCCACCCCATACAGAGTATCTTCTTGCCATTAAGCATCCATTTCCAATTCACTCTTCGGTACAGTTGATCTGCGATTTTCTCTACTTCCGTGCCCTTGTAAAATTCACCCGCAAAAAGCGCTCCTGCAATAAAAAGAGCCGTATCAATTGATGATGCCTCACTCCGCCACACCCTTTTGCCTGTTTTCATGCTGACAAAATGATAATAAAATCCTTTTTTGTGCTTAACTCGATCACGAAATGTATAGAGTGTATTAAGTACACGATTATACGCATCTTCGTGGGGTATCCATCCATGCGATTCAGCAATACAAAGTGCTGTTACACCAAAACCAACGGCGGCAATACTACAGGGAGAGTATGGATCAGAACTATCTTTTACAAGCCCATTATTCGGATTAGATTCATGCAGAAAATATTTAAAGGAATCTTTTTCTACCTTCTTCAAAAACTTTTTTACCTGCGAGTCCATTCCTTCTGAATAGGCATTTTCAGTACACACAGTATATAAAACAAGTGACATGCAGGCAAAAACAACACAAATAGAGGTAATAAATGGTTTTAGGGAATACTTCTTATTGACAACCCTGGCCATACGGAAACATCGACAATCGCAAGAAGTATTGTTAGAACTAGATTTTGACAGTCTTTCTATTTTCACATGTAAGAGTATACATGTTATCAACAAAAAAATCTACAAATTGTGGATCAAATTGTGTCCCTGAATTTCTTTTCAATTCACAAAGAGCACGTTCCTTAACAACACCCTTGCGATAAGGTCTATTATCCGTCATTGCATCAAATGCATCAACCACCGCGATCATCCTGGAAAACTGCGATATCTCATCCCCCTTAAGCCTATGAGGGTATCCCATTCCATCATATCGTTCCTGATGATGCAATACTACATCGATTGCGCTGTCATTAAACTCAACTTTTTTTAATATCTTATATCCTATAATCGGATGTTTTTTTACCTCATTATATTCGAATTTATCAAGTGAATCCTTCTTCCTCAAAATATCCTGCCGAATACCAAGCTTACCCAGATCATGGAGATAAGCCATCATCTTTAATTCATTAATTTTCTTATTATCTATGATATTAAAATAACTTTTTGTCATGCGTGAAAAAATATCTGACACACGCCGAGAATGACCTGATATAACTTGATCATTGTCATATATTTTTGTAAGCAGCATGTCTGCAAGTCTGTTATTTTCACGGACCACTTTCCCTATAATGCTGTGGACTCTCTGGAAAGAATTATTTTCTATACTTTTTTGCAATGCACTTTCAGCTTTATCTTTTATTTCTGTGACAGAAAATGGCTTTTCAATGACATCATGCACTCCGCTTTGCGACACATTGAGAATCACATTCTTATCTCGACATGCAGTTACAACAACACACTCTACGCGCGGAGCTATTCTTTTAATTTCTTTCAGAACATCTACACCGCTCATTTCATCCATCATCAGGTCAAGAAATACTATATCTATACTGTCAGGATTTTTCTCAAGAAAAGTAACTGCAACTGTTGGCTGGGTAAAAGTGTGCACACTAAAATCATCTTTAAGAACCCATTTAAGCGCTTCAATGCTTCCCTGTTCATCATCAATAATCATCGCTCTATACATTTTCTTCACAATAGTCTCCTTTTCTTTTCCATTTAGGGAGAATACATATAAGCATGTTTGTTGCCAAAAACAGGATAAAACGTACTTTGTTTGTATTGTAACGCTTTGCAACAACTTACAAAGATATCTTTGAGACTGTAAATACATGCAGATACTATAAATAAACTGCACACAAAACAATGTTGTAAGTAAATACTCCTCTCTGTACAAAAATGCACATTTTCCACTGTAGAAAACACTGGTAATTGAGAAGACATGTATGCTCATGTATGATTTGGGAAGACAAACAGCACCGTGCATGCTAGAATATAATTATTATTTATTCGGGGAATTATGAAAAAACTATCTCTTATCATTATTTCAATTGTTTCGTTATTGATTATCAACTCAGTAACGAACACATCATCTGCTCAGGACGAGACTGAAACAAAATCTATTTCGATAGGATTTATGGAAGCAGATAATGCGCTTACACTTGCACGTTCGCTCCTTTCCCCAAAGGGTGTTGCAGTCTTTAACCGAAGTAACAATACCGTTATCATTGTCGATTACCCAAAGAATATTACAACAATCGAAAAACTATTTAAAAATCAGCCTCGCCCAATCAATGTACGCATTGAAGTACGTTTTAGAGATAAGACTCAAAAAGATACCTCGATTTTAGGTTTTGGTGTCAGGAGCACTTCCGGCGACAGATCAGGTATACAGCATATAACAACTATTAGTGGAAGTGTCGCATACATAAATGTTGGAACAGAAGTCGCCGAACCTTACTGGTTTTATGAATATGGATATCGATACGGATATATTGTCACTGGAACAGTGTGGCGCGATGTAGGATCACGTCTTTTAGTAAAACCCGTAGTCTCGGGAAATATCGTAAAGGTATCGCTCATACCGGAAATAAGTTATTTTGACGGTAAGCGAAAACGCCGCATACAGTATAAAAACGCATCTACAACCGTTATGTGCGCAAGCGGACAATCCATTCAAATAGGCGGTGTTTCACAATCAAAAGACAGGAACGTTCGTGAATTCTGGTTTAATTTTATGCGCAACCAAAAGAATCAAAGTTTTAGCCTTGTGTTAACTCCGTATATACTAAAGAAATAATGCCCCACACAGTAAAGATAAAAACCGCATTCCTCAACGTATATTAAAGCTGGCTTTCTATATATTCTCTACGCTAAAGAATTTGTTAAGATCAATTTCTTTAACATCCTTTAATCTATCAATAGCGATAGTGAGTGCGCCCTACCGGGCGCACTCATAAAAAAAACCCCCCGATAAATCGGGGGGTTTTTGTGTTTCTTTATGTATTGTCAAAAGTTAATAAGGAGTTCTCCTCTAACTTCAATTGACTTTCCTTTCATAGATAACCTCTCATCAGTTTCATTCAAGCTTACTTTGATCGACCGTAACGACTCGATATTGATACCATCAAACTTCGAAGTATCCATAAGCGAATCAACGACTTCTTCTTTGCGGGGACTCAAGAGCTTTTCTAATTCTTCCTGAGCTGTTCTTCCCGCTGTTACAGTCGGTAAGGTTCTCTTGCTGAAACTGGATTCATTTTCGACGCGGATCTTCTTTAAAGTATCTTTGATCCCACCGTCAAGTTCTTTTAGATTTTGTACGCCGGCTATACTTACAGCGCCTGCAAAAAATACAAACATTACAGCCAGAGTACAGATAAGAGGGAATTTATCCATCTATCTCCTCCAGTTTCAAATCTCTTTTATTCAAAGAACAAATTAAATATATATAACCAAGGAATTACTTCCTTGTGTTTCACGATTTTACTTTACTTTTTATCTATACGTATCACCATGTTAATAGCTTAATGACAATATTCTTTTTTCCACCACCCTTCTTGTCTATTTAAAACTATCTATGATGTAATTTTCGGCTATTACGCCTTTTTTTAATTTAGTGTACACTACCAGAAATCCCAAAATTTGTCAATATAAAATCTATCTACCCCAAGGACTCACTACAATTGTTATTTATCTGGGTTACACTTTGAGCAGGATCGATACCCCTCATAGCGCGCACACGCATTATCCGGAAAGCTTACTACTTCCATGGGGTTTATGCGTTTGACCTCACTGCAGTGTTCATGATGATATATTTTATTCCCCTGGTCCCCAATATACTTATTATGCGTTACCAGCTGAAACACAGCGCAGCCATTCAGAAAAATAAATGAACTCACCAGACTTAATTGTATTATGCGACGTAATTGTTTGATCATAACTCAGCATTCTTTACTTACCGGATTTATTTTCTAATGTTTCTTTTACTTTATGCAATCTATACACAATATTGTTATACCATTCAGTTGTCGGATTTGATGCGAGTATTTTACTGTAAAGATTTTCTGCTTTATTAATATTCCCCATAAGTTCATAGCATAACGCAACATTAAAAGACGCCTCGTTATTCCATCCGGCCTCGGGATACTTGTCTAATACCTTTTGAAATGCATGTATCGCTTTACTGTATTCTTTCATATCGATATAGATATATCCCAGATCACATAATGCGCGTGACGCTAAGTAATTATTACTATAGTCTGCAGCAACCTGCTCATAATACTCAATCGCTTGGCTGTAATTTCCTTCATCAACTAATATGTGTGCAATGTTAATAAGTGAAGGAACATATACTCCGCTCTGAGGATATATTTTAATAATTTTCTCATAATCCTCACGTGTCTGCGCTTGTGAAAATGCAAAGGAAGCATTACTGTTCATTCTCTTCACACCGGCTTTCCTGAATGATGCCACACCAATTACAATGAGTACCACTATAAGTGCCGAGACTAATATAATCCAATGTTTCTTAATAGCGCTCCTGATAACAGAAAAAAATGAACCACGACTCACAAAAACTTTTTTTGCCATATTATTTCCTCGTTTCAATTTTTTTCACTAACCACTCAGCGTTCTGCCTCATGTTATCGAAATCTTTACTGCCCAGTCCAGCACCAAGCACAACTTTTTTAGCAAAATCAGATGTTATCAGGTCTGATGGCCCATGACTATCAGTATTTAATACGAGACGCGCTCCATACTTTTTTGCTAATTGTGCAACATGCCCATTTGTATAGCTGTGACCAGCTCTGGTTGTAATTTCAAGACATATATCTCTTGCGGCAGCTCGTTTAACATCGTCATCTGAGATCAACCCCGGATGAGCAAGGATATCAATATCGCATTCGAGTGCGGCTCTATTTGTGCCTGGTTCAACCGGCTCAACAATTGTCTGGCCATGAACAATAACCAATTGGCATCCAAATGAACGTGCACGATCAACCATTCCCGACAATAATTGTGGCGGGACATGGGTAAGTTCAACCCCGCATATAATCTTTATACCGAGCGTATCTCCCATCTCCTGACGTACTTTTAATAAAGATGTCGCCACATGCTCCAGGTTTGAGCTGTCGGCATGATCAGTAATACCGATAACGCGATACCCTATCACCTTGGCTCTCTGAGCAAGTTCCGTCGGTAGCAACACCCCATCGCTTAATAATGTGTGTGTATGTAAATCAATCATAATAATTTAAAAGGCAAAAGTTAAAAATCAAAACTATTGTCTTTATTCCTTATTTTTGCGTTTTTAGTTTTATATACTTACTTTTTACTTTTTCGTTTTTACTTTTAAATTGTACTAATTTGCCCCCGAGACGATTCGAACGTCCGGCACACGGTTTAGGAAACCGTTGCTCTATCCACCTGAGCTACGGGGGCTTGATAATCTAACTCGTTACCATTAAGCACATTACCTAAACCTACTCCCATTTTCTCCTTACCCCCAACATCTGACTGAGGCTTAAATGGGCATATCTTTCAGTGACTTACACTGATGAATGGCCCCATAACTCTGATACTGTCTTGAGATCAATCCCTGCCATTGCATATGTATGTCTCAAGTCATGGAAACGAAAGTCACTTATATTAGCTTTTTTTAACGCAGAATCAAAGCTTTTTTTGTTCATTGCTTCATTTAAATCCTCCCAAAAGTCATTCATATGTGTTTTCTTCCATGCAAAAACCCTTTGGAACTCAGGAACTTCATATCTCTTGTTGGAAAAAAGCTGCTTAAAAGTCGAGGAATCTGCTTGAATTAAAGTCATTTCTCCTACTTGTCGTTTATATATCTCATTTTATGGAATATATTATAACACTCATGAAGAAGTTGGTGCAATGGAATTAATTAAGACTAGCATGTACTCACTCCCGGACCTCCCTTCCTTATGGTCGGTCATGTCGTTCGTACTACCTGTATCTATTCTTGGCGTCAAAAACTGGGCTATAACCTATAGATAAAAGACTAGAGAGAGAAAAAGGCCCTGATATCTCTACCAGGGCCTTTATATATCTTTTGTTTTCATTTACAGCTTGCGTCTTTGTTTTCTCATCCACCCGCCAATCAATCCCAAAAGCCCTATGCCAAACAGCGCGTATGTTGACGGTTCGGGGACGGCAGAAAAGCTATCTGCGTAAACATTATCCTCCGGATCGATTGCTATGCCAATTGAACTACCCAGAATACCTCCTTTAAATGCACTAGGGCTTTCCCACCCTACATTAGTATCATATGTTTTTAAAGTTGACCAAGTATCACCGCTATTTTCTGAATATTGAGTTGCTATTGAAGTGGTACCGGCGGTATAAACTATCCTCACATGCCCACTGGTGTCACTAGTAATTGCCGTATCATGCCAATCCCCTCCTGCCGAGGTATAAATTCGTGAATCCCAATTTTTACTAAGAGTAGTTCCATCATGGGACAGTTTGAGAGTAACAGAAGCACAATCCGCATTATCCACCGGATTCGTAACATGTAATCCAAATTGAACAGACTGGTCAGCGACAGATAAACCGGGGTCTACGACATTTACTGCAAGAGTTAATGTCCAATCGTTATCATTATCACCGGTCTGGCCTTCACCATTTGTAAATTGCCATGCCGCGTTATTGAACCCAGCAGTATTTGAGTCAAAATAAACCCAATCGTTACCTGAATCGATATCTAATACTGCTCCAAATGCAATCCAACTTGTATTCCATTTGCTTTTATCTCCGTCAAAATTATCAAAACCATCGAAATTTGCAAATGCGTTCGGAATAATGCAAAGGCAGAAGAAAATAGTAATTAAAACAAATAACTTTTTCATTTAACCTCCTTCTAATTAGTTAAAAAGGATTTAAATCTTATGGGATTAGATTACTGCCGATATCTATCTTTGTCAATGAAAACTGGGCTATAACCTATAGGTAAAAGACTAGAGAGTAAAAAAAAGGCCCTGATATTTCTACCAAGGCCCTTTA
>Ga0075122_10003027_pt1 | contig 10761 bp, 4 predicted proteins | sample AntAceMetag02UKB_FD_69790 | JGI IMG/M metagenome (GOLD analysis project Ga0075122, IMG submission 69790) | Saline lake microbial communities from Ace Lake, Antarctica - Antarctic Ace Lake Metagenome 02UKB | ecosystem: Environmental > Aquatic > Non-marine Saline and Alkaline > Saline | place...
AGCTTCGACGCTCTGGTTGCCGCCCAAGACGGTGATGTTTCGATTGCCAACAAGATTCGCGCCGCTATCGAAGAGAAATTAGATTCCTTGCTCATCGCGAGCGGAGTTGCCGAGATTCAAGGTGGAGGAATGGAGGCGCTTCAAATTTTCGTCAGCAAGAATTATCTCGTCGGAGAGCAGCGGGGAGCGACTTTAGCGAATTTGCAACAGGCGGAAGAGATTAACCAAATCTTGAATTATTATTTCGTCTCGCCGCGTTTTCTCAAAGGGGTGCCAGAGTTTGAGATTCTCGCCGACAGTCGGTTCACGCCTTCTGGCAAGCTTCGCAATCTCTTCGCGGTGCTTCGTGCGAAACAATTGGCTCATACCGAAATTCACCCTGTGATTGACACCTTAGCAGCGCGGCTCACTCTCGAATTAGCCGAAAATTTACGCAGACAAAATCTCACTGCCGAGCTGGCTCAGATTCTGGACCGGATGGAAAATCAACCAATCTTCCTTTCAGTTCTCGTCAATCTGCAATCATTAATTCCGAGTCAAGATTTCACAGTCGTTGAAAAAGAGATTCAGGCGCTAGGACAAAGGATTCAAAAATATGCTGGCAGTTGATCTTAGTAGGGTTCTTCTGAGCTGATTCGGCTACCACTGCGAGAGGCTTTTTGCAGATCTTCGCGAGAATTAACTTCACCTTTGTAATTTTTGGCGATTTCAATTTCGGCGCGAGTGAGTTTGCGGTTGGGGTCCGCGAGCTGATCGTAGGCTGCCATGATCTCTTTGTATTCAGCAGTGTTGCCCCATTTTTTGCCGAGAGCGTTTTCGAGGAACTGCTTCAAAGGACCACCGCCGAGCTGTTCTGATTTTTCGTGACCAGCACCTTTGTCGCGGGCGGCTCCTTCGTCGGTCGTGTCGTAATCATAAATTTTGTAAGTCGGTTGGTTCGATAAAATTTCGCGATCCTCACGATAAAGCCACATATTTTTCAAGATGCGGAGAATGTGGGCTTTGCCGCGTTCAGCGCGCATGTCCCCCATTTGTTCCATCTGACGGACTGGGATGCGTTCCTTGGTCGGGTCATCTAAGAAGTAACCTTTTTCGTCGACCTCTTTTTTTGTGAAGCTATCGAAATAGCGCTCTTGTCCATTGTCGATCATCATCTTGCCGTCGATGAAATCTTCGACCGCCGCTGTGATCATCCCGGCGATTTCGCGAATTTCACCAGTCGCACCACCAGTATCGCGTCGGATTCTCGTGGCTTGATCGACAATATCGATTGTTGAGGCTTTCGTGACATAGCCTGTGAATTTATCACCGATGCCTTTGCGGGCTTGTTCGATACTCGTGACTCGGGCACCAGAGTGAGTTTTGAAACAACTATCGCTTGCCATGTGGATGATTTTTTCTATCTTGCCGCTAGGTGTTTCGATTTCCGCCCGCGCATTGCGGGTGTTGAAAAAATTAATAATTTGCGTCGAACCGAGCTCAGTGATGCCCTTTTCTCGGTCGATCCAGCCCCAGTATTCAAATTGTGAAATTTTGCGTTTTTTGGCAGGATCAAAGGGGTCAGTGATTTCCCTCCCTCCGACGACTTGCTGGAAGGTCGCGAAAGGTCGGAAGCATTGCTCGTTGCCTTTTCCAATCTTCATCATGAGTTCACGGCTGAGCTTTTTTTGCACGAAGGCGTCCGTGATCAAAAGTCCGACGAGACCCATGTCGGCACTGCGGGTGATATCTTTCTGCGCTCCATCGAGCTTGATTTTTACATCTGCGAATTGACCGTTGTCCGAGAAGGCATTCGCGCGATCAAACATCTGGTCCAAAATTCCCACGATCGTACCCTCGCCTTCCTGCAGGGCGCGTTGGATTTGGTTGCCGACATTGTGGACTTCCGCCCGTGTCGAAGTGGATTCATTCGAGCCAGCGTAGCTTTTGCCGTTGCCCTCGGCTTTCGAAAAGCCAGCGTTATGCATTTCGAGTAATTCTTTACCGTAGTTATCTTCACCGACAAACCAACCATCGATATCCTTCTTGAAGCGTTCTCGCATTGGGGTGTAGTCGGCGCTAGTGTCAGCTGTTTCCCAGGCAGCTTTACCGAATTTACCAGGACAGACTATTTTGAGTAATTCTTGATTACTCATCCGCAGGTTGCCGCGGTCGGCGAGTGATTCCAAAATGGCTCGGCGACGATCTTTGGCAGGTAGTTCTTTTAGCTCGGCGAGCAACTGTTTGTCGTCGAAATTCTTGTAAGTTTTTTTCAATTCGTCTGCCCGTCCGCGTTCATCTGCGATATCTTTGTGATGGATCCTGCGAACGACTTCTTTTTTCCAAAACATTGCCTTTTGTGCGAGTGGTCCACGTTTATCTTCGCTGACTGATTCAATGTGTTTCTCCCAGGACTCGGTGATTAATTTGAAAGTGCCAGAGATGTCGTACCAGCTGTACCAACGAATGTTCCCTTTGAGTGTCATTGTCTCGACAAACTTTTTACCGAAGCGCGTGAAAATATTATTCACCTCATGGTGACCGCCGTCGTGATCATCTGCGTGATCTTTGGCGTGCTCGTCAGCGGCTGTTGTTTTTTTCTCTGTGATTGGAGTTGCTGCCTCCGCCTTCGCGGCTGCTTCGGCCTGCAGCGCTGCTTCAAAATCATCTCGCATTTTTTTGAGCTCTTCCTCGTTTCCATCTAAAAATGCGGCGACTAATTTCAGATCACTTTTGCTGGGTTTTTTTGCGAATAGCGTGCGGAGATGCTCGATGTCATTTTTTTTGTAATTCAAAAACGATTCCCAATTTTCTGTAAGTTGTTTGTTTTCGAGTGATCGTTCCGAGTTGCTCTCGATTTCGAATTTCATGCGCCCGAGACTTTTTTCATACTCTCCTAGCCGCCACTGCAAATCAGCTTTATCTGAGATATCTGCCGTCTGCCATTTTTCGTAAAGTGTCTCGATGTCTCGCAATGAGTGTTCCAACAAAAAAAGTTTTTCGCCGGTTACTCCGCCGAGCGTGCCGTCTGGATCGCTTGCAAATTTATTCCGATATTTGATAATTTCTTCGATATAAGCTCCAGTTCTTTTTTCGCTCAAAGTCGCGCCTTGGGGTACTTGTTTTAGTCGCAGGGCGTCCAGAAAATCTTTTTTATTAGGATCATGCGTGTCGAAAAGCGACGTCATTTTTTTGAAACACTTCTTTGCGAGTCTTTCTTCCTCCTCGATTTCGTCGAATATTCGGTGGTGCTTTCGCGTTTGGTTCAAGATATTTTTGATTCTTTTTTCTGTCTCGCGTCCGAACGTTTCCATCTTTTTTTTGACAATTTCTTCTTCGGAGACTTCTTGTTTGATGCCGAGGTCTAGGAGTTCATTGCGAGTCGCTGCTCGTAATTCCGCCAAATCGCCGATATATTTTTTATCAATTTGTGAGGCCAGCTTCTTGTCAATTTTTGTTCGGTCGGCATTTTCGATTAAGCCGACGGCTTTTTGTACCTCTGCCACCTTTGTTTGTTCTGATTGTTGAGTTTCTTCTTTGACTCTTTCATGAGCAGCAGTTTTTTCTAGCTTGGCCTTTTCATTGACTTCTATTTTTCCGTCGCGGACTAATTTGTCGAGCACTGATTCGAAAGCTGCTTGGTTCGGATATTGGCGCCAATCACGACTGAGCTCACTTGAGTCATCGCTGCCACTTTCGCTGCTTTGCTCGCCGTCGCTGCCTGCGTCGACGAAAAGTAGTCTCTGCTCGTGGGCAGAATTTTTTTCAAAGTCGCAGAATGTTTTGTGTTGAGTCATCTAGTTGTTAAGTTTTTTCATGTTTCATGTCCTGTGTTACATGTTTTCCAGCTGATCCAAAATATCTTTCGCCGCATCTTTTTCTTTTGTTGCGCTGGCTTGCTCCTGCGCGGCGTTTTTCTTTTGCATTTTTTTGAATTTTTCTGGGCTCCAGCTTGCCTGCGTTTGATTCAATTTTGCGACTTCGTTTTCATATTTTTTATCAAGCTCTGTGAGTTGATCTCTTTCGTTCTGCAAAATATTTGCCAATTTTTTCACTTGTTCCTCACTCATGATCGGCAGCAATTGAAACCAATATTTCCGCTCCTCGTCTTTCATCGATTCCGTTTTGAGGATTAACTCGGCGAGTGCCGGATTTTTTTTCATGAATGCTTCATCAATCCCAAATTTCTCGATGTCAGCGCGGGTAATTGCGATGTGTTTGACGCCGGTTTGTGCGAAGGGAATTCCACCACCACTTTGAGAATTATTTTTCTCATCAGGGAGGGGAGTGAAGCCTGTCACGGGATTGTTTGAATCATCTGGCATTTTTAGAAGGATTGAAATTTAAGCTTTTAAATATTTTTCATAGTAGTGACGGTCAGCTCCAGTATTGCTGGCATAATTCGGACCGCCGTTGTAAGTTCTCACAGTTTTTTCTTCACTGCCGGTCTTTTGATAGACATCTAGCAAGTGTTCGGCAGCGCGCTTCACTGCTTGTTTTGGATCAAAAGGGTTGATTGGTGGATTGATATCGTGATAAATCCATTTCGTGAGCTGCATACAACCGAGTGCTCCAGTGTCTGAAGCTGCGAAAGTGTGATTAGCAGACTCTATCTTCATAATTTTTCTAGCCATTTCAGGTGGCAATTTATTTACAGTGGCTTTTATTTCAGGGTTATTATCTAAAAGCTCACTGATAGAAATGCTTTCATTTACGAGTCCGCTAGTTTTAAGGATTTGCTGAAGTTTTTTGGGTCCGAGAGCTTTGCGGGTTAGCCATACTTCTCGACCACTCATGGACTGAAAGGCAGTTTTAATTTTCTGTGCATCCAGATTTTCAATCTCCTCTAGTCCTGGAATATTTTGTTTTTTTAAGAATTCTTGTAAATCACGCTGCTCGGCTTCTGTTTGTTGTAACTCTGTCTCATGAAGTGAATTTTCAAGTTCGCTGAGATCTTTTCCGCCAGCGGCTGCTTTCGTTTTTTCATTTAAATCTTTCATCTTGTCTTCATTCGCGATATTTTCGACTACGATCTGATCTCCTGAGAAGATTGGAATGTACTTGCCTTCGGCGTAATAGCCTACGCGAATAGGGTTGGGATTTTCTGAGCTAGGCGCACGCTTACCGTGTAGAGTTTTGCCATCTTTAGTTTTGACTGTGATCTCTCTCACGTTGGCAGGCAATAGATCGCCAGCTCCGATACTCCACTCGGCGGAGTTATTTTTCTGAAAATTTACATCGATTGTCTGACCCTCTTCTACTTCTCCGTTCGCATAGCTTTGCCGCATTGTTTCACGTCCTTCTTCACTGGTCGCGAGCGTATGCAAATCAATTACAGAAGCGGTCGATTTATTTTGCTCGAAATTTTTAATCAAAGAATCCATTTTTTCTTTTTGTGCGGGATCTTTTTCTGCGTAAGCCGCATCCCATTCTTTTTCGATTTCCGGTAGTTTTTTCGAATCAGCATCTTGACTAATTTTTTCCTGCGCATTATTTTTTGCCGTTAGCTCAGTAATTTTTTTCGGATCGAATGTTTCTTGTGCTTCTTTTTTTTCGTTTGTTTCAGATTTTTCGACTGAGTCAACATTGATATCAGGACGCGTCGGCATTTGATCAGTGTGCCACACGAGGCGGTTCGCTTGGCTAGTCGAGATTTGGGTGAAACGAGGGAGCATTTATTTTTTATTTTTGCTAAAAAACCCTAATACTTGATCCGTGAGAGAGCTCCAGTCATATCCCAGAGTTTTTAACTTACTCAAAACTTTATCAGCATCTTCTTTTAGTAAGTCCTCCCAGCTTTTATCTTTTTGAGTCTCTTTCCATTCATACAGGTGACTGTACATAATTCGAGTGAGCTTATTTTGTTTGAAAATTTTGATCAAATCTTCGGAGCTTTTTGTAGACTCTTTGCCAGTTACTTTTTGAAGTGCTAATGCGCTTGCGAATTCTGTCATGCTTTTGTAGTCACTGTTTTGAATGACTAAATTCATGACATTTAAAACTCCACTTTTATTTTCCTCACTAAGTTCTTCATAAAAGCTTTTCCAAGCTGGCATAAATTTCGCGTAGTCTTCAGCCATATCTCCTATCATTTCCTGATTTTCCGCGGTTATTTCTCCACCTTTCCCTATGATTACGCTTTCGACTACGATTTCTCCATTCTTGTTCTCTAGCTTTTTATCCGTCAGTTTTTCATCTACTTTATTTGCTTTGTAAAGTGACTCTACTATTTGATTAAGCTTTACAGCTTCGGCATCTTTGGTGAGATTTTTTACTTCTTCATTTCCGCTTTTCTTGAAGATTTCTTTCAGTTGTAGCGCATAGTAGGTTCTGATGTCCTTAGGAGCTTGCCCTTTGTTAGTTGATTTTTCTTCTACGTCGCCCCATCTTTCTTTTAGGTAAAAGCGAGTATTAATATCCATTCCGACCTCTTGATCTTTAGTTACTTGCAAAATATTCTTTTCTGCCTTTTCAGTGTCAGCAGGCTGGCGAGTAACTTCGTTACCAAAAATATCAGCCGAAAATAATGGAGCAATATCTCGATATTCTGCTGGGATCTTCTTTTCGATTGCCTGATAAATTGGTCTCAAAATTGGTCCAAAAAATTTGCCTGTTTTGCCAAACATACCTCGTATCAATCTAATCAAACTTACGAAAACTATCTTCATAATATCGTTGCCAGCCCAGGCGTCGGCTGAGGCGTCAACAACTTCTCTACGAATTTTGATAATCTCTTCGTCATCAGAATCTGCGCTCCATTTGAAAAACTCTTGCATATCTTTTCCAAGCTCTATTTTGAGTTTTCCCTGAGATGCTGAGTCAGCATTTCCATTTACTATTTCTTTTAGATTGACTCCTTCTGTTTTGGTAGCGTACTCTACCAACGCACCGATGTTCAATTTTCCATCTTGCATCAATTCCATACCGACTCCTTTTTCTTGCTTCAAATATTTGCCGAGCAATTCAAGAGCTTTGGGTGTCAATTGCTTCTTGAAACGATTAATAGTCGCCTGATCTTTTTCAGAGTATTCACCATTTTTACCTAGCTTTATTCTCAGTTTTTCCGCAATAAAGCTGTTGATTGCGGTCTCTGCGCTACCCAGTAGTTCATCGACAGTTGTTTTTATATTTTCTTGAATTTTTGATAAATCAAATTTAGAACTAGTAATTGTTTGAATTTCAGCAAGCGCGCTTTTTAGTTTTTCTGAGTCACCAAAGTTTTTATTTGCAGCATTGAGATGTTCTAAAAACTTATCTTTTTTATCCAATATTGTTACGAAATCAACGCCTTCGCCTTCAGATATTTTTGAAATAAATGGCTTGAGCTGGGCGGCTAGATTTTCAGTCGCGATGGAGATGCCAAACTTTTCTCCAAATTCATCAATTTCCTTTTTTGCAGAATCTCCCAATATTTTTCCCATCAATTCATTTGTTGCTTTTTCAATACTTTGGATAGTTTCTAGATTTTTTTCTAGATTTTCCAAAACTCCCTCTTTGGTCAAGTGAGAAAGGCTCATTTTTTTGTTCTCGATTAATTCACTATCCAAAACTGCTAGAGCTTCTTGTTTTTTTTCTGGACTACTCGGCAGATAGCCACCGAGCGATATTGATAATCCGATTAGTTCATTCGCATTTTCTTCGAATTCTGCCAGATCATTGGGATCTTTTTCAGAGAGAGCTTTTAGAAATTCTTTCACCTCTTCAGGATCAATCTGCAGTCCAAAAGACTCTGCAAGATTATTTACTTTCTCCTTGAGGTTTTTTTGACCATCAGGAGCAGTTTCCCATTTCTCAGCAAGGATTATTTTTTGAATGTCTTTTTCGATATTTCCACCAAGTGCTAAATATTCAAAAATAAAAGCAGGTTGGACTTCATTTCCCTTAACTAATTCGATTCCACGTACATTTCCAAGTTGCTTGAGATACCGAGGTAGCTTATCGAGATAGGGTTTTAATTTTTCGTTATCAAGTTGTTTTTCGATCTGGATATTATCCAGATTCAATCCTTTTTTTATGAGATTTTCTACATCTTCTTTGCTTCTAATGCCAGCCTTATAGGCAGGGTTTTTTCTGGCTTTTAGCCACGTCTCTCCTTTGTTTCTCATCCAGGTAAGTACGCTGTCTTCCCAGTCAACTTTTTTATGTCCCTCTTGAATTTTTTGAAGATCTAAAATATCGTCTGCATTTAAATTATTTGATTGTAAAATTTTTGCAGCGTTTTCTGCCATTGCTGAAACTAAATTCTTCTTATTGATAGAGAGAGGCTGAGGAAGATTAATTTCTTTAAGTTTTGCCTCGATCTCCTTGGTAGCACTTTTTTCAATCAGGATTCTTGCGCTAACAATTTTAGTTGTCTCAATTTCTCTACCCATCCACTCTGGTTCGTCTCCCAGCCCACCAAGCGGAATCCCAAGCTCATCTAGTTTTTCGTTGGAAATTGGAAATTGATTTTCTAGATTATTGATGGCTTCACCCATCTTTTTAATCTCACTTGTTTTTGGCTGACTCGAAAGATCGGTTGCTGCGGTAGCTCCTACTGGAGTTGATGTTGTCTCGACTTTCCTATTTCCTATTTCTTCGGCTTTATCTTTGATAAATTCCGCAATTTTTTTTGCCTCCGCTTTTGTTACCATTTTATCAACACGACCAATTCCCAATCCTTGAATATCGAAAATCCCAAGATCTTTAAAAATCTCATGCCCGTCGTCTTTTGCAGCGGATTCCATTAATTTCAAAACATCATTTTGTAGTTTCGTTTTATCATCACTCGTCAATTTTTTTGTGTTTGTTTCCCAAGCTTCTTCGATTGCTTTTCGTGCCTCGTTTGCGTCGCCGTCGAATCCTTCATAATCTTCTGCTTTCTTGTCGAATTCGTTTTCAGTGAGTTCGTTCTCGATTTCATTCTGAATCAACTTCAAAACATCACCGCTTTCTTTTTTATCGAGTTCTGTTTTCAGGCTCTCGACAAATTTGCCTCGTTCGCGCGCACTCCATTCAATTTTTTCATCGTGTTTTTTGGCATGGAGTTTGTCGAGTGTTTCTTTCAGCTTCTTTTTTTTATCTTCAGGCAATTTGTCTCGAATTTGCGTTTTCATCTCTTCGACATTTTTTGCGTTGCCTAAAAACAAAAACCTCGCTTCACCGATTCCAATCTGATTTTTGTCTTTATGCATAATTATGGCAAAGTTTTGATGTTAGAATTTGCTTTGAGTTATCATATTATTTTAGCAAAAAAATGGACACAAAGCAAGCCCAAGAACGCATTCTCAAGCTAAAAAAGTGGTTAAACGAGTGGAATCAAAAATACTTCAACAGCGGTGAAAATTTGGCAGTTCCTGAATCCGCCCGCGACCAGATTAAACGCGAGTTGGAAGACTTAGAAAAAGAATTTCCGCAGTTCATCATGCCCGACAGCCCGACTCAGCGAGTGGGGAGTGTTTTGACCGGTAAATTGCCTAAGATTATTCACAAAACTAAAAAAATGAGTTTGGGCGATGTTTTTTCTGAGGTGGAGCTGCGTGAATGGGCGACACGGGCTCAAAAATTCATCCCGCTCGAGACGGCGGAGTATTTTTGTGAACTGAAAATTGACGGCTTGAATGTCGCAGTTTGGTACGAAAACGGCGAATTCGCGAAGGCCATCACCCGGGGCGATGGTTCCATCGGTGAGGATATCAGCCACGCGATTCGGACGATTCCGTCTATTCCACTGCGTTTACCACAAAAAATCGATCTCGAAGTTTCCGGCGAAGTTTTTCTCCCCAAAAAAGATTTTGCGGCAATTAATTCCGCGATTCGTGCCAAAAACATTGAATTAAAAAAAGCTGGTAAAAAAGAGCTTTCCGAGTTTGCCAACCCGCGGAATGCTGCTGCTGGATCCGTCCGCCAGCTCGATCCTGCCGTTTCCGCGAGCCGCAATTTGCAGATGTTTTTTTACACTTTGGGGACCAATAATTCTCCGAATCCACCCCAAACCCAAAAAGAAATTTTCGATTTTTTCTCTGAAATGGGTCTGCCGTCGTCTCCCTACTGCGAATCGGTTCCCGACATTTCCGCTACCCAAAAGCTTTTCAAAAAGTGGCAAAAAATGCGCGACTCATTTGACTTCGACATTGATGGTGTCGTCGTCAAAATTAATTCGCTCGCTCAACAAAAAAAAATGGGCTTCACTGCGAAAGCACCGCGCGGGATGATTGCTTACAAATTTCCTGCCGAGCAAGTCGCGACGGTTATTCAAGAAATCGAAATTCAGGTTGGACGGACGGGTGCGCTGACTCCTGTCGCGCTGCTCCGACCAGTTTTAGTCGCTGGTTCAACAGTCTCAAGAGCGACGCTCCACAATTTCGATGAGATTGCCAAAAAAGATGTTCGAGTTGGCGACACCGTTGTGATTCAGAAAGCAGGAGACATTATTCCTGAAGTGGTTTCCGTGATTTTAGAATTGCGCCCACAAAATTCTACCAAAATTTCGCCGCCGCAAAAATGTCCAGTTTGCGATTCACCAGTCGAAAAAATCGAGGGCGAGGTTGCGCTGCGTTGTCCGAATTCAGCTTGTGCCGCAATTCATCAAGAAATGCTCGAACATTTCATCAGCAAGTCTGCGCTCGAGATCGATGGGCTGGGCCCGAAAGTGATTGCTGCCCTAGTAGAGGGCGAGCTAGTTGAAGATGTAGCAGACTTATTTACTTTGGTTAGAGATGAGCTTTTACGCTTACCGCTTTTTCAAGAGCAGCGAGCAGATAATTTATTGGAAGCGCTTGAGAAAGCGAAGAAAGTGCGTTT
>Ga0075122_10003028_pt1 | contig 10757 bp, 16 predicted proteins | sample AntAceMetag02UKB_FD_69790 | JGI IMG/M metagenome (GOLD analysis project Ga0075122, IMG submission 69790) | Saline lake microbial communities from Ace Lake, Antarctica - Antarctic Ace Lake Metagenome 02UKB | ecosystem: Environmental > Aquatic > Non-marine Saline and Alkaline > Saline | place...
TTTCCTGTGGAGATTTTGTAATTGTTTTGTGGTTATTATAATATTATTTCTCTAAAAAACATATTTATATATATCTATCCTCTATATCTTATACTTTTCTATATAGAAAATAATAAATAATAAAATAATAAAAATTTTTAAAAATAAAATAATAAAAACAGAACATCTTTCATGAGAAATGATTTTCCATAGGAAACCAAGGTGTCAGTCCCTTATATATCCATTTTTTATCTCAAGACTGTAGAGTAAAAACAAAGTTTTTTATATTAGAAACTATAGAATCAACTTATCTTTTAAAAAAGGAGGTTATAAAATGGTACAAGAACCATATCTTGCTATAACGTTAGCTATTATAATTGGCACACTTGCCGCTGTCGTCTACAGTTTGAGAATATTAGTTCTCTTAGAAAGAAGAATAGGAAGAATTGATATAAACATTGAAAGAATGACAGAAAGAATCGCCAAAGAAGAAATCAAGATTGAAAGGGAAGAATTCAAGATTGAGAAGGCTTTAAGAAAAGTTGGCAAGAAAAAGGCAGTGAAGAAGAGAGTTGTTAGGAAGAAAACAACTAAGAAAAAAGCCAAAAGGAAGAGATAACTCTTCTTTATTTTTATCTTTCTAAAATGACTCTAAAATCTACATGTAAAGATATTAAATCCCTAAAGATACAAGGTGCCATATCAGTCGCAATACAAGGGGCAGAAGCATTCTACCAACATGTTAAGAATTCAAAACCAACAACTCCAGCAAACCTATTCTATATTATGAAAAAAGCAGCTAAAATGTTAGTTGAAACACGCCCAACTGAACCAGCACTAAGAAATGCATTAAGTTATTATTTTTTCAATTTAAATCTCACATCAATAAAAAACATATTCACACATCTCGATTTAAAACACCACGAAATAATGAATCATTTTAAAGATGCAAAAAATAAAATTATAGAATATGGTGTGAGAAAAATAAAAAAAGGGATGATTGTGTATACACACTGTCATTCTTCTATTGTTTGTGATATTCTGATAGGAGCAAAGAAAAAGGGAATTAAGTTTGAAGTGTATAATACAGAAACCCGGCCACTATATCAAGGTAGGAAAACAGCAATACAACTTACTAAAGCAAAGATACCTGTCACACATTTTATTGATTCAGCGGCGAGATACGCAATAAAAAAAGCAGATATAGTATTATTAGGGGCTGATGCAATTACAACGACAAAAGTATACAATAAGGTTGGTTCAGAAACAATAGCATTGCTTGCAACAAGTATGGTCGTACCAGTTTATTGTTGCACAGATTCATGGAAATTTGATCCTGACTCAATATTTGGCTTTGATGAAGAAATAGAAAATAGAACATCAAAAGAAGTTTGGAAAAACCCACCAAAGAAAGTTAAGATTTATAATTATGCTTTTGACCAAATTGACCCCGAATACATAACAGGTATAATTTCAGAAATTGGAGTGTATGGGCATTCAATTTTTGTAGATGAAGTGCATAAAGTAATAAGCAAAAGAAACCTTAGGTTTTGAGACTCTTCTTTATTTCTTTTATCTCTAATTTTATTTCTTTAATCTTTTTACAATTACTACATTGTTCTAATGCAAGGCCACATTCAGGGCAAGTATAATTTAAATTCATTAAAGAATCAAAATCAACCCTTACACACTTATTCTGACATGAGAAAAATTGTGTGATTTCTTCAACACCCAACCTATATTGAAGCCTTTCTAATTTTCCTTCTTTAATTTTTTTAGAGAGATCCGTAACTCTATCTTTATTAAAAAGCCAGAAATAAGTATACCACCCATTAGCGTCATTTCTTTTTCTTTGGAATTGGACGAGATTATGTTTTTGAAGTTTGTATAGGATGTTTCTAGTCTGCTTCAATTCTTGCTTCATTTTCTTTGCAATATCTTCTTCTGCAACAGATTCTTTATAGATACAATTTGTCACACCCATTGCGTCTTTCCCAGCTAATTCATGCACAACTTGTTTTACAACCTCTTTAGAAACCCTCATCTTGCATCCCCCTTATTTATATGGATAAGTATGGCTATATAACTTCTATATAAATATTTCGTCGATAATATACCTTTTTCTCGACTAAGAATTAATTATGTCCTCAAACAATAAACCTTTAATCCTAACTTCTTCTGTATTTATGCTGAAAGAAGCTTCAGTTTCTCTAAGATCTTCTAGTATTAAGAAATACCATTTGTCGAATTTAACAGCTAAGAATGGTTGTGCTCCGTACTTTATAGAGAATTCTCTCAACTCTTCAATTTCTTTTTTAGGAACATATAGTTTATTTTCCTTTATTGTCTTGCATTCAATTGCATATTTTTTTAAGGGAGTGCCGGCTAATATGTCTGGCGAAGGATAGCGCATACTTCCACTTCCAGCCACTCTAATGGCAGGTATGTCGTTCTTCCAGAATAAATGAATAAGTTCTCTTTCAGCCGTTGTACCTTTTGTTTTTTTATTCATTATCCAGCTATCCTCCTCATGTAACTTTCAATCAATTCACTCATATTTTTATTTCTTTTTTTACAATGTTCCCTAAAGTTTCTGGACATCTCTCTATCTATCGTAAAGTTCATTCTCGTCTTCAGTATAACTCTACCTGTTTTTTCAAACTCTTCAAGAGCTTTAAATGCGGTTGCATGCCTCTTGAATATATTGTCAATTCTTTTTTCTGATACCATCTTCGATTAACCACCTTATTCTTTTTATGCTTGTGATATTACTAAGTACAATATTTTTTATTATCGCTACAGCTCTCTTATCTTCAATTTTATATCCTTCATCTTCAATACAATAGTATAAACCGGCTAATGCAGTTCTCTTATTCCCTTCTTCAAAGACATGGTCAATTATTATTGCTCTGATGAGATACGCGAGTTTCTTTGCCCAGGCAATATTCTTTTTCTGGAAGCTTAATGCAAAATCTAGGCTTGATTCATTATTATAATGCCCTTCATCAAACTGCATATTGAATGCTATGATATCTTTTTTTGTTAACATAAACTAAGGGAAGATGTTATTCTTTTTATATTTTTCTATTTTTTATACACACGATGTGTATAGTTTTCGAAATTTTATGAAATTCGGAAATTTCAATGTTTTTCTCAGGGAAGCCTTATTAATCTTCCAAAAACACAGTTTTTATGAATAAATATTATATTGACACATGCATTTGGAGAGATTATTTTGAAAAAAGAAAAGATAAGAATGTTAATTTAGGCAGATTTGCATTTTCTTTTCTTTTGAAAATTCTAAAGAAAGAAGATTTGATAATGGTTTCTGATTTATTAGTCTATGAACTTAAAAAAACTTTTTCAGAAAAGGAGATTAGAAGTTTATTTTTAATTTTTGATGCTTTTCGGGTCGAAATCTTCTCTTCAAATAAACAAATTATAGAAGCATTAGAAATATCTAGTATGAGAAAAGTGCCGTTTGGAGATGTTTTGCATGCAATACTCTCACGAGATTCTTGTTCAGTTTTAGTGACAAGGGATCGTCATTTTAAGAAATTAAAAGATATTTCGGAGTCAAAACGGCCTGAAGATTTAACTTAGATTGAATTTTTTTAGGAATTCCTTTCCCACTTCTTCCCTTATCTCTCTTAATCTTTTATCACTTATTTTGGTTTTTGAACTACCATGAAGCCTTTTCAATGCTTTTAAAGTCTCTTCTTTCTTAATCAAATTAATCTTATCCCTTATAGCTTCCCTAATGAACTCTGTTTTAGTGGAGTATAGTGGATTCATGATATTATTCATCTCTTTTGCAAGAGAATCCTCCATTTTTATTGTTACAGATTCCATAAGACTAAGTAAGACTAAGTAATTTATATACTTTTCCCTTAATTATCCGGAAAACTTCTTTTTTTACCGCAAACCTTAAATAAAAGCAAAATAACACTCCTTTTAATCGTTGGGGGATTATTATGACTAAAAAATTACTACCGTTAGCTGCAATGGAGAACATTCTAAAGACTTACGGAGCAGAACGTGTTTCTGAATCTGGAAAGAAAGCATTGAAAGAAGTCCTTGAAGAAATTGCCAAGGAAATAGCAGAAGACGCAATTAAATATTCCATTCACGCTGGAAGGAAGACGGTTAAGGCAGCGGATATTAAGTTGGCTGCAAAATGATTTATGAAAGTGAAAATTTCTTTGTGGAAGCAGTTGAAAGGCCTCACGTTGATAGAGATGAAGGGGGGCACATAAAAATACATCCAAAAGTTAGAGTGGCCGATAGACAACAACTTACTTCTAAACAAGCAATTGAGTTAATGAGACTCACTATCGTTGTAGGGGAAGCAATGACAAAAATAATGAACGAACATGGAGTTGATATAGGGAGAATAAATTATCAAGATATGGGTAATTGGACAGTCTTCAGGCCAGAAGGACCTTACTTACATGTTCATTTATACGGTAGAGCAAAAAGTGCAAAAATCCAAAAATATGGTCAGATATGCTATCTCCCTCATAGAGATGAAAAACCAGAATTCTACGAAAATTTCAAACCTTTAACAGAAGAAGACGTTACAGGAATAAGAAAAGAGATTGAAAGACTTCTAAAAGAAGATAAGTTTAAAGATAGTGAATGGCAAATCTAATTTTTAACTTTCTCAAAGAACCAACTATTAAACACTGAACTTACAGTTGAAACAACAATGCTGTAAAGAACAAATAATAATGAAACGTTTGTAATAACTTCTAATCCTGGAACATTAGAAATGGTACTTATAACCAACAATATAACAATACCGACATCTATTCCCTTCGGAACATTTAATGTCATAAACAGTTTATGTCTAAATGATAACTTCTTAAGCGAAACATGTACAGCAGCATATCTAACAATTAAGTAAATAACAAATAATAATGAACCATACAATAACTGATCAAACGTTCTTAACTGAGAAAACTTAACGATAACTATCCCCAACAAAACAAAAACCAATATCTTCAACGTATTCGCAAAAACAGAAGCGAATTTCTCAAGTTCCAATTTATGCTTAATATGATAATTACCAAATATCAATCCAAACATAGTTACAGCCAATACACCATTCCCATTCATTAACTCAGATAACACATAAGCAACTATGGCTGCAGTAATAACCATCAAATGACTTAATTCCTCAAAGAAATGATGCTTCATTATATGTACAATAACAAAGCCTAAAACAACACCAACACCAATAGGAACAAATAATTGCTGTAAAAACATAACAATCTGATCACTAAAAACTCCACTACCTTCACCTGAAATTACCCTTAACAAAATCAAAGACAATATTAATGTCAAAGGGGTATTCATTATCGACTCAATTTCTAATATTTCAACAATCTTATCCTTCTTTCCTTTCAGCACAGATAAAGCGATAGCAGGATCAATACCATACATCAAAACAGCAAATAACACTGCAACCATTATATCAACATTTAATAGATGAAAAGTTAATGGAGTAATAATAACAACAGCAAACAACAAAAATATTAAGGTTAGTTTTACAGTTTCTTTTGAATATTTTAGTACTTCTTTGAAATTTAATCTGGATGTTGCATCAAACACAACCATAACTAAGGCAAGTTCACTTATAACAACAATAACTGAATTGTCAAAACTGACAAATTCAAACATTCCGAATATCATACCTGCTAAAACTAAGAAAAAAACATTACTTATCTTCATTCTATAAGCTAATGCAGAACATAAAGTTCCAAACAATAATATCAATGCAATGGAGACAATCTCAGCCATATGATATCTTTGAAGAATTCTTTATTTAAAATTTGCGTATTTGACAGGGTCAATTCGTATACCAAACTCCCGATGGGTGTTAGCCCTTACTAGAGAATTTGCTACCCCCCCACTTGTTCTCCCTGATAGGAAATTATAAAACATTCTTGCATGCGTTATAATTTTTTCCTCGGAACTTGCAGGAACTCCTTCCCCCTTTTTTCCTTCACAGAATAAATTATTTATAAAAAGAACTTCGTAAGCATCTAAATTAGACTCTATCACACGCCCATAACAATTCCGTTTTTCCAGGGCTTTGTTTGCATCCCCATCACTAATCATCATATCAATTGCTTTTTCATGCCCCACTAATCTCATATTTTCATGGTATAGTTTAGCTTTCTCAAGTACGAACTCCACAAATGCCACATCTATTTTCTCCTTGTCGACAGATTTTGAATGCCCAACACACTCCCCAATAATATAATATACCTTTCCCATAAGGGTGGACCTATGTACGTTCATAGTTTCACTGATTAATTCAGAAATATCACCATACACCTGGAATCTCTTAACAGCAGTATCAGGAAGCTCTGTTATAGTCAGTTTTGTTTGTTCTTCCAATAAACGGTGAAATTCATCCTCTCCCGACACTATCATATTTTCACTTCCTATGTCAACAATATAAGCATCAAGTGATCTAGGGACAAATATTTTTGTATTATTTTTTATAGCCAATGCAATTCTTAGACACTCTTCGAGAATTTTAGTCACTTCTGGACGTACTACATCATCATATTCTTTATGCTCTGTTTGTTTCTCTGCAAACTTTTCCACCAACCTATTAAACTCTGTGTCGTTCATGTAATCTCCTACTTGTAATCTGCATTTAGATAATTTTTTCTTATGGTTCTGCTGCTTATAGAATGCTTAAACAATCTTTCAACACCTTCGTTGATTATCTTATATCTATCTTTCATTAAGAGGTTCTCTTCTTTTAAGATGTCATTAATCACATTAACATATTCTCTAACAAGTTCATTCTCAACAACAGAACTGTCCCACCTTTTTATAACAACTTTTTCTCCTAACATTTGTGCAATTTTGAGAATCTGATAAGCTTCTCCACTTTTTTTGATGGGGGAATACTTATCGCTTGTAATTTTTTTAAATGCTTTAGTATTGCTCCCATTCTCAACAACTACTCTGAGAGCCCCATAATGGTCCTCTCCTTCTAGAATAGAATTATTGTAAACTTTTGCCATATCATGTGCATATTTTTCCAAAGAAGAATGAACTCTCCTATGTGAGCCGGATTCTCCATTAGGAGTATCTTCTGCATATATTTTTCTTGCAACACTCAGTTTTTCATCTGAACTAAAAAATGGAGATCTAAAAAGTGGATTTGAGTTTATTTTATCTTTATAATCATCAAAAGGATTTGTTCTTTGAGCATACTCTTTAGGAACATCAAAATTTATCTTTTCTTTTATAGTCTCTTCTAATGAAGTAACCTTTTCATCATTTAAGAAGTCACGCTCTCCACCAGCATTATCTTTTCCGTTTATAATTCCAACTAATGAAGCACGTTTTCCTATACTTCTGAGTATCCTTTTAATGAACTGCATGTAACCACTCAGAAATGATAAAAGATATATAAACTTATCTACAATTTAAGCTTCATAAGGTCATAAGCACAGACTGTGTTAGGGAAGATATCCTGTGCTTCCTGCTCTAATTTTTCTGTTGTTTTATATCTAGCAGAGAAATGACATAAAATTAATTTCTTAACATTAGCATCTGAAGCTAAATGCGCAGCTTGAGCAGCAGTCATATGTTTATATTCATAGCCTTTCTCTTCCAATTCAGAAAGATAAGTTGCTTCACAAAGAAGTAAATCAGCATCTTCACATAGTTTAGAAGCATTGTCGCATATTTCTGTATCGAAAATATATGAAATTTTCTTTCCTTTTTGAATATGGCTGACTTCACTAGGGGAAATCTTCTTTCCCCTTACAACAACTTCTTTTCCTTTTTGTAATTGACCAACTGCCAACCCAGGAATTTTTTCAATCTTAGATTTGTTCATTTTACGAGAATCTTTCTCAACAAAACTATAACCTAAGCAGGGAACACCGTGTGATAAAGGTAAACTTTCCAAATAAAAATCTTCATTTTCAAAAAACATACCTTTGTCAATATCAAAAACTTTCATATCTATTGGGGTGTCAAAATAAAATCCTTCTAACATACTCTTCATAAATTTCTTTGTTCCTTTAGGACCATAAATTTCTAATGTCTTAGTATAATCAGAATTTCCTAAAGTTTGCAGTAACCCTGGCAATCCTAATACATGATCTCCATGCCAATGTGAAATCAAAATTTTATTTATTTTGTTAGGCTTTATTCCTGCCAACTTCATCTGTCTTTGCGTTCCTTCCCCACAATCAAATAAAATTCCTTTATCATCGTAGCTAAGAAAAACTGATGTTAAGTTTCTTTCTTTAGTTGGAACCATTGATGCAGTTCCTAATACAACAACTTCTATTTTCATATCTTCAAGGTTAAAGAAACACTATTTAAGTTTTTACAATATTAGAAGAATTGTTACCAAAATTAATACTAGGAGGGCTGTTCCACTCACTGTTTTAGTCTCTATACTTGTTTCTAATCTCTTCATCTTAGTTCCATATTCTCGGTGGTCATAAGTATACATTTTAGTATACTAATGGGTGAATAAGTATATATAACTTCCTATAAATTTAATGTTTTCAATATAGAAGAGATTTAAAGACCACTTTGGAGGAGTAATGAAGATAAAATTTATATACTTCTTTTCAAATCATTGTTTTTATGCCTGGTTCAAAAAAAGACAAGAAGAAAAAATTAAGGAAGAGCGGGGTATTTCCACAGGGGACCAGGATTCCGGGGACGCTTTTGGAGCCCGCTACGCCATACAAAAGGCAAAAAATAGGCTTATTTCAATTTCCATATTCTATGTACAAGCTCAGAGGACATAGTGCAGAAGACAGAGGAAAATCAAACCCTCTTCCGACCGGTCAAGCAGGTGTGAAATTCACAACATATTTTTTCTACAAAGACAGGACGAACGGAAGCGGATCGATATATTCTCCTAATTACGGAGTGACTTTGTTGCATGAACCGGCATGGGCATCACAAGTTAACCATTACCTGAAAAAACTTGACGGATCCCATAGTGATTTTAATGAATTTCCATTCGATATCAAGACAAAACTATTACAAACTCAAATAAAAAAACAACAGGACCTTGTAACTAAAATACTCTCCACGAGTTTTTCAGAGATTCCAGAAGATAAGAAAGAAACATACTTGAAAAATCTTGTGATTGGGGCAGATCCTCTGAACCCCTTGGTTCTTTCAGAAATATTCAATATTACTTCTTTTACAGTTGAAAAGCTTAGGGTTCCTAAACATGAGATGGGCAAGATTATCAGGGACGAGAGATACATGACAGAGAGAGAAGGGGTTAGCCTTAGCAAAGACAATATCATGAAGCTGTCTTACGAGGGGATGGTCACTGAGATTGGAAAATTAGGAGTCGACGGTCTGCTTGAGGCGATTCTTGGCAAAGACCTAGAGACATATACAAGAAAAAACAAGAATAAACAGGCCAAACAAAAGCGGTTCGCAAACCTACCCAATTATATGAAGGATCCTCGTCTTACAGATATTATTTCAGTCACAAAATTAGGGTCTGATTATTATTTTGTCGGTTCGGTAGGCAAGTTTAATCATACAGTTTCTAATGGTGTCCCTTACTACGCTATAAAAGAAGGTTTTAAGATTGATATGAAACCATTGACTTTGCCTAAAGAACATATGTATCGGGAGACACAGTTCACGGATAATAACAGGACGAGATATTCAAAGACAACTTCTCAAAGGCTTTTCGGTTTGAACCATTTCCAGTCAGATGCATATCATGCTGCAAGTTACCTTACAGCGATGCAGCTGAAGCATCCAAAAATCAATTTTATCCCTTTCATATACGCATACGGGGGGGACATTTCTTTCTGCATAAACCGTCCTGAAAACCTTTCCTTTGAACAGATGCACAACGTCTTTGTCGGTTGGCTGGTCAAGCAAAAAAAAGAGGATTCAAAAAACTCTAATAAAATCATACCTCAATTGACAAACAAATACACGGCACTAGCAAATGAAGGGAAACTATTCTAAACCAAAACCTTAAAAACAATCAATAATTACTTCTATCTATGCCAAAACAACCATTGATAAAAACATATTTCCATGACGACGTTATCATGACGGAAGCAAGTGATTTAGCTAGAGAACTCTATAACACTTATGTCTATGGAAAAATATACAGAAAACAGAAAGTTCAATTATCATTAGCTGAAGCTCTTTTCTTATTAGAAAAAGAAAAAATCATTATCTTAGATGGAAGAAACAAAGAATATGATTTTGATAAATTTATGAAAAAAGCACAGAAGAAAGAAAAAAACTTCTGGACAAAATACTGTGTCTATAAAGATATGAGAGACAGAGGATATGTAATTAAAACCGCTTTAAAATTCAGTGCCGAATTTAGAGTTTATGATAAAGGGGTTAAACCTGGCGAGGATCATGCGAAATGGGTCGTTTATCCTGTTTCTGAATCAGATTCTATGACATGGTATGAATTCTCTGCAAAAAACAGGGTTGCCCATTCGACTAAGAAACGGCTTTTAATGGCAGTGGTAGATGTAGAAGGGGACATAACATATTATGAAATAAGGTGGGTTCGACCATAATCTATATAAACAAAGATTGATTCTCCCTTACTATGGTCAAAGAGCAGGTTTTCAACATAGTCAGGATGCGTGGCCCAGTTTTGCCAATAGAAGTCTCTAAAGCTTTAAACCTCAATTCCATAATGGCAGGGGCTTATTTGTCAGAACTTTACTCAAACAAAAGGGTCAAACATTCATACTTAAAGGTTGGCAGTTCGCCAGTGT
>Ga0075122_10003029_pt1 | contig 10756 bp, 17 predicted proteins | sample AntAceMetag02UKB_FD_69790 | JGI IMG/M metagenome (GOLD analysis project Ga0075122, IMG submission 69790) | Saline lake microbial communities from Ace Lake, Antarctica - Antarctic Ace Lake Metagenome 02UKB | ecosystem: Environmental > Aquatic > Non-marine Saline and Alkaline > Saline | place...
GGGGAACATTGCAAAGTTGAAAGATGCTGCTTGGATAGCTGATAGTGGAAGATTTACACAGGCTATTAAAGACGGAGTTCTTAGCGAAGTTGAACCTGTTGGAGAAGCGTATATTAACTTATCAACTGTTGTAGATTTTTTTCCATGGAAACATAAACTTCCAAAGGAGCAGAAGCAATGATTGCTATAAATTATATTGGTAGATTAAGGTCTAGGTCTTGGTCTGGGTCTAGGTCTGGGTCTGGGTCTTGGTCTAGGTCTTGGTCTTGGTCTAGGTCTGGGTCTTGGTCTAGGTCTAGGTCTTGGTCTAGGTCTAGGTCTTGGTCTAGGTCTTGGTCTTGGTCTTGGTCTGGGTCTTGGTCTAGGTCTAGGTCTTGGTCTGGGTCTTGGTCTGGGTCTATTTAATAAACAATAAAGGAGAAAGTATGAAATTATTTATGGTAGCAGCAATTTATTTGCCAGAAAATGAAAATGGTTATGCTATCGAAAAAGAGTGTGACATAATAGTTAAACCAGTAGCTATTCTTGCAAGAGATGAGCGTACCGCTCAGATGGAGATAACCAGGATGATACCGCAGCAATTCCAAAATAAACTTAGTTATGTAGAAATCACGGTACAACGTATATAGCCAATGAAGGTTAAAATATAGGAGAAAATTATGGGAAGCTTATTAAGAGAGCAAATTGTAAATGTAATTTTAGATGTGTCTAATGGATTGAGAGAAGGTACAGCGGAATCAAGAAGGCAATCTTTGATCACTGTAATTGACCAACTACTTGGAGCTAAAGTAGCTGGGCTAAACGAAGATGCTATCATGGCTACCTTAGTAGATGATTTCATCATGGGTGACAAGGTGCGTGTTGGTATCGATGCTGCATTAGCTAGCAAAATGAATGCTGGGGTATCCGGTGGGGTACAGTGGCAATTTATATCTGCAATGGGTAACTATGAAACACAAAAAGCTCAAGAAGTTAGAGTACGTGTAGACCAAGAATTTATGAGTGTTGGTGCTGCTGATTTTAGTTCAATCACTATGATGAGTGTTGATGAATTAAATACTTTAAGAGAGCAACTTTGTATAACAGATTGTTAATTATTAAGTGCCCTTCGGGGCACTATTTTAGGAGAAAGTTATGAAAGTTATTTATGCGAAAACACTAGGTGAAAAGATCCAAGAGGCAGTACTTAAAGCTGATAAGGAAGGTAGGAAAATTGAAAAAAATACTTGTAACCTATAGGGAGTGGAACACTCTATCCCTAACAGCTTTCTTTGTCCATGGATCTATACCCAAATATTGTGGTGTTGCGATAGAAGTGGAGGATTAATGGATAAGAAAAGAAAAGCCTCATTTAAAATAACTGATGCTGGGGCATATGCGAGAGATATCTTTAACGAGTTGATAGCTGGAATTAATATGGAAGCTACTACTAGTTCAATCACTATAGAAGTTGACTTATTAATAAAAGATAACAATGTGTTTAAAGATGATGAAAAACGTAATGCTAAGATTGTTATCAATGTAGACTTGATAAAGAAGGAAGGACCAAGTATCCCTAAAGCTAGAAAATGCCTCTATTGTGGTGAAAAATTAGCTAGAGATGGTAACAAATGGGTATGCCCACTATGTTTAAAAATAGGAGAGTAATATGGGGACGGACAAATTAAAAGTTGGATCAACTAAAGCTTATCGAGAAAATTACGATAAGATATATGCCTATAGTGATGATAGAGTTAAGGAAGAAGTTAAAGAGGAACCCGATTGTCCTAAATGTAAAAAATATGTCGGGCTGCTAATACAGTGTTTTGATTACCTAAGAGGAAAAAAGACAGAAATACCTTTACACGTTACTTTGAAAAAGATACTAAAAGATAAAGTTTAAAGTTAAAGTTTAAGTTAAGGAAGAAAGATGAAGAATAAATATGTTTACCTAGATTTTGAGTACTTCAATACTACCGAAAAATATTTAACATTAGTTTGCTGCTCATTAAGTTATGATGATAAGACCGAAGAGTTTTGGCTACTTAATGAGGAAACTAGGACCGAGGAATTGTGGTGGACAGTTGATCACTTGCATAATAAAGGATATATATTCGTAGCCTATAATGTCCAAGCGGAAGCTAGATCATTACTTTCTACAGTGAGACTAGAAAATTCCAAATACATAACAAATATTAAATGGATAGATCTTTATCTAGAGTGGCGTTGTCTTATAAACCACAACAATAAATTAGCTTACGGCAGCCAACTAATAGATGGGAAGATAAGGAATACAAAACCACCTAAACCTAAGTGGGCAAGAAAAGAGGGTGAGACTTTCTTAAAACCTAGTGCTGGACTAGCAGCTTGTACCTACAAACTATTAGGCATCCAAATAGATACAGACCACAAAACTAAGATGAGAGATATTATAATCTCAGGTGATGTAGCTAAAATTGAAGCGAATAGAGAAGCTATTCAAAAATATTGTACCTCAGATATAAAGTATCTACCTAGATTATTAAAGAGTGTAGTAAGTCAATACGCTTCACTATTTAAACCAGAATACAGAGCAAAAGAATTATCAACACTAGTGGAAGAGATGCATTTACGTGCTGATTATTCCGCCCGTACTGCTATAATGGAAACACTTGGGTACCCTATTAATGTGGAAGCGACTAGGAGTTTTTCTAAGTCAGTTAGATCCATACTGAATGATCTTTGCAGAGAAATTAATGGGCTATTCCCTGAGGTTAGTCCTTTTAGATATGTAGCTAAAGAGAATAAATTTTCAATGACTGAGAAGAATGTGAAGGATTGGATCAGGAACCAGAACTTTAACTACTGGATACCCACAAAGGGCGGGAGTTTATCCTTATCCCTAGAAGCATTCTCCAAACACTTTAGTTTTAGTCATACCTTTCCTACTGATAACTTCGGTGCCCAGATGGTTAGGTTTTTAAAGACTAAGCAATCGCTAAATGGTTTCATGCCTAAGCCACCGAAATCTACAAAGAAAAAGTTTTGGGATTCTGTTGGATCAGATGGGAGAGTTAGACCTTACTTCAATATTTACGGAGCGCAATCCAGTAGGTCGCAACCTGGAGCGACCGGATTTATACCGCTTAAAAGTGCATGGATCAGATCGCTTATACAGCCGCCCGCTGGTAAAGCTTTGTGCAGTATAGATTATAGTTCACAGGAGTTTTTACTAGCGGCATTGATGTATAAGGATCCTGCTATGATAGATGCCTATAGTTCTGGGGATGTTTACCTATACTTTGCTAAGGAAGCTGGGGCAGTACCTAAAAATGGAACTAAGAAGGAGTACCCAGAAATAAGAGATATGTTTAAGGGTACAACATTAGGAATTAGTTACGATATGACTAAAGTAGGGCTAGCTAAAAAATTAACTAATGATCTAGGGAAGTTTGTATCTGAGGATGAAGCTCAAGAGAAGATAGATATGTTTAACAATATTTTCCATGTCTATGCTGCCGAGAAAGAGAAGGTACAATTACAGTATATGAGAAGGAAATATCTTAAGCTCCCTTGTGGATGGTACATGTGGGGGGATAACCCAAATCAAAGATCTGTAGGTAACTTTCCAGTACAGGGATTCGCTGCAAGTATAATGAGGAAAGCTGTACAGTTAGCACAAGATGCTGGACTGGATGTAATTTATACACTCCATGATGCCTTAGTAATAGAATATGATATAGGAAATCCAGAAGATATGGATACCCTTTACGAGTGTATGAAGGAGGCTTTTATTCACTACTTCGAGGACAAAGAGTCTGCATCTATGATTAGACTAGATATAGATGCATGGAGTCCAGAACTAAGCATAGGAGAGTTTAAAACTCCTAAAAATAGAGAATATAAAAGCCAACAAATATACATCGACCCAAGGGCAAAAGATGAATATGAGAAGTATAAAATATATTTAGAGAATAATGACAGGGATTTATTGTAAGCACAATAATGTGCATAACATTTAAGTTAAGGAGTTTTTATGGCATTCAGGCAGATCGGAGGATCAAGAGTTTATAAATCGTGGAAAGAGTGGGCAGAGGATGATTACATTATCGGCACATTCGAGGCAACCTACCAAGATCAGTTTGGCAATGATGGCTACCAAGTAAAGGTAACTGAATCATCAATGGAAGCTTTCAAACCAGGTAGTGTTGCTGGGCTTAATTCCTCAGGTTCATTAAAGTTTAAAATGGCAGAAGTGGAAGAAGGGGCAACGATTAAAGTGATTTATGAGGGGCAAGGAACTATTGAGAAGGGCAAATTTAAAGGAAAACCATTCCATGATATCTCAGTGTACACAGATGATGAAGGTGCAGCGGAGACAGATGGGTCAATAGAAAGTTTGGATGAGGAAATACTATGAAAGAAATAAAAGATGAAAGACTTTCGTATTCATCTGGATCTCTTCTAAAAAATTGCGAGAATAGATACTTTCATTACAAGGTTAATAAGACCCCTATTGATAAGGATGCTAGTGATTCAACAGAAGCATTTAATCAAGGGAAAGCTTTTCATTCTGTATTGGAAGATACTATGCACCAAATGGTTGAAAATCTAACTGCAATAGTAGAGAACAAATGTAAGGAAGAAGATTGTGAAGGTGAAGAACTACGTATAGAGGCTATGGCCAGGAAATACTTAGAGCTAAATGAGATGTCAGGATTGAGGGCAATATTTTGTGAATACGAAATAAAGACCGAGAAGTTCATAGGATATGTGGACGTAATCATGAGTGACATACTAGGCAATTGGTGGATAGTGGACCTAAAGACAGCGGCTAGGGTATCAGCTACTCTTGCCAGTAGATTAATGCACGACACACAGCTTAATCTGTATGGGTCATTCGCTCCAATGATAGCTAAGGATCTTGATTTAGATATCGATAAGTTTTTGGGTATGAGGTACAGGGTTACAACTAAATCTAAGTTGATAAGGAAAACTACAGAATCTAGTGCAGCTTATATCAAAAGAGTTATGGGTAACATTAAGAGCTATGACATTGCTATCCCATCTAATATGGAAATAATGAAATCTGTTAGAATGGATCATGCTAGATTATGGGATAGGGCCAAAGAACTTAGAGAAGGGGCTTGCCCCTCTAAGAACAGAACCTATTGCGATTCTTATTTCAGACCATGCCCATATTGGTCACAGTGTTACAGGCACACCTATACAGAGTGTGAAAGCAAAATAGCTATGAAAACCATAGACGACTATAAAGAAGAATTAAAAGAAGTGGAGGATATTTTATGAACGATTATATTTTAAAAGCATTAAAGTTAGTGGACGAAGGTGAACTATGTAGAGCAACTAAATCTTACAGTATTGATACCAATCTTAAACGGATTCAAATACTAGAGAAGGTATGGATTGATTGTGGTCAAGAGGAAACTAGATTTATTTTTGGTCCTTTAACTAATGACCTACAGGAAGATATAGAACTACTAAGAGCAAAAGCAGTATTTGATTTTTTAGGAGAAACTTATGAGCCACCAAAAGGCGCAGCAAAGAAAGCAGCAAAAAAGAATAAAGAGAAAGATGAAGTTGAGACAGTATGTGGAAAGGTCGACACTGTTGAGACTAGTATCAAAGACGGAGAAGGAAAAGATGTTGATGGAGGAACTGATGGCGGATCAACACAAGGAAAGGGAGAGCCTACTGAACAAGTAGAGATGAACCTTGATGAGCCTAATCATGTTGATGGTAAGGTAATCATGGGTACTGGTATGCCAAAAGCTAAGAAGAAAGAGAAAGTACCAACCAAACCTATCCTCAAAACTATTCCATATGATAGGAATCAGGATACCCATAGGACAGATCTAGGGAAGATCCTAACCAGCATTAATCCACTATGGAGTAAGGACGCAGAGCTTAAGAAGAAAGCTAGATTACTTTCTGAAGAACTAGTTGGTAAATCTTTTCTATCTGAGAAGGGCGAAGTGCTTAGCACATTCGTAGATTTAGTAAAGGAAGGACTTGAATAAATGTTAAACGTAACCCCCTACCCATTTCAGGATGCCGGAGTAGACTACTTATTAGCGCATCACTACGCCATACTTGGTGATCAGATGGGATTGGGAAAATCGTTACAAGGTATTTATCTCTCAGAAAAACTGAGATCTAAAACCTTGGTAGTATGCCCTGCATATTTGAAAACGACTTGGTTAAAAGAGTGGCGTAAGTTAGTCGCTAGGGAGACTTCTATTCTATTGTGTAGCAGCAAGAAAAATATCCCCCTAGTACCGGATACTGACGTTGTGATTATTAACTATGAGCAAGTAAAATATGCAGGACATCTATTTAAATGGGCCGGATTGGTTATCGCCGACGAGGTCCATTATTTAAAGAATATTAAAGCGCAAAGGACCATGGCTTTTCATCAATACCTCCAGGATCACACACCAGATAGGTTCGTGGGGCTGTCAGGAACGCCAATAACGAATAGGGTTACAGAGTTTTACTCCTTAATAGCTTTATGCTCATACAATCCTAAAGGAACTAGTGGCATCTCCTATAGAAAGAGCTTCTATAGTTTTGCTAATAAGTTTTGCAATAGAATAAACATGAGGATAGCTGGTAGAAACATCATCAAATATGATGGGGTTAAGAACGTAACTACATTGAAAGAGTTATTGAAGGGTAAGTATCTTAGAAGATTAGCTAAGAATCACCTGGAATTACCAGATATGATCACTAAGGATATCTTTGTTTCCTATGAGGAAAATACAGAGGATCTTAAGAAAGCTTGGGATGAGTTTAATACTAGTGGGGTTACAGCGCATAGTGCTGCTAAAGCTCTGTCGGCTGCAACTAAAGCTAGGTTTACAGCGGATTACTGTAAAGGGTTACTAGATTCTGGGGAAGGTCCATTACTAGTATACTCCGACCATATACATCCAGTTGATTGCATAGCTGAGTACCTGGCAGAGTATAGAGTAGCTAAGGTTACTGGAGCCACAGATGTTAATAAGAGAGGGGAAATTGTAGATCAATTCCAACAAGGTAAATTGGATCTTTTGGTGGCAACAATAGGATCCTGCTCTACTGGATTTACTCTCACAGCATCACGCAATATAGTGTTTAACGACATCAGTTGGGTAGGTGCTAATAATGAGCAAGCAAAGAAAAGAATCCACAGGATAGGGCAAGATAAGCTTTGTCTAGTCCATATGATAATTGGATCGATAGTTGATGAGGCTATCATCAAGGCAGTTACACAAAAAGAAAAAATTATAGGAGAAGTTTTATGACATTAAAAGAAGCAATGAACAACATTAAACCAAAGGGTAAAGAAATGAGCAAGGAATTGAAGAATAGAGAATGGATAAACCGAGGACTTATGGCAAAGAATGATGAGGAAAAGATCTTAAAAGGTGCCAGTAAAGTAGAGGCTGATAGAATAAAATTAGGTGGGACTAACTTCGCACTATATAATTTGGTTATGTCAGTGGTAACATTTAAAGACTGTGATACATCACTAGATTGTAACCGTAGGTTATACGAGGGGCTTTATCCGTATATAAGTAAAATGCAGGCAGAGAATTTACTTATGAGAAATCTATTGAAAGATTCGGATGACCCTAGAATGAGAGAAGTGTTTGGGACTAATGGAGATGTCCAGGGGTTAGCTATTGAAACATTAAAGAAAGTAACGGAAGCAGCCAAGGCTAGATCTAAAGCTAATAAATATGGGCTTAAAACTAGCGAACTTCTTGTCTAATAACCATACTAGAATCACGTAATTTTCTATGAATAACGGGGTCACTTACTAAATGACTCTCTATTTTCCACGACTTACACTTCTTAGACCAGAAGGAATAATCCTCACAGTATTTATAGCAGATCTTTCCATGTGGTTTATCTACTTCGCTCTCCTGGCAAAATCGCCAAGTCCTATCTTGAAATCTCAGAAGAGAAAGCTTGGATATGGCACAAGAGGTCATTACGATAGTGATCAATAAGATTATCATCCCTCTCAGGGTAATCTTTCCTAAACTCATTCTCATATCTTTCCTTCAATTCATAGAATTTCTTCTTCTTCCTCTGATCATAGTTAGGAACTAGTGACAACGCCTTGTCAGCTAAACTGATAGTTGTTGTCACTAGAGTTATGAAGTCCATTTAACTGAGGGAAATCTTTTCTTTAGTTATAACTCGTAGCAGTACATTAACTACTGCCATTCCTAACATAATTTGTTCAGCAGAGATCTTATCCGCTATACTAGGTACAAACGCTAGACCTGCCATAATTAAGTTAACCCAAACTGTTTTTGAAAACCATGGTTTTTTCATAATTACTCTCCTATAATATAGTCAATATCAAAAATTAGTTTCCCTGTTGCTGTTCCAGATGCACCAGATGAAATATCTACTATGATATCACAAGCAGAGGCATTCAATGAAGATGAACCGGAATCTAGTGTACCACCTGAAACAACAGGGGTATTAAAATTGCTAATCAATGACCCACTAGCAGTATCAGTCAAGTCAGTAGATGCATACAAGCTTCCAGATGCACTACAAGTTAATGAAAACTCATTGTCACTAGTAGATGTTATTGGTGTTACTACATAGCCAATAACCTTTATAGGTATAGCATTGGCTGGTAGATCAAAACCAGAATCCCATTGAGATGTTGGGGTTGCTGTATCAGTAGCTTCCCATACAATTCTAATATGGTTTTGGTTGTTCCGCCCTTCCGTAACCATAGCATCGTTGTTAGTATTAACTAACTCAAGTGCCGTAGCTCTCGATTCAAGCGCTGTTCCCCGTGTCTTGATAGATTCATTGGCATCATAAACCTCTTTACTAGGCCATGGCGATGGGTAAGAAAAAGCTGCCGTAGCAACCATCAGTAAAATAAAAGTTAAAAGTAAATTCCTCATGTAATCCTCCGTTAAATATTTGGTCGTATCTGTATATGTATATGCTTCGCCGTTCCAACATGGTAATACATAAAAGTAGATACCCCCTTAGAATAGCTTATTGCACCTATATTATAAAACTTTACATTGAAGTATTCAACCATATTGTTGATTTGTTTTTCCGTCATTCCTTTCACACTAATATCGATTGCCCTACCTTCTTCATGGGAAGTGCTTACGGAGATATTTTTTATCTTCTCCCCGACTACCCTAGTAACCTGTAATGGATACTCATGGAGCTTGCAATACTCCACTACATCTACGAATGCCCTTAATAGGGTAGGCTTTACATAGCGCAAATCCACTAAGCATTTCTCGTATTTCACTTTGAAATTGGATTCGATTCTGTACATATCACCATTTCCCCTTAAAGAACAGGATAAGTAAAGTAGGAACGCTAAGTATGCAACCACCTATAAACCCCCAAACTCCGGATTTAACTTTTAAACTAGCTATATCTTCTCTAATTTTTGCTTGGTTATCAAACAATTTATCTATTTTAGCTTCGATCCTTGCAATAGTCATAACTTACTCCAATAACGCAAATTCAGATTTATTAGTTCCCCTTCCCTTCATAACTAAAGTGGAGCAACCTTTGAAATTCTCAACCATTTGATTCAAGAATCCTGTGATCACTTCATGAGTTGGAAACTTACCTTCTTTTATAAGCTCGTTTTCCTTTTTAAGTAAATCACTAACACACATTTGAGCAACAGCACCATTGATACCGATTTGATTAAGATAGATATGATTACCTTCATCGATTTTACCACCATTACTTCTAGCGGCTGTAATCCCCTGGTTAAAAGCTGTCATAATATGATACTTCTCTTCTTCTTCTTCAAAGTCTTTCTCATTAAATTCAGTCTTGCCATGCTCTTTTAATAGTGACTTGTACTGTTCAACGTAATTAGATATTTTCCTGACGGAACCTGAAATATAAATCTGAGTAGCCTGTTGTTGGGATAACAGTTCGTCAATCTCAACACCCATTAATTCCTGTTTTAACTCATCTGTTTCAAGTTCTAAATCTCTACGCTTCATTCTTATTTTTATCTTCTTCTTTTCTGTTTTAAAATACACTTCTCTTAAAGCGTTAGATGCTTTCTCTATCTGTGCCAAAAGCTGCCGTATATTACGCAATGTAGTTGGATGTGATAAAGTCAGTACATTATCCATAAACATCGATTGCGTCTTACCAAAGTAAGTAGTTGACTTTCTTATCTCAGGTAAGTGTTCTGAAATTTGAGCTACTAACTCACCATGTTTTTCATCTTGCGTACATAGGTCTAATAATTCTTTTGATAATAATTCTTTACTTACTTGGTATTTCATCTATCACATCCTTATCGTTAACTTTCTTGTCTTTAAAAAACTTAACAGCAGCGTCAATGGGTATATCCATATCACTTCCAGTTCTCGGAAATTTACTAGCTATTCTTGCCTCAAGTTTAACATTGCCATCAAACTCTTCCAAGTCTCCTGCTTCAGAATCTCTTATTGGAATATAGCATTCCAAGCTATCACGTGTCACTCCCACCAGCTTACCGTCATGTGGAAAATAACCACCATCTTCAATAAAATAAGGTGTTTGCCCATTGTGTAACTTATAAGTAACAATATATTTTGTCATAGTAGACCTCCATGCCCGTTAGATAGTCCTGATAGTTTATCTCTAGCCGCTGAAAGATCACCAAAGGCTGACGTATTACCTGTTGTAGCAATCTCTATATAATCTATATCATTAATAGGTCCATCACCCCCAGCAAAAATACCTCTAATAGATGATGAGGTTGCTGCTAATGCTCTCCTTCCTG